>ERZ779658.1458-NODE-1458-length-17293-cov-2.297656_pt1 | contig 17293 bp, 9 predicted proteins | sample MGYA00511485_ERZ779658 | MGnify/ENA primary metagenome ERZ779658 (study PRJEB29588, sample SAMEA2162182) | human gut metagenome | biome: human gut; feature: human-associated habitat; material: faeces | place: Denmark | collected 2008/2010 ... | reverse complement strand
GCAGTTAACCCCGATGTTCGGTGCGGCAGCCATGAGCTTATCCAGCTTCTGTGTTGTGACCAACGCGCTGCGCCTGAATCTGTTCCGGATGTATGACGTCGGAAAAGACCGCAGGATCAAAAATGCGGTGACAGGGCAGACCGCCGCAGCTGCGGCGAAGGAGCCGGATGACGCTTTGGAGAAGAAATCAGAAACAAATCAAAAAAAGGAGAATGAGACAATGAAAAAGACAATGAAGATTAACGGTATGATGTGTGGACACTGTGAGGCGAGAGTCAAGAAGGCACTCGAAGCGGTAGAAGGCGTGCAGGAGGCTGTAGTCAGCCACGAGGCAGGAAACGCGGTTGTGACGCTTAGCAGCGACGTGGCGGATGAGGTCTTAAAGAAGGCGGTTGAGGATCAGGATTACGAGGTGGTTTCTGTCGAATCCTAGAAAATAAGGTCAAAAGTTTCATTGACTTTATGAGGTCGGCTTGGTACAGTGAAAGGTAGGAGGAATGTTATGCGTTATGTACCACTCAGGGAGGCAGAACCGGGCATGGTTCTTGCAGCCGACCTTTATGATTCCGTCGGAAGAACGTTGATTGGCTGCCATTGCGAATTGACGGAGAGCTATCTGGAAAAACTGGAAGCTTACGGATTCGACGGTATATATATAGAAGATAAACTTTCAGAGGGCATCACGATTGAGAGTGTGATTACGCCGCAGTTAAGGCAGGAGGGACAGGAGCGCATCCGTGCCTGCGACATTGACGGATGTAAGCTGATTGCCAGACGCATGGTGGAGGAGATTTTATCCTGCGGAAATGTGTCTCTTGATCTTACGGACTTAAGAAGCTACGACGATTACACTTACGCACATTCTGTGAACGTGGCGGTATACTGCGGCGTCATTGGAATGGGTATGGGGATGAGTGAAGTGGAGCTGGGGCATCTTGTGACTGCGGCATTGCTTCATGACCTCGGAAAGCTGCAGATCCCGGATGAGATCTTAAACAAGCCGGGACGTCTGACACAGGAAGAATATCTGATTATGAAATCCCACGCAACACTGTCGTACCAGATTATCAGTGAGCGGTGGGATATTTCTGCGCATATCAAGGAGGCCGTGCTGCATCACCATGAAAATGTGGACGGAAGCGGATACCCGGACGGGCTGGAAGGCGCGCAGCAGACGATGTTTACCAGGATTCTGCACGTGGCGGATGTCTATGATGCACTTACGTCCAGGCGCCCGTACAAGGAGCCATACGCACCGTACGAGGCGACAGAGTATCTGATGGGCGGCTGCGGCATCATGTTTGACCGCGAGGTAGTGGAGACACTTCTAAAGTATGTGCCGCTCTATCCGAAGGGAACGATGGTTACGCTTTCCGATGGAAGAGAAGCCATCATCTATGAGAATTTTGGCGTACATAATTTAAGACCCGTAGTGCGTCTGATGGACGGGGAACTGTTGGATCTGTCCAACGAAGCGAACTACCATATTACATTGCGTATGAAGATGGAATCCGGCTTCTCCACGGAAGAGGCAGAAAAGGAGCGCAACGAGATGATACGGCCGCCGGTACGCTGCCGGATCATGGTTGTGGACGATATGAAGACGAATCTGCAGATGCTGCGTGGCATTTTAGAGCCGTTATATGATGTCATCCTGATGAAATCCGGTCACCAGGCATTGCTGTATTTGAAAAAACATCCGGCGCCGGATCTGGTGCTGATGGATATCGATATGCCGGAGATGGACGGTATCGAGACGGCCAAACGCATTATGGAGATGACGGATCACACGGTGCCGATCCTGTTCGTCACGGCGCTCTGCGACAGACAGACGGTCACGCTGTGCCGGAATCTGGATGCGGCAGGTTACATTGTAAGACCGTACAAGCCGGTCTTTGTCAAGACAGAGATCAAGAGGATTCTGATGGGGCGGAGTGAGATTGAATGATATTATTGGTTCAGATAATATGTCTTTGTTATACGCTGTATGTACTGCAGGAATATGCCACTTCCGGTGCATATTCCAGACAGCACAGGCTGCTGCCGCTGCTGGTCGGACTGATCGGTGTATATAATTTCTATCAGGTTGTCCTTACGCTCACCGGACAGACAGAACTGTTCGGGCGTTTGAAGGACATGCTCTTAATTCAGGTGCTTTATCTGATTCTTATCTATATCATGGATTTTCTGAAAATCCATATCCCCTACGGGGTGCAGTGGATTATGTTTTGTGTGCTGCTCGCGCTGAATGTGATTGTTTTTATGCGCTACCGGCAGCCGGAAATCTATCACATTTATTTCAGAATTTACTTAATCGGATGTACAGCGGCGATCGTTGCAATGGGGACCTACGCCTATCTGAGCCGTTCCCTGACCATGCATGAGCATCAGATTGCCAATCTGCTCTATATTGTGCTGCTCGTGAATGCAGCAGCGATGGGCGCGGAAAAGTTTTTTACTATTCCGGGCAATCTTCTGATGCTGGCAGCTACAACCGGTGTCTGCGGTGCGGTTCATTATCTGATCCAGACGGATCAGCTGATGGATACGGGCGAGCTTCTGCGCGAGCGGCTGTACGATGACTCGGATACGGCAGTGGTACTGCTGGATACCAATTTTTATTGCGTTGATGCGAACCGCAGCGGCAGAAGTCTGTTTGCGGGTCCGATGCAGTTGTATGAGAGAGACAGCCGCAGGCACCGCGGATACATGCAGGAGGCGGAGGAGCTGGCGAAGTCCATACAGGAGGGAAAAAAGAGCCGGGAGATCGAGAAGAACGGACAGTATTATCAGTGTCAGTGTACGCCGGTGTACTATTCAGGGAAGCTTCGTGGATATATTCTCGGTGCCTGGGATATTACCAGCCCGAAAAAAGAGACGCAGCTGATGCAGGCATTAAAGGGAAAAGCAGAGATGCAGACGGCGCGGAAAAGTGATTTCCTCGCGCAGATGAGCCATGACCTGAAAAGCCCGCTGCACGCCATCATCGGAATCACGGATATTTTAAGCAGCCGCAAGGAACTCACGGCAAGTGACCGTGCACTCCTGCTTCACATCAAGGGAGCTGGGAACAGCCTTGTGGAACAGGTGAATGCGATTCTTGACTATTCCAGAATTGAGGCAGGAAAGTTCGAGCTGATGGCGGAGTGCTACCGGCTGGATCAGGTGCTCGAGGAGGTGGCACACATGTGTGTCATCAATCTGCAGTCGAAGAGGGTGTGGTTTGAGGCCTGTATACAGAGAGAATTCCCGGAGAAAATGTATGGGGATGCCATGCGCGTCCGGGAAATTTTGCAGAATCTGCTCGCAAATGCGGTCAAGTTCACAGAGGAGGGCGAGATCCGCTGTGTGATTACCTGTGAGGCAATCCGGGATTCCTCGGATGTGATGGTCCGCTGCAGGGTGTCGGACACCGGCACCGGAATGACAAGCGAACAGCTGCGGCAGGGATTTGATTCGTATGTGAGCTATGCGGCAGAGAGCGGACAGTCGGGAAACGGACTGGGACTTAGCATTGTAAAGGAACTTGCAAACCGTATGGGAGGCAGTGTCCGCGCCGAGAGCAACGGCACCAGGGGAACCACGATTACCGTGGAAATCCGGCAGAAGGTGTGCGGAAGCACCCTGCATGATGCGGTGTGCTATACGACGGACAGTCTGCTGCGCGAGTCAGTGGTCTATACGGAGCGGATCCAGCCGACATGGATCTATCCGGGGGCACATGTTCTGCTCGCGGATGATATGCGGATCAATCAGGAGATTTTCCAGGAACTCGCAGCGCCGTGGCGTTTTACACTGGATGTTGTGCGCAACGGAAAGGAGGCTGTGGAGGCGGCAGCGCGGAAGGAGTATCAGCTGATTTTTCTGGATCAGAGAATGCCGGAAAAAAATGGTGATGAAGCGGCGAAGGAGATCCGCCAGTTTTGCGATATCCCAATGGTACTTATGACTGCTGATATTACCGCGGAGTTAAAGAATCGGAATCGCAGACCGGAATTTACGGCGTATCTGGACAAGCCGATCGATGTGTCAGAGCTAAAGAAAGTGATTGAGACTTATCTGCCTGTCGCAGAGCGCAGGGATTTCCTGCTTCACGCGCAGATGAACCATGGGGCATACCGCCGTCTCTTGCAGACGTTTTTGCAGGAGACGGGATCGCTTGCAGCAGAACTGCCGGGCTATGTGCCGGAGCAGCTGGAGCTTTTCGGAACGAAAGTGCACGGAATCAAGGGCGCCAGCCAGCAGATCGGCAGACAGGCGTTAAGCGAGAGCGCAGAAATCATGGAAATGGCGGCAAAGACAGAAAATATCCGGTACATGGAAAAGCATATGACAGAGTTTTTGGAGACGATCCGGCACACGTTAGAGAGTGTCGAGGATGAATTAAAGAATCTGCCGCAGGAGATACAGGGGGAAGGCGCAGCCACGGCAGAGGACATACCGGAGGAAAAGCAGCAGATTCTGGCGCAGCTTAGGGAAGCTTTTGATGCGTGTGATTTAAACGGGATTGAGCAGGGACTTTCCCGGTTTGCGCGTGCCCATCTGACAGCGGAGGAACGGGAACTGTTGACAGAACTGCATGCGGCATATGAGAACCTGGATTACGAAGAGGGAAGCGAACTGCTTTCCGGCCGGATGCTGTGATAGAAGTGAAAGAAAAAATGATTGTTTTGTACAGGTTACGCGATTGATAGTGTGAGAAAAATTCCCCTCGCAGAGATATACTGTGCGTAGAATAGAAATCCGGAGTTCCCGGAGCAGCTGACAGGAGATCTGCAGCAAATTTGTACAGGGGGAAAACTATGAATCTGGCAGAAATTACACATCGGGCGTATTTTTTAGACTGCTATCCGCTTGATGAGAGACATTTAAAAATAAGTATTCAGACAGGAAAAGATGTGGACGAGGTGATCCTCTGGGCGGGCGACCCGTATTCCGCCGGGATTGCCGAGAACGAGCAGAACTGGCAGGGCGAGCGGGTGCCGATGGAACTGGAGCGGGAACTGGCGCACCGAAATGTATACAGTGCCGTCCTCACACCGGCGTACCGCAGGGTCAAGTACCATTTTGAGATCACCGGCGGCGGGGAGAGCGTCTGCCTGTATGAGGATGGATTTGTGAAAGCGGGAGAGAATTTTCCTGCGGACCGGATGATCCAGCGTTTTATCTATCCGTGGATGAACCGGGCAGATGTTATGAAGGTGCCGGAATGGGCGGAGAATATCGTGTGGTATCAGATTTTCCCGGATCGTTTCTGTAGAAAAAATCCAGGAGAAAAGCGTCATTCCTGCCGGGAATGGGCTTGTCAGGAGGATGCAACCTGGAAGGAGTTTTACGGGGGTGATCTGGCGGGAATCCGCAGCCGCCTTGCCTATATTGCAGACCTCGGCGTCGGAGGTATTTACTTAAATCCGATTCTGTGGTCGGATTCCAACCACCGGTACGACACGATCGACTACCACAGCGTGGAGCCGGATATCGGCACGGAGGAAGAACTGAAGACGTTGATTGCGGAGGCGCATGCGCTCGGACTTCGTGTGATGATCGATGCGGTATTTAATCATTGCGGAGCGAAGTGTGCGCTCTGGCAGGACGTGCTGGAAAAGGGTCCGCAGTCTGACTATTACCACTGGTTTTGCGTGAACCGCTGGCCGATCGATGCGCAGACCCATGCGACGAAGCGGGGGGATTATTTTTCGTTTGCGTTTGTCGACAATATGCCAAAATTTGATACCAGTGAGCCGGACGTGATGGAGTATCTGACCGGCATTGCAAAGCACTGGGTATGTGACTGGAAGGTTGACGGAATCCGTTTTGATGTCGGCAACGAGATTTCACATGCATTTTTAAAACATCTGCGTCTGGAATTGAAAAAGTGCAATCCAAAGCTTTTCCTGCTCGGAGAGATCTGGCATGATGCTTTCCCATGGCTGCTCGGCGACGAGTATGATTCGACGATGAACTACCCGTTTCTGGCGTGCGTGAATAACTTCTGGGCAGATAAGACACAGAGTGGTACGGATTTTATGCATGGCATCAACCAGTGCTACAGCATGTACTACGAGCAGGTGAACCGCGTGCTGTTTAATCTGTTAGATTCCCATGATACGGATCGTCTGATGGAGAGATGCCACGGAAATGCGGATATGTTTCTGGCACAGCTTACAGTTCTGTTCACCATGCAGGGCGCGCCGGGCATCTACTACGGCACCGAGATCGGTATGGACGGAGGCGGAACAAAGGCGAACCGGAAGTGCATGCCGTGGGAGGAGATCGATGCGGGCAGCTTTGCGGAACTGACCGGACAGGTAAAGCAGCTGATTGCGATGCGCAGGCAGTATCCGCAGACAAGGAGCGGAAAAGTGGTATGGGATGTCAGAGAGGATTCCAGATTGTTACATTATTATAAGAAAAAAGAAGGACAAAAAATGCTGGAGGTCTGCATTAACGCCGGGGAGGAACCGGTGCGGACAGGGGAGCGGGGACTGCCGGAGCCGGAGGACTGCCTGTTCGCGAACGGATTGGAGCACGGAAGCTTAAGACCGCAGGGCGTTTTCATAAGATTAGTGTGAACATGACACTGCCGTATCGGATCCCGTCTGATGCGGCGGTGTCAGCAGCTCCACTGCAATCCGGAGGCAGAGTGTCTGCATGGATTCCATATCAAACTGACTGCAGAGGGAAGTCGCCAGCTGGGTGTGCGCAAAGCTTTCCAGAAGCTGGATACCTAAATAGATGCGTTCCCTGAGAGCCGGAAGTCCTGCGTATGCGGGGGGACATTTCTGCACGAGGGTATCGACTGCATCGAGCAGAATCCGGTGATAGGCATCCCGGACATCCAAAATCTTCTGTGTTTTTTGTTCGCAGGTGTGATAAAATGAATTTACAATGGTTTTTACAGGAAAATGTATTGAGGGGAATTTCATATGTTAAAGGTTTTTTTAGCGGAAGATGAGATCGTTATGCGGGAGGGCATAAAGAACAACATCGACTGGCAGGGGGAAGGCTTTGAATTTGTCGGTGACGCGGGCGACGGGGAGCTCGCCTATCCGATCATCCAGAAGACGAGACCGGATATTCTGATCACGGACATTAAGATGCCGTTCATGGATGGACTGGAGCTGAGCCGTCTCGTGAAGCACGAGCTGCCGGAGACCAAGATCATACTCCTGAGCGGGTATGACGAGTTCCAGTATGCAAAAGAGGCAATCGACATCGGAATCACGGATTATCTGGTGAAGCCGGTCACGGGTGCACAGCTGATCGGGACACTCAAGAAGATCGGTCAGAAGATCGAGGAGGAGCGCGGGAAGCAGAAGCAGCAGGCGCCGGAGGAGGCGAGATCTGCCGGCAGGCAGCGGCTGTTCCGGCACATGGTCTCCGGAAAGCATACCTATGCGTCGGTGTTTCAGGAGGCGAAGGAGCTGGGACTTGAGCTGATTGCGGAGCAGTACAATATCATGCTGCTCCAGCTGTTCTCCGAGGAGAAGGAGGATGTCCTGCCGGAGAAGATAAAAGCCTTCGAGCAGGAGCTGGAGAAGTACATGGAGCAGTCCGGCAATCTGATTGTCGCAAAGCAGAGCCGGGCGGAGTACGATTTTGTGCTGAAGGGCACAGGGCAGCAGTCTCTCGCGGAGACGACAGAGCAGGTAAAAAGCCTGCTGGCAGAGTATTTCCGGAGAGAGACGGCGGTGGAGTATGTCGCGGCGCTCGGGACACCGGTGGAGCGTTTCAGCGAGCTGCAGCAGTGCTACCGGCAGACCAACCTGTGCTTTTCCAGACGCTATTCGGTAGAGCGCAACCAGATCCTTGAGGAGGAGACGCCGGGGGAGACTGCGGCGGAGGTTCTGGAGGATGTAAAGCTCGGGGAGCTGAATATCTCCAGCCTGAGCCAGCGGCAGGCAGAGGCTTTTCTGTACACGGGCACTAGGGAGGAGGTGTCCGGCTTCGTGGAGGATTACTTTGCACAGCTCGGGGACGGCAATGTAAAGTCTATCTTCCTGCGCCAGTACGTGGTGATGGATCTGTATGTGACGGCGGTTTCCGTTCTGGAGAAGAGCGGTTACAAGAGCAGGGATCTCGTGGAGCGGTGCGGCGATGCGAAGGAGATGGTAGCCTACCTGACCACGGTTGAGCAGACCAGGGAATATATTAAGAAGCTTTTTTCGGCGGTGCTGGATTTGCGCAGTGAGGCGGTGGACGGAAAATACGACGGCATCATGCAGAAGGCAAAGACCTACATCAACGATCATTTTGAGAAGGACGGGATTTCCCTGAATATGGTCGCAGCGGAGGTAAATCTGAGTTCGAGCCATTTCAGCACGGTATTCGGTCAGGAAATGGGAGAGACGTTTGTAGAATATCTTACAAGAATCCGCATGGAAAAAGCGAAGGAGCTGCTCAGGACGACGGGAAAGAAGGTAACGGAGATTGCCTTTGAGGTGGGCTACCGGGATGCGCATTATTTCAGCAACCTGTTCAAGAAGACGCAGGGCTGCACACCGGGTGAGTACCGCAGCAGAGGGTAAAAGGGGAGATGGATATTGAAGAGAGGGTTTTCACTAAAGAGCAGGCTCTATATGCTGCTGCTGATCTGTGTGGTGCCGCTGACCATACTTCTGGCGTATCTTCTGATTATGACGAACAAGATTTCCTCCGAGTATGACGGGATTGTCAGGAGAATCACAAAGGCAAACGCGTACAACATCAATTTCAAGGAGGACATGGACTACGTGATGTATATTATCGTAGTCAATTCGGAGCGTGCCGAGGAGCTGGTGGACACGGAGCAGCCGCACCGGATGATACAGTCCGCGCGGGAGGTGTTCGGCGAGCTCTATGAGGAGGCAGATTCCGAGTACGCCGCGAACCGGCTGTCAAGCATACTAAAGAGTCTTGACACGCTGGAGGATCGTGTGGAGGAGATCGAGAAGGATGCGCTCGTGACCGGGCTTTATGAGACGAACATGGAGCGTCTGGATCTGAATATCCGCGTCCTGACGGAGCTGATACAGGAGCAGATCCAGTATTATATCTACTATGAGACAACGAACATGGAGGAGCTGCGGATGGGAATCCGCGCGGATGTGGAGAGTGCAATCACGGCGATCACAGTGATTCTCGTCCTGATACTGCTCGGGGCATGGATGGTCAGCAGGAGGATTGTGCGGGGCATCACGGAGCCCATCCAGCGGCTGTGTGAGGCTGCGCAGGCAGCGGGAAGCGGGGATTTTGCGATCCGGGCGCAGGACGAGGAGATGGATGAGCTCTCGGTTCTGAACAGCAGCTTTAACCAGATGGTGGAGGAGATCGGGCATCTCGTGGAGGATATACGCGTGGAGGAGCTGAATCTGCGCGCGGCGGAGCTGCGCGTGCTGCAGGAGCAGATCAACCCGCATTTTCTGTACAATACACTGGACAACATCATCTGGCTCGCGGAGTCGAAGGACACGGAGCAGGTTGTGAGGATGGTGTCGTCCCTGTCAAGCTTTTTTCGGACAACCTTAAGCAAGGGGCGGGAGTTCATCACGGTAAAGGAGGAGGAGCAGCACATCCGCAGCTACTTAGAGATCCAGCAGTTCCGCTACAGGGATATACTGGAATATGAGATTGCGATTCCGGAGGAGCTCTATGAATATGAGATCATCAAGCTGACGCTCCAGCCGCTTGTGGAGAATGCGCTCTACCACGGCATCAAGAACAAGCGCGGCGGCGGACATATCCGGGTGTCCGGTGCACTCTGCCAGGATGTCATGATTTTCAAGGTGCAGGATGACGGAATCGGAATGGACGGTGCGCGGCTTGCGCAGGTGTGCGCCATGCTCCGCGACGGGGAGCAGGAGCCGGAGGAGACGGGCGGCTTCGGACTGTTCAATGTCAACCAGCGTATCCAGCTCAATTATGGCAGGGAGTATGGACTGAAGATACAGAGCACCTACGGGCAGGGCACCGAGATCTGGGTGCGGATTCCGTGCCGGGCAGAGAAAATCAAAAGAAAACGCAACATTTCCAAAAAAAATTACACCTTTTGAGGAAAATACGGCAAAATTGTGAATGAGCTGTTCATAATTTAGTAAAAAATTATACTTATTTCAAAAGCCAGTCGGTATTTTTTAAACCGTCCGAAAGCTATAATAGGTACATGGTTAAGGACTTAACCAAATCTAATAAAAACTTTGGGAGGTTTTTAAAATGAAAAAAAAGTTAGTGAGTGTACTGATGTGCATGGCAATGGGCGCAACCTTACTGGCAGGCTGCGGAAGCGAGGAGGCTGCTGACAGCAGCAACACAACGGCAGCAGATGCAGCAGACGCAGATACGGCAGCGGACAGCGAAGCAGCGGATGCTTCTGACGCAGCAGATGCGGCAGACGCAGCTGACGGGGATGTAATCACAATCGGCTTTGCACAGGTTGGCCATGAGTCTGACTGGCGTACCGCATCCACGAATTCCGCACAGTCCATCTTCTCGGCAGAGAACGGATATGATCTCCAGTTCGTTGACTGCGACCAGGATTCGGCAGTCCAGCTGGAGGCAGTACGTGGCTTCATCGAGCAGGATGTGGATTACATCATCATCGACCCGATCGTATCGACAGGCTGGGACACGGTACTGACAGAGTGCGAGGAGGCAGGTATTCCGGTTATCGTCATTGACCGTACGATTGATGATTCGGACAAATATATTTCATGGGTAGGCTCCAACTTCAAGAATGAGGGTCTTGCAGCAGGTGAGTGGTTAAAGGCTTACACGGATGCAAAGGGCATCAGCGACGTGAACGTGCTCGTTATCGAGGGAACAACCGGTGCTTCCGCACAGATCGGACGTACGGACGGCTTCAAGGAGATCGCAGATGCAAACGGCTGGAACATTCTGGATTCCCAGACCGGTGATTTCACACAGGCTGGCGGACAGGAGGTTATGGAGTCTTACATCAAGAGCTACGAGGGACAGTTCAATGTAGTGGTATGCCAGAACGATAACGAGGCATTTGGTGCAATGGATGCCATGAAGGCAGCAGGTATCTCCTATGGTGTGGACGGAGACGTGATCCTGATTTCCTTCGATGCCTGCACCGCAGGTCTTGAGTATGTAATGTCCGGCGACATCAATGCAGACTTCGAGTGCAACCCGCTTGCAGCTCCGTTTGTAGAGGATGTTATCCAGCAGTTAGAGTCCGGCAGCACACCTGACAAGGAAGTATACATGGTTGAGCACTGGTATGTAAATGAGGACATCCTTTCATCCATCACGGTAAACGGCGAGGAGCAGGAGCTTACCGTGGTTACACAGGAGATCGTTGACGCACAGTATTAAGACGGTCTGGCAACAGGACAAACATTATAGCAGGGACAGAGAAGAAGCTGCTTCACAGACAGGGAATTTGTAATGGGGGAGGCCGGTTGGTCTCTCCCAATTTTAAGGAAAGGGTGGAGTAAAATGGAGCATAATGTGGTACTGACCATGCGGGGGATTACCATGACATTTCCGGGCGTAAAGGCACTGGACAATGTGGATCTTACACTGCGGAAGGGCGAGATCATGGCACTGATGGGAGAAAATGGTGCCGGGAAATCTACACTGATCAAGTGTCTGACCGGAATCAACGCGTTCGATGCGGGAGAAATACGCGTTGACGGGATCGATGGACCGGTGGTCAATCATTCGACCCTGGATGCACAGAAAAAGGGCATATCCACGGTGTATCAGGAAGTCAATCTTTGCCCGAATTTGAGTGTGGCAGAAAATTTATTTATCGGCAGGGAGCCGAAGACAAAGCTTGGAACCATCGACTGGAAGACGATGACAGCAAAATCCAACAGGATTATTAAGAGCCTGGATCTTGATATTGACGTAACCAAAAATCTGGAAGAGTATTCACTGGCGCTCCAGCAGATGATTGCGATTGCAAGAGCGGTGGATATGGATTGTAAGGTACTGATTTTAGACGAGCCGACATCCTCCCTGGATGACCATGAGGTTGAAAAGCTGTTCGTTCTTATGCGGCAGCTGAAGGAAAAGGGTGTGGCGATTGTGTTTGTGACACACTTTCTGGAGCAGGTATACGCAGTCTGTGACCGGATCACAGTGCTCCGGAACGGCATGCTGGTCGGAGAATATCCGATTGAGGAGCTGCCAAGGGTAAAGCTGGTTGCAGCGATGATGGGCAAGGATTTTGATGACCTTGCAGCTGTAAAATCAGAAGAGAAGAAGGATTACACCAATGTGCCGGTGGTTATCGATGCGCAGGGCATGAGCCACAAGGGAAAGATCAAGCCGTTTGATTTACAGATACATAAGGGTGAGGTCGTGGGACTGACAGGTCTGCTTGGCTCGGGACGCAGTGAGCTGGCGCGTGTCATCTATGGAGCGGATAAAAACCAGACAGGTAAGCTGTTTGTCAACGGAAAAGAGGCAAAGATCAATGCGCCGATTGATGCGATGAATCTTGGAATGGGACTTCTTCCGGACGACAGAAAGGCAGAGGGCATTATCGCAGACTTATCTGTGCGAGAAAATATAATTCTGGCAATGCAGGCAAAGCGCGGAATGTTTAAGCTGCTTCCAATGAGCAGACAGAACGAGATCGCAGACAAGTATATCGAGCTGCTGCAGATCAAGACGGCGAGCAGGGAGACCCTGATCGGGCAGCTCTCCGGCGGAAACCAGCAGAAGGTGATTCTGGCACGCTGGCTTGCCACAGATCCGGAATTCCTTATTCTGGATGAGCCGACCAGAGGTATCGATGTCGGGACAAAGACTGAGATCCAGAAGCTTGTGATCGAGCTTGCGGATCAGGGAAAGAGTCTGATCTTCATCTCTTCCGAGATTGAGGAGATGCTCAGAACATGCTCCAAGCTGGTGGTATTAAGGGATGGTCAGGAAGTGGGAGAGATCACTGAGGAACTGACCCAGGGGCATGTAATGCAGTCCATAGCAGGAGGTGGCAGGAATGAGTAAGTTTAAGAAGCTGGTCAGCCAGCCGTTGTTTTTACCGATTTTCTGTATGATACTGGTGATGGCGGTAAATATCATCTATGATGTGATGGCAGGAAATTTTGCATTTAACTTTTTTACCATCTCCATCCGCAACGGGGTATTGTACGGACGCATCATTGATATTTTAAACCGCGGCAGTGAGATTGCCGTTCTTGCCATCGGCATGACGCTGGTTGTGTCCTGCTCGGCAGGAACGGATATTTCCGTCGGCTCGGTCATGTCACTGGCGGCATCGTTCTGCTGCATGCTTCTGGCAGGCTACGGCGTGTCCTCCACCAACAGCCTTGCAGCGCCGCTGATCGTCGGTGTGCTTGGCGGCATCCTGATGGGATGTGCCTGCGGTGCGTTTAACGGTTTTCTGGTATCGTATCTGAATGTGCAGCCGATGGTGGCAACGCTGATCCTGTTTTCGGCGGCGAGGGCAATCGGACTTCTGCTCTGCAACAACATGATCGTATACGTCCGGGATGATTCCTTCAAAATCTTCGGCGGCTATCTCGGATTTATGCCGACACCGATCGTGGTTGCCATCGTGTGCATCCTGATCACATCGCTGGTGCTCCGCAAGACCGCACTGGGCTTATATATCCAGAGCGTCGGCATCAATAAGAAGGCTTCCCGCATCGCGGGCATCAATTCCGAGCGCATCATTTTCCTGTGCTATGTTGTCTGCGGATTGTGTGCAGGAATTGCCGGTATTGTTGCTTCCTCCCGGATCAGCTCTGCGGATTCCAACAACATCGGACTGAACTTCGAGCTGGATGCGATTCTGGCAGTTGCACTCGGCGGCAACAGCCTCGGCGGCGGAAAGTTCCGGCTGGCAGGCTCTATTATCGGTGCGTACACCATCCAGGCGATCACCACCACCCTGTATGCGCTCGGCATCTCGACCGAGCAGGCACCGGTGTACAAGGCGGTCATTGTTATCATTATTGTGGCAATCCAGGCACCTCCGTTTAAGGCATTTATGAAAAAAATGTCTGTAAGGAGACAGCTTGCCAAAGGAGGTGCTGCATAATGAAAGCGAAAAAATTAAATGGAAATACGGTTCTTCTGATAATTACCATCGCGCTATTTTTTGTGATGTATGCCGTGGGCTGTGTGATTTATTCCAATAAGGGCTTCACACATCTGCAGACGTTTTTGAACATCCTTATCAATAATGCGGGTCTGCTCTGCATCACCTGTGGAATGACCTGCGTGATGCTGACCGGCGGCATCGATATTTCCGTTGGCTCGCTGGTTGCCATGGACTGCATGATTCTTGCCGTCGGCATGGAGCGCTGGAACATGAATGCGGTTCTGCTCTGCATACTTGTGCTTGCCATCGGGATTGTGTTCGGCGTGGTGCAGGGCTTCTGTGTCGGCTATCTGAATATCCAGCCGTTCATTGTGACAATGGCGGGAATGTTCTTCGCCAGAGGCATGACAGCCGTGATCAGCACGGAACAGATCTCCATCAGCAGCAATGCATTTTTTGTAAAGCTTGCCAATACGAAGATCAGCCTTCCGTTTGGCTCCTATACCAACAACAAGGGCGTGGTGCAGGTTCCGTTTATCCGTGTATCGGTAATCGTGGCGCTGCTCGTGCTGATAGCCGTATTTTTCATGCTCCGCTATACCAAGTTCGGCAGAAGCCTTTACGCAGTCGGAGGAAGTGAGCAGTCGGCGACCATGATGGGACTGGACGTGAAGAAGACGAAGCTGAAGGCGTATGTGCTTTCCTCATTCCTCTGCTCGATCGGCGGCATCTGCTACTGCCTGAACACGATGTCGGGAAATGTGCAGCAGGCACTCGGACTTGAGATGGATGCCATTGCTTCCTCCGTTATCGGCGGTACATTATTGACAGGCGGTGTGGGAAATGTCATCGGCTCCTTCTTTGGTGTACTTATCAACGGAACGATTTCCACACTGGTGAAGACGAACGGCAAGCTGCTCAGCTCGTGGTCCAACATTGCGGTGGCTGCGCTGCTCTGCTTCTTCATCGTATTACAGAGTATCTTTGCAAAGATCAAAGAGAAGAGCAAATAAAAACAAGGCTGTCCAGGGGCTGTCCACTTCATGCGGCAGCCTTTTGGCTCCTCTATGGGAAAATACCGTGCTGCGTTAAAAAAGCACCCCGGGAAGGAGGTGCAGCCGGCAGGAGAAAAGGCGGGAGGAATATGAACATATTTCAGAAGAGGACTGTGGGAAAAAAAGGAATCGCGGCGGCGCTGCTTGCCAGCCAGCTGCTCTTTACAGCCGGCTGTGGGAGTGGGGAGCAGAGAGAGACTGCGGGACAGCTGGATACGGAGCAGACGATGCAGCAGGACGGCTATATTGTGGTCGGATATGTGCAGGTCGGCTCGGAATCCGACTGGAGAACCACCAACACACAGTCCTTTAAGGATGTATTCACGCAGGAAAACGGCTACTATCTGATCTTCGAGGACGGACAGCAGAAGCAGGAGAACCAGGTGAAGGCAATCCGCAATCTGATCCTGCAGGAGGTGGATTATATCGTGCTCGACCCGATCGTGGAGACAGGCTGGGAATCCGTTCTGGAGGAGGCGAAGGAAGCCGGAATCCCGGTGATTCTGTCTGACCGCAGGGCGGAGATGGAGGACGACAGCCTGTATACATGCTGGGTGGGCAGTGACTTCGCGGAGGAGGGCAGGAACGCCGGGCACTGGCTGGAGAATTATCTGGAAAAGCAGGGGCGGAGCGGGGAGACAGTTCATATCGTATCTCTCCAGGGGACGCTGGGCTCCTCTGCACAGATCGGGCGGACAGACGGATTCGCAGAGGTTCTCCAGCAGAATGAAAACTGGGTGATGCTGGAGCGCCAGTCGGGGGATTTCACGCAGGCAAAGGGGCAGGAGGTTATGAAGGAATTTCTCGAAAAATACGAGGATATTGATGTTGTAATCAGCGAGAATGACAATATGACCTTTGGCGCTATCGAGGCGATCCGGGAGGCGGGCAGGACGATTGGCAGTGACGGGGACATTATTATCCTGTCCTTTGATGCGGTAAGGGATGCCCTCAAGGCAATCCAGACCGGGGACATCGCGGCTGATTTTGAATGCAATCCGCTGACAGCCCCGCTTGTGGAGGAGACGATCCGCCGCCTGGAGGCGGGGGAAAGCGTGGAGAAGATCCAGTATGTGGAGGAGACATATTTTGACTGTGAGATGGATCTCTCGGAGCTGTTGGAGAGCAGACCATATTAGGCAGGAAGTCCCTGCTTCTGCTGGCGGTAAAATTATCTGAAAAAATTAGCACTCACCTCTTGACAGTGCTAACAACTGGTGCTATAACATAATTGTAACAGGGAGAACAAAGCAGGCGGCGCATAGATATGTGCCGCCTGTATATCATAGGTAGAGAAAGAGAGGTACGCTTATGAACATTCAGAAATTTACACAAAAGTCAGTGGAAGCCATTAACGATTGCGAGAAGCTTGCCTATGAATATGGAAATCAGGAGATCGAGCAGGAGCATCTTCTGGTTGCACTCATGCGGCAGGAGGATGGACTGATTCCGAAGCTGATTGAGAAGATGGAGATTCAGAAGGAGCACTTCATGGATAACGCCGAGCGGCATCTGGCAGCGCGTGTCAAGGTGTCCGGCGGTCAGGTCTATGTCGGACAGGATTTAAATAAGGTGCTCATTCATGCCGAGGATGAGGCGAAGCAGATGGGGGACGAGTATGTTTCTGTCGAGCATCTGTTCCTGGCGCTGATCAAGTATCCGAATAAGGCATTGAAGGAGATCTTTAAGGAGTACGGCATTACCAGAGAACGGTTTTTGCAGGCGCTCTCGACAGTCCGCGGCAATCAGCGCGTGACATCGGACAATCCGGAAGCAACCTACGACACGCTGGAGAAGTACGGGTATGATATGGTAGCCCGTGCGAGAGACCAGAAGCTGGATCCGGTCATCGGACGTGATGATGAGATCCGGAATGTCGTGCGGATTCTGTCCCGTAAGACGAAAAACAACCCGGTGCTGATCGGTGAGCCGGGTGTCGGCAAGACGGCTGTTGTCGAGGGACTTGCCCAGCGAATTGTAAAAGGCGATGTGCCGGAGGGCTTAAAGGACAAGAAATTGTTTGCACTGGATATGGGTGCGTTAATCGCAGGTGCAAAATACCGCGGTGAATTCGAGGAGCGGTTAAAGGCAGTGCTTGATGAGGTGAAAAGTTCCGAGGGACAGATTATCCTGTTCATTGATGAGCTTCACACGATCGTGGGTGCGGGCAAGACGGATGGTGCGATGGATGCCGGACAGCTGTTAAAGCCGATGCTTG
>ERZ779658.1457-NODE-1457-length-17293-cov-4.312565_pt1 | contig 17293 bp, 19 predicted proteins | sample MGYA00511485_ERZ779658 | MGnify/ENA primary metagenome ERZ779658 (study PRJEB29588, sample SAMEA2162182) | human gut metagenome | biome: human gut; feature: human-associated habitat; material: faeces | place: Denmark | collected 2008/2010 ... | reverse complement strand
TAGCCCACGCGGCCGATGTCGATGCCCGCGTGATTCGTCGACGCGCCCGCGATGCCCGTGTAGCGCGCGCCGAGCGGCGAGGTGACATACTTGCTCGAGCACGGCCAGATGTAGCCGCCATAGGTCACGGTGGTGTTGCCGTTCTTTTCGGCAAGCTCACGGGAAAGGCGCACGATCTCCGCCTGCTGGCGCTCCATCGCGGCATCCTTTTCCGAAAGGACCTGCTTGTACTGCGCTTCGTTCGCCTTGAGCTCGGCAAGCACCTTCTCCGCCTCGGCGCGCTGGGTATTCAGCTCGCTCTTTTTGGCAACGAGCGTCTCCTTGGCGCTCTGCTGCTCGGCAAGGGAGGTCTCGAGTGAAGCCTTCTTCTGCTCGATCTGCTCGCGCAGGGCACGCAGATCGTCGATGACCTTCTGGTCGCTGTCCATGATCTCGCTGATGAAGTCCATGGCGCTCAGCAAGTCGGAAAAGCTCGCCGAGTCGAACAGCACCGACCAGTACGACACCGTGCCGCGCTCTTCCATCGAGCGCACACGCTCGCAGAACTTTTCGTACTGGCGCGCCTCTTCCTCTTCGTTCTCGCGGATCTCCTGCTCGGTCTGCGTGATCAGCGTCTCATACTCGCTGATGAGCGACTCAACGCCCTTGATCTCCGACTGAAGCAAGTTGATCTGCTTGTCGATGTTCTCCTTCTGCGCAAGCGCCGCGCTCTTGTCGTTCTGGATGGATTTTAGCTCTTTTTCCAGCTGCGATTTTTCCGAGTTCATACCGCTGAGCTCGTCTTTGAGCTTGTCGATATCCGCCTGCGTAACGGCGGAGGCGTCCTGCACCAGGGAAAGCGGCGTCAGCTCCGTCAGCGTCAGCGACGCGAAGACGGCCAGCACCAGGAGGATGCGTGCGATCTTTTTTCTGCTCATCGTCCGCCTCCCTCACACGTGCAGGAATTTGCGGATAGCCGTCAGGCTGCCACCCACACCGATCAGGATACCGGCGGCGGCAAAGATCGCAGCCACGGGCCGCCAGATCGACGTAAAGTCGACGATCGTGAGAAGCTGCAGCCGGTCGGACATCGCAAGGCTCTTTGCGACCGATTCATACAGCAGCCACTGCAAGCCAAAGCCAAGCACCGCGCTGAGAAGGCCGATCATAAAGCCCTCGTACACGAACGGCCAGCGGATGAAGCTGTTCGTCGCGCCGACCATCTTCATAATGGCGATCTCGTCGCGGCGGTCGAATGTCGTGAGCTTGATGGTATTCGAGATGATGAAAACCGACACGAGCAGCAAAATAGCAATGAGCGCGATGCACACTACGCTCGCAACATTTCGCAGCGTGATAAAGCCGCCCGCGATGTCTTCGTCCACGCGGACATTGGCAACGCCTTCGACATTGTCGAAGATATCCTGCGCAGTCTTGCCGGAAATGCTCAAATCGTCAACATAGACAGCGTAGCGGTCGCGCAAAATCTCGGGGTCAAGGTTCTGGAACATGTTGTCCCCCTCGTAACGCGCCTCAAAGGACTTCATCGCCTCTTCCTTGCTGATGAAGACACATTCTTTCACATTGTCACGCTGCTCAATGGCGCGGCCCACGGCCTTGGTCTGCGCATCGTCGCAGCTCTCGTCCACGAAGGCGAGAATTTCATACTCGCTCTCGAGCTGTTGGAGCTGCACCTGCGCGTTGTACGCCACAAGCGAAAACGTACCCATGACGACAAGGCAGGCGACCGTGATGCCCACGGCCGCAAAGGACATGAATCCGTGCGAGAACATGTTGCGCATGCCCTCGCCGAAAAAGTAAGAAAAATCGTGTTTGCGCATAGCTTACCTCGCATTATAGCCGACGCCGTCGCCATCGCTCGTGATGATGCCCTGTTCGAGCGTGACGACGCGTTTTTTGAACTGATTGACAAGATCTTTCTCGTGCGTGACGACGACCATCGTCGTGCCGAGATGGTTGATGCGCTCGAGCAGGCGCATGATCTCCAGCGAGCGCGCGGGGTCCAGGTTGCCCGTCGGCTCGTCGGCGATGATGGTGCTGGGGTTGTTGATGAGCGCACGCGCAATGGCCACGCGCTGCTGTTCGCCGCCGGAGAGCTCGTTGGGATAACGGTCGGTCTTTTCCTCAAGTCCGACGAGCTCAAGCACATAGGGGATGCGCTTTTTGATCTCGCGCGGCGAAGAACCGACGGCGCGCATGGCGAAGCTCAGGTTCTCGTAGACCGTTTTCTTCTCGATCAGGCGGAAGTCCTGGAAGATGACGCCGACGGAGCGGCGCAGCAGCGGGATCTGCCGCTCGGCAATGTTCGTCAGGCTGAAGCCGTTGACGGCGATCTGACCGGACGTCGGCACGATCTCGCCGGTGAGCAGCTTGATGATCGTCGACTTGCCGCTGCCGCTCGGGCCGACCAAAAAGACGAATTCCCCATCCTCGATGCGAAGCGAAATGCCCTTTAAGGCCGTCGTGCCGCTCTCGTATTCCTTTACTACATCGCTCAGGCGTATCATGCTCTTCCCTCGGTTTCCAGCAGGTTTTGACTCGATCCCGCAAATTTTCAGTCTTTATTATAGCGCGGCAAGTCCGCGATGGCAACAGGTAATTATGTAAACTTTCAACTTTTTTGCCGCAAAATGGCGAAAAAACAAGGACTGTCTGAAGACAGCCCTTGTCAAATTCTTTTTCTTTACGCTTCGATGCCGCGGGAGGCAAGGTACTTTTTGACCATGAGCGCGACCTTGAAGGTGATGGCGTCGTCAAACTCGCGCAAGTCGAGGCCCGTGAGCTTCTTGATCTTCTCGAGACGGTAGACGAGCGTATTTCTGTGGACGAACAGCTTTCTCGCCGTTTCAGAGAGGATGAGGTTGTTCTCGAAGAACTTGTTGATCGTAAAGAGCGTCTCCTTGTCGAGCGCGTCGATGGGGTTCTTCTTGAAGACCTCCTGCAGGAACATTTCGCACAGTGTCGTCGGCAGCTGATAAATGAGGCGGCCGATGCCGAGGTTTTCATAGCTGATGATGTACTTCTCGGTGTCGAAGACCTTGCCGACCTCGATCGCCATCTGCGCTTCCTTATAGGACTTCGCGAGGTCGCGCAGGTGCGTCGCCACCGTGCCGATACCGACGACCACGGTGCTCTCACCGTTCACGCGCAGCGTCTCTTCGATCTGCGCGGCGGTCTTTTCAAGGTCGCTCATCTCCACATTGTCGCCGAGCTGCTGCACGAGCACCACATCGTCCTCGCCCATGGAAAGGACAAAGCTCGTCTGCCGGTCGGGGAAGATGTTCTGCACGGTCTCGACGGGGACGGCGTCGGCCTTTTCGTCCGTGCGGCGGATGACGAACACGCCGCGGTTGAGCTCCGCCTCGACGTGCAGCTCCTTGGCGCGGACGTAGATATCGCTTAACAGAATGTTGTCGGAGAGGATGCTCTTGACAAATGACGTCTTGTCGTGCTTTTCCTCGTAATAGCTCTTGGCGGTGTTGAGCGCGACGGTCGCCATGCTGCAGACGGTCGAGCTGAGCGCGTCCTCGCCGCGGGTGAAGGCCGCAAAGTCGAACTGACCGCCCCAGCCCTCGAGCGCCTTGAAGGTCTTGCCCTCGAGCGCGGTGCAGGCGCCCTCGGCCTCATTGATGGGCTGCACCAGATGCGGCCAGCGCTGGCCGATCTCCGGCAGGTCGGTGCAGGCGATGACCGTGCCCTCGGAGTCGATCACGCCAATGACCGTATCGGTCGTTTCCTTAAACTGTAAAACGATGTTCTGAAAAATCCTACCGGACATATTCCGTGCCTCCTTGATTTATTAGGGAGTTTGTGCATTCTGCCAACTTGATGGGACTATTATACTTTCTCCGTCTGACGATTGCAAGAACTTTTTTCTCTTTTCAACAATTTTTTTCTTCTTTTTTAGGCATTCCGTAAAGGAAGGACAAACGCTTACTTGTCCGCGCCCGCTTTTCCTTGGGCAAATTGCCCACTTTCCCGCAGGTTTTTGATCTCTTCCGCCGTGAGCAGGCGGTATTCGCCCTTGGAAAGCCCCTCGTCAAGCGTGAGTGAGCCCATGCTCAGCCGCTTTAAGTAAACGACCGGCTTTCCGCGCGAGGCCAGCATCCGCTTGATCTGGTGGAACTTGCCCTCGCGGATGGTGATGAGCGCCTCGCTCTGCGCGTCGCTCTTTAAAATCTCAAGCTTTGCCGGAAGGCATTCAAGCCCGTCGCCGAGCGTGATGCCCTGCACAAAGGCTTTACAGTCAGCGTCGTCGAGCGCGCCGTCGGTGCGAGCGAAGTAGACCTTGTCGACATGCTTTTTCGGCGCGAGCAGGTCGTGCGCGAGCGCGCCGTCGTCGGTCAAAAGCAGCAGCCCCTCCGTGTCCTTGTCGAGCCGCCCGACGGGAAACAGGCCGATCTTTCGATACTCGGGCGCAAGCAGGTCGAGCACCGTCTCCCCGCGTCCGTCTTCGGTCGCCGAGAGCACGCCCGCGGGCTTGTGGAGCATCACATACGTGTGCTCGCGATAAAAAAGCTCTTCGCCGTTCACACTGATGCGCGCGGTCAAGGGGTCGCACTTGTCCTCCGCACTGGCCGCGATGCGCCCGTCGACGAGCACGCAACCCTCGCGCACGAGGGTCTTGACCTCGCGGCGCGAATAGCGCCCGGTCGAGGCGATGATCTTGTCGAGTCTCTGCTGTGCCATGGTGGTTCCCGCCTTTCTGCATTCTGAAGTATCAGTGTAGCATACTTTTTCTTTCGGTGGAATAGCTTTTATCGAAAGGGTGTGGTCGCTTCATGTTCATCATCACCGCTAAGTGCTCCAAACGCCGCGTTGTAAAAATTCTGCTCATCTTCGCGCTGCTGCTCTCGCTCTTTCTGGCGCTGCGCGCGTGCCGGCATTCGTCTCCGCCGCCCATCATCGCCGCCGGAACAAATGAAGAGCGCATTGCGTATCTTGCCTCCCTCGGCTGGGAGGTGAACGACCAGCCGATCGAAACGCTGAGCGTCACGCTGGGCGAAACGCTCGAAGAGCCGTATTTGAGCTACAACGACCTCCAGCGCTCGCAGGGCTTTGACCTCACACGCTATTGCGGGCAGACGCTCTCGCGTTACACCTATGTTGTGACCAACTATCCTGACGCCTCGCTCCCCTGTCAGGCCGACCTGTACGTCTGCGGCGGCGTGCTCGCCGCGGGCGACATCGTCTGCACGGGTGAAAACGGCTTCATGGCGGGACTCGCCTTTCCCGCCAATTGACCGCGCTTCTCTCTCTCAGGGCCCCCGTGCGGGGGCTTTTTCTTTTTGACTATTGCGCGCAGCTGTGGTATGATTTTGAAGAATAGAGATAAAGGAATCGACCCATGGAATTTTACACCCTCGCCAGTTCGAGCGCCGGCAACGCCGCGCTCGTCTGTCACAACGATACGCACCTTCTCATCGACGCGGGCATCTCCTGCCGCCGCATCACGCAATCGCTCGCAGTGCTTGATCTCACGCTCGATGATCTCGACGGCATCCTCATCACGCACGAGCACATCGACCATGTCCGAGGACTTGTGACGCTCGCCAAAAAATGCCCCGCCCCGCTGTATGCGACGTTCGGTACCGCGGCGGCGATCCAATACCCCGAGCCGCGCCTGCGCGCCTTTGCCACGGGCAAAGAGTTTACGATCAAGGACCTGCACGTCCGCTCGTTCCGCACGTCGCACGACGCGAAAGAGAGCGTCGGCTACCGCATCGAGAGCGACGCAGGCTCGCTCGCCGTGCTAACGGACACGGGCTTTGTCACCGATGAGGCGCACGATGCCGCCCTCGGCGCGGACATGCTGCTGCTCGAATCGAATCACGACGTCGTGATGCTCAAAAACGGCGGCTACCCTTACTACCTTAAGCAGCGCATCCTGAGCGAGTACGGGCACCTGTCGAACGACGCTGCGGCGGAATTCGCCATCGAATGCGTCCGCGCGGGCACGAGCGACATTCTGCTCGCGCACCTGAGCGACGAGAACAACTCTCCCCAGCTTGCCGAATACACCGTCGGCCGCGCGCTGCAATCGAGCGGGCTGAGCGTCCGCCTTGCCGCCGCGCCGCGCGACACCATCAGCGAGGTACACGTATGCAGAAGATCACCGTCCTTTGCGTCGGAAAACTGAAGGAGGCCTTCTACGAGCAGGCCGTCAAGGAATATGAAAAGCGCCTTTCGCGCTGCTGCAAGTTAGAGCTTTTGGAGCTGCCCGAGCAGCGCCTCGGCGACGAGCCGAGCGAGGCGGAGATCCGCCAGGCCCTCAAAAAGGAGGCTACGCTCGTCGAGCAGAAGCTTCCCAAGAGTGGCGCGCTGATTGCCATGTGCATCGAGGGACAGGAGATGAGCAGCGTAGCGCTTTCGCAGAAAATGCAGCAGCTCGCCGCGCGCGGCGCGTCACAGCTGACGTTCCTCATCGGGTCGAGCTTCGGCCTTGACGAGGACTTAAAGAAAAAAGCCGACCTGCGGCTCTCGATGTCGCCGATGACGTTCCCGCACCACTTAGCGCGCGTGATGCTGCTCGAGCAAATCTACCGCGCCTACCAGATCGAGGCCGGAACCAAATACCACAAATGACCCATCATCAACATAAAGGAGGACACCGCCCATGTCGGATGAAGTGAAGCTCACCTGGGGCAAGACAGAAAACGACCTTTTGCAGCGCTGGCCCAAATCCGCCGACGGCACGCCGGAGGAGCCCGCGCTTTTGACCGTCGCAATGGACACGAACGCCGAGACGGACATGCTCTGCGCCATGCTCCGCTCGTATGACATCCCCGTGCTGCGCAAATACGAGGGCGAGGGCTCGTTCGGCAAGATCGTGCTCGGCATGCCCGGCAGCGGCACGTGGCTCTATGTGCCGTCCTCGATGCTCGAGGACGCGAAAAATCTGATCCGCCCCATTGATGAAATTCCGGAACAGGAGGACATGCAATGAATTACCGTCAGGAATATGAAAAGTGGCTCGCCTCCCCCGCGCTGAGCGAGGACGAGAGAAACGAGCTCAAGGCCATCGCAAACGACGAAAAGGAGATTGAAAACCGCTTCTACGGTCCGCTCGAATTCGGCACGGCCGGCCTTCGCGGCACGATGTACGTTGGCCTTCACAACATGAACCGCCACGTCATCCGCTGGGCGACGCAGGGCTTTGCCAACGTCATCCGCGCTGAGGGCGAAGAGGCCATGAAAAAGGGCGTCGCCATCTGCATGGACTGCCGCAACCACTCGATGGAGTTTGCGCGCGCCGCGGCCTGCGTCATGGCGGGTAACGGCATCACCGTCAAGCTCTTTGAGTCCCTGCGCCCGACGCCTGAGCTCTCGTTCGCCGTGCGCGAATACGGCTGCGAGGCGGGCATCAACGTCACCGCGTCGCACAATCCCAAGGAGTACAACGGCTACAAGGTCTACTGGTCCGACGGCGCGCAGCTGCCGCCCCAGCACGCCGCCGCGATCGCCAAGGAGCTTGAGCACATCGACATTTTCACCGGCGTCACGTCGATGGACTTCGATGAAGCCGTTAACAAGGGTCTCATCACGATGCTCGGTGAGGACTGTGACAAGCGCTTCATGGCAAATGTCATGAGCATGGTCAACGACTATGAGACCGTCAAAAAGGTCGCCGACGACTTCAAGCTCGTCTACACCCCCTTCCACGGCTGCGGCCACAAGCTCGTGCCCGAGGCGCTTACAAAGCTTGGCATCAAGCACCTTTTATGCGTGCCCGAGCAGATGGTCATCGACGGCAATTTCCCGACCGTCGTGTCCCCGAACCCCGAGAATCCCGAGGGCTTCTACCTCGCCATTGACCTCGCCAAGAAGAACGACGTCGACTTTATCCTCGGCACCGACCCCGACAGCGACCGCGTGGGCATCATGGTGCGCAACAAGCAGGGCGAGTTCGAGCCTGTCACCGGCAACCAGACGGGCGTGCTGCTGCTCGACTATCTGATCGGTGCGATGAAGCGCGCGGGCAAGCTGCCCGCGAATGCCGCCGCGCTCAAGACTATCGTCACGACCGAGATGGCGCGCGCCGTGGCGGAGGCGAACAGCCTCGACTGCTACGACACGTTCACGGGCTTTAAGTTCATGGCCGAGAAGATGAACGAGCTTGAGGGCGCGGGCAAAAACACCGTCATCTTCTCCTACGAGGAGAGCTACGGCTACATGATCGGCCACTACGTGCGCGACAAGGACGCAGTCACGGCCTCGCTGCTGCTCACCGAAATGGCCGTGTGGTACTACTCCCAGGGCATGACGCTCTTCGACGCGCTCAACGCGCTCTTTGAAAAGTACGGCTGGTACGGTGAAAAGACGCACAACCTCGTCATGCCGGGCTTAGATGGTGCGGAGAAGATGGCAAACCTCATGAAGCTCCTGCGCGAGACGCCGCCGAGCGAGATTGCGGGCGTCAAGGTCGCGACGTACAAGGATTATTCGGATGGCACCGCGCGCGACGCCGCAAGCGGCGAGGTCACGAAGATCGCGCTCTCGGGCTCAAACGTGCTGCGCTTCGAGCTCTGCGACGGCACGCACATCGTCGTGCGCCCGAGCGGCACAGAGCCGAAGATCAAGGTCTACATCCTCACCAAGGGCGCGGACGCGAGCGAACGCGACGCAAACCTCGCCAAATACTCCGCCTGGGTCAACACCCTCGCCTGAGTTTCCCGTTTCCCAAAGCAGCAGAGGACGGCGCGGCACCGCGCCGTCCCCCGCTTATTTTTGCCTCACCGCGGCGAAAGGATGAATACGCCCTATGACTCTGCTCGCTCTCTACTGGTCTATTATGATCGCCTGCTACCTCATTGCAAGCAAGCTGCGCCGCCATGCAGACAAATTTCACTTTCTGGACGCGCTGACGAATCTGTTCATCTATTTTCTCATCTTCCTCATGGGTCTGCGCATGGGCGCGGATGAGGAGGTGACGTCGAGCCTTGGCAGCATCGGCGTGCAGGCGTTGTTCGTCACACTGCTCACCGCCGTCGGCAGCATGCTCGGCGGCACTGCCGCGCGCAAGATCGTGCATCTCAACCGCCGCGCCCTGCCCGTCGGCACGGAAGACAACACCGCCGGGGAACGCGGCGGCGGGGTCAACACCTCCGGCATCAAGTCCTCGATCATCATTTGCCTGATGGTCGTCTGCGGCATGCTGCTGGGCTACTTTGTTCTGCCGCAGCTTATGGCGCCCGAGCGCTTTGAAGAAGTCTCCAGCACCCTGCTCGTCATAGGGCTTTGCATCATGCTCGGCTCGGTGGGCTTTGGTATGGGACTTGACGGCAGCATCGTTCGCGTTCTGCGCGGGGCAGGGCTAGGCGTTGTCCTCGTGCCCATTTTCTCTGTGATTGGCTCGCTGCTCGCAGGCGTTGTCTATGCGTTTCTCACCCCTATGACGCTGCGCGAGGGGCTCGCCATCAGCGCGGGCTTCGGCTGGTACACGATGGCACCGAGCGTCATCTCCGGCGCAGGACACGCGGTCGCGGGCGCGATCTCGTTTCTGCACAACGTGCTGCGCGAGACGATGGGTCTCATCTTCCTGCCGCTCATCGCCAGCAAGATCGGCTATATCGAGGCCATCACGCTGCCCGGCACAGCGTCGACCGACCTGTGCCTGCCGCTCGTCGAAAAGTACTGCAATCCCGAGACCATGGCCTACTCGTTCTGCACGGGCATGCTGATGTGCATCACCTGCGCGGCGCTCGTGCCGCTCATCATCGGCGCGTAAAAAATCACCCCGCAATGCACGGAAGAAATAATAAAGGGGAGTTCTCTTGTGATAGAGGGCTCCCCTTTTCGCGTCTTTACACACGGTCAAGCAAGTGCGGTATCGAACGCTCACTGCACTGCCGGGCACTGCCGACCTTCGTGGTCGATGGTGTAGTCACATGTGAGTAAGATCTTCGAAATCGGTACGATCTTATACCCCTCGGCGAGCAGGTAGTCGAGAATATCCGGCAGCGCCTCGGGCGTGTGCTCACCCGCGTTGTGGAACAGCACGATCGACCCGCTCTGCACCTTGCTTGTTACGCGCTTTGTGATCTCACCCGCCGAGATGCCCTTCCAGTCGAGGGAATCCACGTCCCACTGGATCGGCTCCATGCCTATCGAGCGGATGGTGGAGATGACGTGGTCGTCATACTCGCCGAACGGGCAGCGGATGAGCGTCGGACGGACGCCGGTCAACGCCTCGATCTTATCGTTGCAGGTGTTCACGTCTGCGATGATCTGGTCGGCTGTGAGGGAATTATAATGATCATGCGCGTTGGAGTGGTTCATGAGCTCATTGCCGCTGTCCACGATGGCCTTGGCCTGTTCGGGATACTGATCCGCCCAGTTGCCCACGACAAAAAAGGTACAGGTGACGCCGTACTCCTTGAGCACGTCGAGGATCTTCTGTGTGTTGTCCGCCCCCCACGCCGCGTCGAACGAGATGGAGCACACCTTCTGGTCGCGCTGGACACAGTAGATCGGCAGCTGGCGCGTGGCGGCCGACGCGCTGACGGCGGCGGGATAATTGACGGCGGCAAAGATCGCCGCGGCGGCCAGCACCGCCGCGCCCAGCGTCAGCCATTTGCGCCGGAGCACCAGAAAGCGCGGCGGCTTCTTCTCCTTTTCAGACTTCTTCCTGCGGTCAAAATGAAACAGCATCAGCATATCCTCCCCAATTCTCTTGGTAGAGGGTATGCTGATGCGCTTCATATCATGCAAGGGGGACGGGCTTTACTCGATGCCCGCCAGCGTTTGGGCTTCGGCGACGTACTGGTCGATGAGGCCCTGCTCCTGCATCTCGGCGATCTTTTCGTTCAGGTAGGCGGCAAAGTCCTCGTTGCCCTTCTGCACGCCGATGCACTGGCCCTCGCTGTCGCTTTCGATGCCGATGTCCTTGACCGTCAGGTCATCGTTCGCCGCGGCGAATGCGAGAGCTGCGGTGTAGTCGATGTACACAACATCGAGCTTGCCGCTCTTGAGCTCCATGATGAGATCCTGCGCCTTGACGAGGCCGACGACGTTCTCTTCGCCTGCCAGCTCGTTGGCGATGGGCACCTGAATGGTACCGTTCTGCACGCCGACCTTGTGACCACTCAGGTCTTCGGGCTTGTTGTAGAGCGCGTCATCCTCCGCGCGGATCAGAATGGCCTGCTGCTGCTTAAAGTACGGGTCGGAGAAATCGACGGACTTCAAGCGCTCCTCGGTCGAGGCCATACCGGCGATGACAATGTCAAAATCACCCTTGGCGAGGTTGATGCACAGGTTGTCGAACGACATGTCGACGACCTTGAGTTCGACGCCGAGGTCATCGGCGATGTACTGCGCGATAGCAACGTCAAAGCCGACGATGGTGTCCTTGCCGTCCACTTCCGTGTGGAACTCGTTCGGGGGATAGTCGGCAGAGGTTCCCATCACGAGCACGCCCGCCTCCTTGATCTGCTCGATCTTGGACTTGGCGGTGTCATCGGACGACGCGTCGCCGTCCGAGCTGCCCTGCGCGCTGTCATCGCTCTTGCTGCCGCAGGCGGCGAGAGACAGGATCATCATAAGCGCTAAAAGCAGCGCCGCAAATTTCTTGAATGCGTTCATCCTCGTTTCCTCCTGCTATCGCTTATTCCCACAGAGGCTTGTCCCAAAGGTTCACCTTGGTGCCGATGCCCATTTCCGTCGCGTTCAGGTAGAGCTGATAGGCGATCATGATGTCCAGCGCGCCGAGGCCCATGGACGCGGCGGCGACGAACTGATCGTCCGAGGTGCGCAGCTTCTTCGTGCCGAGCACCAGCTCGCTCAGGTCCATGATCTGGCTCTCATCGAGCTTGCCCTCCTTCGTGAGCTTGGACAGCGGGTTCGTGTGCTGCTTGAGCTGTGTCCAGTAGTCGGCGACGATGCCGTCGGCCTTGAGGAAGACGTCTTCCATCACCTCGTTGGAGTGCATGGAGACGAGACCGCAGCCGGGCGTCAGCCAGGAGGTGTCCATGAACGGCTTGGGCGCGGTCGTCTCGCCGACAATGAGCTGGGACTTGAGCGCCGCGGCCTTGCTGTCGCTCGTCGGGATGATCTCAACGCCCAAGCTGTCGCCGTACTCCTTCGCGATGCCCTCGGCCTTGGCAACGTCGATGTCGCAGAGGTACATGGTCTTGATCTGGGGCAGCGCCTCGTGCACGGCGGAGATCATCGTGCGGCCGATAACGCCCGCGCCGACAAGGCACGCGGTGTCCGCGTTCGAGGGGGCGGCATACTTGGCCATCAGGCCGCCGACGGCGGAGGTGCGCATCGCGGTGATGAGCGTGCCGTCCAGAATGCAGAACGGCAGCACCGTCTCGGGGTCACTCAGGATGGAAATGTCGATGCCGTAGGGGATGCCAGGGATCGTGGCGTTCTTCTTGGATTCCGCCGCCCACTTGATGCCGCCGATGTTGACGTCGCCGCCGATGTAGCAAGGCATGGCGTTGAAGAACGACTGCCAGTTTTCCTTGTCAGGGATGCTGGTGTTGGTCTTGGGCGGGTTCTTGATGAGGCCCTGACCGAGCATCGCGTAGGTCTTTTCCGTAACGGCCAAGATCTGTTTCATATCGAGAAGGCCGGCCTTGATAACATCTTCCTGCTTGAGGAACAGAATTTCTGGATTGATCGTGTGAAGCATTTGTGTTTCCTCCAATAATATCGTAAATTTTTTAATTTTTGTTTTGTTAAATGACGTTGATGACCTTGGATAAGAACTCTTTGGTTCGTGCGTTCTGCGGGTGCTCGAAGATCTCCTCGGGCGTGCCCTGCTCGGCGATCTGTCCGCCGTCCATGAAGAGCACGCGCGTGCCGACCTTTCGGGCAAAGCCCATCTCGTGCGTGACGACGACCATCGTGATGCCGTAGCGGGCGAGGTCGGAGATGACCTGCAGCACCTCGCCGACCATCTCGGGGTCGAGCGCGGAGGTCGGCTCATCGAAGAGCAGCACATCGGGCTCCATCGCCAGCGCCCGCACGATGGCGATTCGCTGCTTCTGCCCGCCGGAGAGCTGGGAGGGATAGGCGTTCGCCTTGTCCTCAAGCCCCACGCGCTTTAGAAGCTTGAGGGCCTTTTCCTTGCTCTCCTCTTCCGACTGCTTTTTGACCTTCGTGAGCGAGATCGTGATGTTTTCAAGCACCGTCAGGTTGTTGAAGAGGTTGAACTGCTGGAACACCATGCCGACCTTCTGTCGGTGCCTGTTCACATCAAAGCCCTTGGCCGTGATGTCCTCGCCCTCGAAGTAAATTTTGCCGGCGGTGGGCTGCTCCAGAAGGTTCAGGCATCGGATAAAGGTGGACTTACCGCCGCCCGAGGGACCGATGATGACGACCACGTCGCCCTTGCAGATGGTCTCGTTCAGCCCGTCGAAGACGGTCAGGCTGCCGAACTTTTTCTGCAAGTCCTTGATCTCGAACAATACGTTACCGTTCACTCTTTCTCAGCCTCCCTTCAAAGATGTTCAGGCCCTTGCCGAGGATGATATTCAGCGCCAGGTAGATGATGGCGGAGATGTAGTAGCAAGGAAGCGGATTATAGGTAGAGGTGACCACGATGCCGTTGTTGTACATCAGATCGCCGATGCCGAGGTACTGGATGATCGAGGTCTCCTTGACCATCGTGACGAATTCGTTGCCGATGGCGGGGAGAATATTTTTGACCGCCTGCGGCATCACCACGTAGCGCATGGCCTGCGCATTCGTCATGCCGCACGAGCGCGCGCTTTCCATCTGGCCCTTGTCCACCGCCTGAATGCCCGCGCGGATGATCTCGGCGACGTAGGCGGAGGAGTTGATTGAAAGAGCGATGATACATGGCAGCGCCCGCTCCAGATCGACGCCGAAGAGGGTTCCGGTGGGATAGCTGATAAAGTCGAGCTGGTAGTAAACGATGTAGAGCTGCACGAGCATTGGCGTACCGCGGATGACGGTGATATAGATGCTGGCGAACTTTTCCAGCGGCTTAAACTTGGATAGCCGCATGAAAGCGATCAGGCAGCCGAGGATCGAGCCGCAGAACACGGTGAGCAGAGAGATGAGGATGGTCGTTTGCGTCCCTCGCAGGAAGTATTGATAATAATTCGTTGCAATTTCCCGAATGTTCATGTGCTGTGGTTTCCTCCTTCATAGGACTGACTGCGATGCTGACTGTATATTTATGTTCGCAAAATGTCAATAGCGAGAATAACAATTCATATCAGGATTGTAGCGCTGAATAAAGAGGCGAAATAGAGCGGAAAACGATTTGGTAAAAATATACACAAAAGTCAGCATAACTATGACGGTCGAACATCCGCTGTGGCACAATACGGCGTGTTTATAAGCAAGCAAGAAGATTTTGCTGCATGAAAACACGCAAAAAGAAAGATGCCGGGCTGAAACGTTCACTGTTTCAGTCCGACACCTTTTTCATAAAAGTACAAAATGTGCAAATGACCCCTGCCATCCCCAAATGGCAGGAGCCGTCTGCGTGATCGTGTGGGGCGCGCACGCGCCCTGGTATCATAAAGCCGCGAGCGGCTCTATCATCATGCGTCGTTTTCGAGCATCCGGTAGCCCACGCCGATCTCGGTGAAGATATACTCGGGCGAGGCGGGATTCTTCTCGATCTTGCGGCGGATGTTCGCCATATTCACGCGCAAAATCTGATTGTCGGCCTTGGCCTTCGGCCCCCAGATCTGCTTGATGAGATAGTCATACGTCAGCACCTTGCCAGCGTACTTGCCGAGCAGCGCCACGATCTTGAACTCGTTGAGCGTCAGGTGCACATCCTGATCGCCGATGAGCACGTGGTGCTTGTCATAGTCGATGGTCAGGTCCTTGACAGTGAACTTGCCCGACTGCGCGATCTCGTTGTTGTCGAGCGGCGTACGCGTGTGACGGATGGCCGTGCGGATGCGCGCGAGCAGCTCGCTCGTGCCGAACGGCTTCTCGATGTAGTCGTCCGCGCCGAGGTCGAGCGCCATGACCTTGTCATGCTCGTGCGTGCGCGCCGAAACGACGATGATCGGCAGGCTCGACCACGAACGGACCTCCTTGAGGATGTTCATCCCGTCCATGTCGGGAAGTCCCAGATCGAGAATAATGAGATCGGGGCAATGCGAGGTGATCATCGAGACCGCCTCGGCGCCCGTCTGCGCCACCAGCACGTCGAAGTCGTTCGCGGTGAGAACCGTCGAAATAAAGTTGCTGATGTTCTGCTCGTCTTCCACCACGAGCACTTTATCCTTCAATTTCACTGTTGATACCCTCCTCCAGCGGCAGATAGAAGCGGAAGCACGCTCCGCCCAAATCTAAATTTTCTGCGGTCATCGTGCCGCCGTGCGCCTTGACGATGGTATAGCACACGGAAAGGCCGATGCCCATGTTTTTCTTCATATCAAAGTTGTTGTGCGACACGCCGGAAAGCCCGCCGTTAAAGATCGTTGAGAGCTTCTCCTTCGGGATGCCGATGCCGTTGTCGCTGACGGAAAAGCAGGCGTTTGTCCCCTCGCGTGAGAGGCAGACGCGGATCTGCGTGACGTTTCCGCCGTGAATGGCGGCGTTTTCCAGCAGGTTCATAATGACCTGACGGATCAGCGTCGCGTCCATCGGCACCATCAGCACCTCGTCCGGCACCTCGATTGAGACATGGATCGCGGGGAATCGCTTGGTGAACTTGCTGACCGAGACGCCGACGATCTCCTCGGCCGCCTCGCAGTCCTTCTCGATCTTTGCCTGTCCGCCGCTCATGCGCGTAATGGACAGGAGATTTTCGACCATGCGGATGAGCCACTGCGCGTCCTCGTTCACGTCTTCCAAAAGGCGGCGCTTCTGCTCGGGAGAAAACGAATCCTCGTTTTCGAGGATCGCGGCGGTGTTGCCGACGATGCTCGTCAGCGGCGTGCGGATGTCGTGCGACATCGCGCGCAGGAGATTCGCGCGCACGGCTTCCTTCTCCGTCTCGATGCGCAGCCGCTCCTGCTTTTTGATCTGCGTGTTCATTGCGCTGATCATCATGGACACCGTCAGCATCGCAAGGAAAGTAAACGGGTAGCCGGTGATCGTGAAGTTGAATTCCCAGTAGGGATATGTAAACACGTAGTTGACGAACAGCACACCGGAGACAGCGCTGAATATCCCCCAGAAATAGCCCTCCGTCCAGCGCGAGATGGTCGCGACCGCCAGCACGAAGATGAGGTTCACGTAGCCGCTGCCGTCGTCGATCCTTCGCAGCAGCGTGCAGAGCACCGTCGCCGTAGCCAGGATCGCCGCCGTTAGCAAAAGGTCGTAGATCCAACGCATTTTTTGGGGGATTTTTGCCATGTCGCCGCCTTCTCTCGCTTGATCGTTGGCGCGGAGAAAGACTCCGCATGCTTTCCGTTCCCATTATAGCATACAGCCTGCTAATTTTGTGCTAAATCGAATATTTTTTTCATGGTAGCAAAAAGGACGGCGCGATGCCGTCCCTTTCGCTGATAAAGGAAGAAGTGGAATTCAAAATTAAATCTTGCGGATGCTGACATTCGTCACATTCGCCATGTTGAAGCCGGGCTGCTGGGCGATCGCCGCCATGATGGCGACCTTGACCTCGTCGGTCAGACCGTCAGCGGGAACGGCGGGCGCTGCCGGCGCGGCAGCTGCTACGGCGGGCTTCGGAGCCTCAGGCTTCGAGAGGATCTTGCCCATCAGGATCGTCAGGAAGATGATGCAGGTAAGGCCCACGAATGTGACGCCCATACCCATGATAACAACAAATGCGCTGGAAACTTGCATCGGCGGATACGCTCCTTTTATGTATTCTGGCGCTATTATAGCGCGCAGAATTTGCATATCAACCGTTTGGAAGCCCTCTTAGCATTGGCTTAACGCGAAGAGTTTTTCCCTTAACAGCGTTTTTATTGATGTTCAGTTTCCGCTAAAGATAAAACAGTCAGCACGCCGTCCTTTACGCAGAACTTAACATCCCAGCCGCCAAAGCTCATACCGTACACGCGCTCGGGGGCGTTCTGGTACTGCGGGCGCGGGTCCTGCGCGAGCACGCCGAGCAGCGCCTCGCGCCGCCCCTCCGGCAGCTTTTGCAGAAGCTCCGGCGGGCTTTTGACTTCGATCGTCTCTTTCGGCGACGGGGCAAAGCCGCCCAGCGCCTCGGGGTGCGCGTCGGCGTAAGGAAGGTAGGGCTTGATGTCATAGATCGGCGTGCCGTCCATCAAATCTGCACCCGAGACGATCAAAACGTCACCGAAGCCATCCTCATGCTGCACGCTTTCGAGCTTCACGCAGGAAAGTCCGATGGCGTTCGGGCGGAACGGCGAGCGCGTCG
>ERZ779658.1416-NODE-1416-length-17691-cov-2.649580_pt1 | contig 17691 bp, 11 predicted proteins | sample MGYA00511485_ERZ779658 | MGnify/ENA primary metagenome ERZ779658 (study PRJEB29588, sample SAMEA2162182) | human gut metagenome | biome: human gut; feature: human-associated habitat; material: faeces | place: Denmark | collected 2008/2010 ... | reverse complement strand
ATTATTAATCTCTAACATGCTACTCTTAATTACTTTTGTATTTTCAATATTTAAAATACCCTCATTTTGAATATTACTTGTTTTTATTATTATAGCTTGTGGTTCATTTTCATAGTTAATTGTAACAGTTCCATCTTGTTCAAATTCTGTATCTTTATTAATTGTTGCAATTAAATTTTGATTATTATCTAATATACTAATTTCTCCATCTAATCCCAAAACTCTTGTTACATCGCTTTTTCTTATTTTTGTACTTTTATAAACTAAATCTCCCTTATTTTCTACATCAATTTCTGTTTCACTATTATTGTTATTTGCTTTTACAAAATTATTATTTTCTAATATTTTTATTTTTTCTTGTGATTCCTTTTTACTAATTAATACACTTTGTTTTTCTGTATATACTGTATCATAATTTGTTCCATTAATTATATTTGATTTTATATATCCATTAGCTATATCCGGTGTATTATATGATATATTAGTTAATTCTCCAATATTTTCTTTAACTTTACCTGTAAGCTCATCTTCTGCACTTGCCAATCTATCATCTTCAAATAATGATGCTTTTACTGAAATTTTAATGTCTAATTCCCTTTCAATTGGTTGCTCTATATAAGTATCATAATAACAAATTACTAAATACTCGTCTTTAGCATCTTTGCTAGGTTCTGAACTACTAATTGGCTCTCCATTTTCATTTTCATTGCTAGCTTTAATTACAACTGTTCCTGTTGTGTTATCGTATTGATAGTTTTCTTGTATCTCTTCTGTTTTTCCATTTGTAGCTTCTGTACTTTTTGCAACCACCTTAACATCATATGGATATTTTCCATCAATTTGATTAAGTCCAATATTCAATTCACTTTCTCTAGTTGGAATGTATTCTCTTAACTCTTCTTCGTTATTTCCCACTTTTACATCGTATTGTATTAAAGTTCCTTTATCTTGATCTGATATATTATAGTTAATATATTTATCTAAATTAACTTCTAATTTCATTCTAGAGTTATCTGCACCAACACTAACATTTCTTATGAATTGCATAAAAAACAGTATGCTTAAACAAACTACTGCTAATAAAGTTGTACATAACACTATTTTCTGATAAATCTTATTTTTCATCTAGCTCCTCCTCTGCCCCTTTAAATACATCTAAAAATGGACTTATATATTTAAAATATTTATACTTTTCCTTACTATATATAGTACTTATTTTCGTTTTCAAAATCAATATAAGTTTTTTCCTGCTTAACCAAATATTACATTTTCCATCTGTAATACCTTTAGGGACAGTCATTTAGCCTTGTTTTAATACACTTTCTTTAAATTTTATTTACAATTTAATTACAAATTTCTCTTTTATATTACAAAAAACTCTCCAATTAGTTATTTGCGTAAAGAAAAAAGGATTAAATCTATTCAGATTTAATCCTTTTTGGTTTTATATTATAAAGTCTTCTTTTTTATTATTACTACTCCAGCTCCTAAAATTACTAATGCTATTACTCCTATCATTATTGGTACAATAAATTCTAGATTAGCACCCGTACTTGGTGTTACGATTACTGTTTCTGCTATACTTTCGTCTGACTCTTTAGTTTCTTCTTGTCCTGGAATATAATTTCCTGGTGTTGAAATTAGTTTTGAACCTCCGTCCTTTGTCAATTCTGTAATTTCTGATTCATTGTCTAATGAAATCTCATCTGAATTTGATAGTACTTTAGAAACATTTAAATTTACTGTTGCTGATTCAGTAGGTTTTAATTTTTGTCCTTTTAGACTTTCTGTGTAAAGAATTGTCTTGTCAGCTATAGTTGAATCTTCATTCTCGTATACTTCTTTTGCAACAATGTTTTTAATTTCATCTAAGCTCTTTACAGTCCATTCTTTATTTTTCTCAGCTTCAAATCCCCAATTTTTATCTAAGTAATCTATAATTGATGTTGGTGTTATAGTAACTTCATTGCCTGATTTAATTCCATATTTATAAAAGTCCTCTGATACATAATCTAATTCACTATTATTAGTTACTTTTATTTCATATTCTACTTCAACTGTTGCTCCTTGAATTAACTCATTGTCTAGTTCTAATTTAACAAGTCCATTTTTTGGTGTAGTAGTACTTGATGGTCCCATATATGTTACATGATTTCTTTCTCCTGTAATATTTCCTTTTTCATCTATTGTCATATCTGCGATTACTTGACCATTTGCTAATGTAACTTTAAATGTATTTACTCTTTTTCTTAAAGCTAAATCTTGTCTTGCTCTCTCTACAATACCAAAGTCTATATTTTCAATCTTAAAGTCTGGACTTTTAAATTTATCAGTTGTTGGTTCTATTGTAGTTGTTGTTGTGTATTCTACACTAATTCCCATTGTTGGTGTTGTTGAATCCATTTTATCAATTGTAGTAGCTGTTTTATTTGTAACTTCTGCAATTTCATCATCAATTTTTTCCCTTGTATTATAATTATCAATTGCATCAGTATATCTAGTATCTACATCTGTTTTATACCATTCTTTATTTGTAACATTTGCATCATATCTATTTTTGTCATAAACTGTTCCTTTGTAATTTTGAACTATATATTCTTTATCTCCCCAAGTATAAGTTAATGTGTAATCACCTGGTATATACCCTGAAATATAGAAGTCACCATTTTCATCTGTTGTTGCTTCATATACTTTTCCTCTTTCTATATTCTCTTTAAGTGTAACTTTTACATCTTTAATTCCCTTTTCTCCGTCTGTATACATTCCATCACCTTGTCTTACTTCTCCTGTCTTTAATTCATTTGAAGTAGAATCTAAGAATACCTTACCTGTCATCTCTCTTGCCTTATCTGAAACTACTAATTTTAAACCTGGTGCTGAATCTGTATCATCTTCATATGTTGTTGTATCTCCTGGTACTGCATTTCCTGGGTTTGAATCTGTATCTATTCCTGCATATACTTTTCCATCTGTATCAAATACAGAATAAGAATTGATTTCTACAACATTATCTAAGTTTTCTTTATCGTTCAAGATTTTAAGTACAGCATCTCTATTTAATTCGAATTGTACATAGACATCTGCTGATTTATTATGCTCTATCTTTGAATTTGTATTAATAATTACTTTTTGATATTTATCATTATAACTTTGACTACCACTGTTTGAAATATCTCCTGTTACATTTCCTTTTTCGTCAATTCCTGTTCCTGTTTTTATTAATGTATAATTTGAATCATAGTAATCTACTATGTTATTTACTTGTACTTGTAAATTAGAAGATTCATTTTTCATTGATATTTTATAGGTTACATATACTTTTAATTCTTTGCTCTTATCTGAACTTGTATATTCTTTATCAGCTTCATAAATCGCTCTTGTATATGACATGTTTCCATATTTATTTCCAAATTTAACTCCTACATTAAATCCGTCTCCATATTCTCCTTGATTATTAAATCTGTTTGCATACTCATATATATGGTTATATCCATTTATTGCAACATTTACATTATATAAATCTTTTACTAATGCAATGTCTGGTTGCTCTCTTTCATATAAACCTAAATTTATATACTTAATTTCTTCTTGTCCTGGAGTAAAGTGGTCTTTTATAACATACCCTGTTTCATTTGTATTAGCTTTTATTGGATATAATCCTGTATTGTTAAGCGTTGATGTATGTTTATTTTTGTCAATGTTATAATTTAAATCATATTTTGGATTTTCAGCACTATCTTTTGTAATACCTTTATTACTTTCTGTACTTCCTTCTATTACTGAGAATCCTTTATTAAATTCATCTCTTACACTACTATTTTCAGCAACTTTTGAACCATTATCTTTATCAATATGAGGTATTACATTTGTATAAGTTAATCCATCATATTCAAATTCTATATAATAATTTCCTAGTTCATCTACTAAAACATCTGTAAATAAGTATTTTCCTCCATCAGCTGTCTTAGCTTCTTTCACTACTTTACCTGTTGTTTTATCAATTAATCTCACAGTAATTCCATCTAATAATATATCATTTGAATCATAATCATTATCTTTATATAAATCATTTCTAGAAGCTTGTTTTGAAAAAACTTTATCTACCCATACATATCCAGAAAGCTTAATGTATTTTTGCTTATTTGGAATTTGAAGTTCTGCTGTTTTATCTACAGTAATTGACTTTTCTTGTCCTTCTTTTATGATTTCATAACCATAATTTGGGTTTTTAGTTTCATAAGCTACATATGTACCTACAACTAAATTTTTAATTGTAATTTCACCATTTTTATCTGTTATAAACTCTGTTGCATCTTCTTTTTTATCTGTATAAGATACTGTGTCATTTTCTACTTTTACCCATTTTTTAGTATCTTTATTTTGTACATAAAATCCTACACCTTGTAATTTTATTTTTATATTATCTTTGTTAACTTTTATAACTTTTAAATTTCCTAATATTTTTATATTATAATCAAAAGTTTGATTTATATCTATTTCTTCATTACTATAGTTATATTGTAATAGGTTTTGTTGACTCATACTTGTACTTTCCCAGAATTTAATAGTTACATGTTTTACATTGGCTTTACCTTTTACTGTAATTTTCTTTATCTGGCTTGTACCATCTGTTGGCATCTTTACACTAATATAAAACTCATTTCCACTTTTAATTTGATTTATATTAGAATATTTAGAATATTGATTATCATTTATACGTTTTTCAAAACATTTTATTTCCATTTTTGAATTTTTATCTGTTATTACATTAATTTCTGATAATTTTTCAGGAAATTCATATTTAAATGGTCCTACTCTTAAATATTGTTCATTTCCTTCTGTATATTGTGTTACTTTTATTTTACTTTTATCTGTTTTATCAGTTATTTGTGTCAAATTTCCATTTTTGTAATTATTAGCATACTCTTCTGCTTCTGTTTCTATTGATGTATTAAAATTACCTTTTGAATTATTTACGAAATCCTGTTTAATTCCATGTTTATATCCAACTTCTGAACGCCATGTACCTAAATAATTCCATATTGCATTTTGCACTGGTAAATTTTCAACATCACTTCCTCCATAATTTTCTAATGTTCCTCTTTTATTTGATAAAATTGCTGCCAATTTAGCATTATGCCAACTCTCTACTGTTGCACCATTTCCTGTTGATTTATTTCCTGTTATATTTATTTCAGTAATTAATTTATATGTAGATCCATACATACTTTGATGGTGTTGTGCACAAAGTAAAGTTTCATTATAGCATAAATCATTATATGAAAAATACTTTGATTCAGCATTTACTGAATTCGTAATAACAAAACTTCCTAGTAATATCATAAAACATAAAACTGCTAATTTTTTTATCTTACTCATTTTTATACCTCCTTTCCTTTCTATTTTCTATCACCTTTTATATATTTTTTTCTTATTATAATAAATGTTGGAATTCCTAATGCAATTATAGCTATAATTGTAATTGCTATATAAACTTCTCCACCTGTTTTTAAACTTAATATTGCATCTGCTGAACCATAATCACTTTCTCCATTTACTCTATTTCCAGGAGTTGATTTGCTATCAGCTATTCCTAGTTCATTATAACTTTCTGCAATTTCTGCTGTATTATTTATTAAACCTGTATTATTTTCTGTCATTGCCTTTGTTAATGTCAATTTAACTGATTTTGATTGTCCTGCTGTTATTTTTTCGTTTGCTAAACTTGTATTATAAAGATCTGTTCCTGTTTGATACCAATCTTTATTTAATTCAGAACTAAATTTCAAGTCACTTGGCATGTAATCTACTATTTTTCTTACATATCCGTCAACTTCACCTATGTTTGTTACTTTTATTTCGTATTCAATAATAACTGTTGTTCCATTAATTTTCTTTCCATCTAATTCTGCTTTGGCTACAGTTGCATCAGTATATTCTTTTACTGTTGTTCCTGCTGAATTTTGAATTAGTATTTTACTAATATATTTGTCTAATCTAAAGTTAAAGTTCTTTAATTCAATTAATCCAATATTAATATTAGAAACATTTTCATTATTTATTTCTATAATATCTGTTGAAGCTACTTGTTGTTTTTCGTTTTCTATTGATAATTCATTTGTCATAACATCTGAATTTCTGCTTTCATCAACATTCTCTGCTTTGTATTTTGTTAATGCATATTGAGTTTTATTATATTCAAATACAACAATGTATTTTCCGCTTCCTATATTATTTAATACATACACTCCATTATCATTTGTTGTTGCCTCTAGTACGTTTCCTTTTGTGTCTTTAACTAAATTGTTTGTTTTTGTATTTAATAAATGTACTTTTATATTAGATAATGTTTTTTCTGAATCATCTCTTTGTCCATTTGCATTTTCATCAAACCAAGCAACACCTGTTATCATTTTGCTTCCATTTGCAATATCTTCATTACCTTTTCCATCCTCATCTTTATCTGTATCTGCGTTTTCTTTATTTGCTTCAATAATATGATTTATTTCTGAAGTCGTTGCAACTCTTTCTCCTAACATCTCTGCATATGCAACATTTGTAATTGGTTCTGCATTTGTTCTATCTACTGAATATTTTACTGTAGTTGATATTTTAATTGTGCTCTCAGATTGTGAAGCTATATCACAAGAAATTTCTATATCATTTATATCTTTATATGCTTCTATTGTTTCATCATCAAATGTTACACTATCTACTGTTAAACTACTTGGTATTTTATCTATTATTTTTAGTCCACTTACTCCTTCTGTTCCATTATTTTTTACTGTAATTGTATATTCAATGTTATCTCCTGCTTTTACATATTGACTTTGTGTGTTCGTCGTCATATTTAATGCAACATTTACTTTATTTATATTTTCTTCTATACGATTAGATTTATATTCACTTTTTCCTTCTTTGGCTATTACTGAGAATCCTATTTTATTTGTACTATCTAATTTTTTAATAGACATATCATAACTTAAAACTTTTACTTCTCCAGCTCCCAAAGAACCTATATTCATTTCGTCTCTATAATCTATTTCTTCACTATTTATAGATTCATCTTGATTTGCATTTTCTCCTGTTTTCATTCCTGTTAATAATACTACTCTAGATGGTTCTATATTATCAGATTTATTAGTATTTATTATTACATCTTCGCTTTTAGAATTTGCTAAATTTTCTATAATAGCAAAATATCTTACTGTTCCAGATTCATATAAATCTACTTTTCTATCAGTAACTCTTTTTACACTTACTCGTATATCTCCACTTTCTGTTAATAATTGAGATTCATTTGATTTTTTAATAACATCTCCATATTGTGCTTGTACTGTATTTAATAATTTTGTTCCTGACTCAACTCCAGCATTTACTCTTACTTCATATGTTCCTGTTATAACTTCTCCAGCTCTTATTTTATCTATTTTAGCATTATAAGTTTTATCAGTTAATTCTTTATAATAAGAAGCTCCTGTATATTCATAATTTTCTTGTGGTTCTACTAATGTTGTACCTTCTGGAACATCTCCTTGTAATGTTACATTTGTAAGATCTTCACTTCCTACATTAGATACTTCAATTTTATATTTAATAACTTCTCCGTTTTTTACTGTACTATTAGATGCTACTTCTGAACCAGAAACTGTTGGAGTTAGTTTTGTTTCTAATTTTGGTCCTATTCCTGTTTCTAATTCTATAGTAGTTGCTTTCATTTCGCCTTCAGTTTTTGATAGGCTGTTTGTATATTGTACTGTATAGCCTTGTTTTGCTGATTGATTATATTCTAATAATTCTGGTATTTCTACTTTATATGTTCCTTTTATACTTGATTGTGCTTCTAAACTTGGTACATCAATTAAATATTTTCTTACTTTACTTGTATCTGTTATTTCTTCAGTCCAAGCATTTCCAGAATCTTTTACATCTGAAGTTGCATCTTCTTTTTCTGTATAATATATTTTTGCTCCATCTATACCTTCTAAAGTAATTCCCTCTAGTAATTTTATATCCATATTGTTTTCTTTATTTTTAGTTGGGAATGTTCCTATTATTTTAACATTTTCAATTGCATTTTCATTATTATTAACTATTTCTATTTCTGTCTCTAATTGTTTTGTTTTACTTCCTCTTGCCAATGCTACTTTTTTTGTTTCTTCTTGACCTATTGTCTCAACATTTAATTCCTTTATGCTGTTTATAGCAGTAACATCTTTTGGTGCTACAATTCTAATTTCTTTTGAATCACTATTTGTTTCTTCATTGTTTTGATATATCATAGTTATTTTAGAATCTTTTGTAGCAGATTTTTTATTAACATTAATATTTGCATTTACTACAATAACTGTTCCTTCAATACTTAAGTCTTTGTAATTCTTTTGTTCTCCTTCTAAATAAACTTTTAGAGTTCTTCCAGTTACTTCGTAATTTTTTACCTTTAATTCATTATCATAAATTAAATCTACACTATTTACTTTTATTTCTTCTACTTCTTCTGGTAATTCAAATGCAATTGTTGGATTTTTATATAAATTATATTGTTCACTATTTCCTTTTAATATTGCTTTCATTTCCACTGTATTATCAACAACTGTGGATAATGTTTCTTTATTTACTTCTAATCTTGCTTCTGTTTTTGATTCCTCTAATTTTATTGTTGATTCTACTTTATTAGTAATTTCTGTATTATATCCATATTCAATAGTTGTATTAAGCTCTGTTGCTTTTTTTATTAAATCTTTGTTTTGATTTTCTTTTATAGTTTTAGTATGTACTAATTCTAAGTCTCCTTCTTTAATAGGTGCTGTTGTTTTTACTTCTATTGCACTAGGTTCTTTTCCTTCATAATCAATAACAATATTTTGATTTTCATCAACTGGTGTTGTATTATCTATTGTTGCAAGAACTTCACCATTTTCATTTGTTATTGTTATTTTTCCATTTTCTCCAAGTATTTTATCAAATTCTTCTTTTTTTATAGTAGTTTTATTGTATACAACATTTGCACTTGCTTCTTCATCATCACCTACATAGTTAGTTGCTTTTTCTGCAACTTTAATATAATCTTCAGCATTTGCTAAATTTACTGCAATTTTTGTTGTTTCTTCATAACTTCTATCTATTCCTGAATACAATTTTCCTTTATAAATTGAACTTTCACTATTTGATGCTGTTGTTTGTATTATAGCATCTTTTTCGTCACTTAATTGTGTTTTGTCTATAACTGTATTAGTTGAAAGCTCTTTTCCATCATATAATGTTACTTTTATTTCTGGTTGTAATGTAATATTATCTAATGTTGAATCTTTATCATAGATTAATGTCAAAACAACTTTTTCGTTACCTTCTTTTTTCCATAAAATGTTGTTTTGTTCATTTGGTTCATTAGTAAATTTAATTTCAACTGCAGATTCTTCATATTTATAATCCCAATGTGTCATAGTATTAAAATCTATTTTTTTCACTATAGTTGGTTGTTTATTATTTATAGTTGGTATTTTCATTTGAAGTTCCATTTCCTTTATAGGATAATTGTTTTCTTTTAATCCTAAAGCAACTTCTAATTGTACAACTCTTTTATCTTCTCCTGATACTTTCATTATTTTATTAGTTATAATATTTGTTGTACTTTCTATATTATCTACTGTGTTATTATCAACATATTCTAATTTTACTTCTCTTGAAGCTTTTATGGTAATATCTTTTTGTGTACTATCCATGTATTTACCATTTAAATTCAACTTACTTACCGCACTTAATAAACCTGCATCAAATATCTCCTTATTAACAGGTTTGATTTTCAAATCAACTTGTGCTGTAGTTCCAGCATTTATTTGATTTAACACTATTTTACTATCTTCAATTTTGTTTATATATTGATTACTTTGCTGTGTGTCAATAGTAAAATTACTATTTTCCAAAGTAATTTCTCCATTAAAATATCCTTCTTTTTTTACATTAATTAATAAAGATAAGATATTCCCTTCCTTTAATTGTGCATCAAATTCTACATTTTGATGATTTGTAGCTATACTACTTGCTGCATAGCTTACTAATCCATAGCCAACATAAATAAAGTTAGCCATAGTTAGAGTTGCCAACAATATAACGACTGTCACTATTTTTAATACTTTATTTTTCATAGTAATCCTCCTTAGATTATAATATCTCTATGTACCATTATAACTCTCTTTTCCATTTTTTTCAATACTTTTAAGCGTTTTTCGATACTTTTTATGTTAATTGTTGTTTTATTGTTACGGAAACACAATTTAATTTTATTTGTTATAAATATTACATTTTTGTATCTGTTTTATTACATTATAAATATATATCTGTTTTATGTCATAATTTAAGCCTCATTTCTTTGTAACATTTATACTTTTTATTTCATATAATAATACATAGTTAAGAGATTTATGAATATATTTATTTAAGAGGTGATATTTTTGAGCGACTTTAATTTTGATGAAAATACAATAAACAAATTAAAAAATATGATGAATAAGGGAGAACTTAATGATGTTATTTCTCAAATTCCCCCAGAAATGATACAAAATTTCTCTTCCATGATGCAAAATACTTCTCCTTCCCAAGGCCAATCAAATAATTCAAATACTAACGGAAATACAGAATCAGAGCAAAACTCTTCAAATAATTCTTTTAATTTTAACAATATAGATATGAATACTATTTTAAAAATGAAATCTGTTATGGAAAAAATGAACAACAAAAATGATCCAAGGTCAAATTTATTATATTCTTTAAAGCCCTATTTAAGAGAAGGTCGAAAAGAAAAATTAGACCAATATGCTAACTTATTAAATGTAGCTAAAATTGCTGAATTATTAAAAAATGATAATAAGGAGAATCCTAATGCCTAGTTTTCCATTTTTTAGATTTCCTTATCAAAATCAATATTATCCCTACTATACTAATTATAATAGACCTATAATTCAAAATACTAATAACTCAAATCCTAATATTAATTCAATTCCTTCAGAGGATTTTGAAAAAGAGCAAAAAGAAAATTCAGAGCAGAAAAAAAGATCATTTAAATATAATTCTTTCGGTCCAATTCATTTTGCAAATCCATTTGTTGAAACGAATTTAGATGAACCTATTTTAGAAATATTAGGAATCGAATTATATTTAGATGATCTTATAATACTTGGATTACTGTTTTTCCTTTACAAAGAAGAAGTTCATGATGAGATGTTATTTTTATCATTAATTTTACTATTATTAACTTAAGCTTTATTTATTCAATAACAATCTTATCTTCAACCACACTAATATATGCTTGTTTATGCAATGGTTCTTCTTCTCTGTCTATCTCTTTAACTATATTAGCTATTCTAACTTGTACAGCATCAAACAATCCAGCTGCAATTATAGCTTGCTTATTACCTTTTGCGCCTGCATGGGCTAAACCTCTAAGCGTCCCTAGAACTACAATATTATCAGATGCAATTACTTCTGCTCCAGAATTTACATCTCCTAATATTATTATGCTTCCTTCTGTTTCTAATTTTTGTCCAGAACGAAGAGAACCTCTATGAAATTTTGTCTCTGATATTGCTATTTTTCTTTCAAAAGTTTTCTTTATGCTAGATAACCCTAGGCTTTTTGGCATGTCAAAATCTATTTCAACATCTATCTTGTCTTTAATTATTTCTTGGATTTCATCAATTTCTTTATTTTTTAATACTTTTCCAGTTACTTTTATAGGTGTTTTTTCTTCTTTATATAATTTTTTTAACTCTGGAAGCTTCTTTTTCAATGCTTCTACAATATTTTCTTGTTCTGCATTTTCATTTAATTTTATTAAGATTTGGTCCTTTTTTAAATTAATACTTACACTACTACTCCTCATTTTTACATCCTTTCTTATTTATTTTTTAGTTTAATATTTGTACATATGGAGTTGCACTCATATCTTCTTCTACATTTTGAGTGTTCATTCCAAAATATTCAGCCATAATATCTCTAACTACTTCTGCTGTATAGTTTCCATGTCCACCATTTTCTACCATAACAACAATTGCTATTTCTGGATTTTCAAAAGGTGCAAAACCTACAAACCATGCATGTACTTTATTTCCTGCAGCTTCTGCAGAACCTGTTTTCCCTCCAACGCTAATATTAAAATCTTTAAATCTTACATATGCTGTTCCTCCTGAATCACTTGTAACAGATTTCATTCCTTCTAAAACAGCATTCAAATAGTTTTGATTGATATTTATTTCTTCTGAATTATCATCTTCTATTCCCAACTTGCTATTTACAAACTTATTAATTTCTTCTCTTGAAGCTTCTGAACCATCTGCATTTCTTATTGTCTTTATAATTGTAGGATCTATTTTATGACCTCCATTTGCAAGCATACTAATATATCTTGCCATTTGTATAGGACTAAATTCATTATCATATTGACCTATTGCAGATTGAAGAGTATCACCTGCGCTCCATGGTTCATTATTATGTAGTTTTTGTTTTGATTCTTTTCCAGACACCACTCCTGCTGTTTCTCCTCTTAGTTCTATTCCTGTTTTACTTCCTAATCCAAAATATTTAGCAAACCTTACTAAAGTATCAATTCCCATTCTATCTGCTGTTTCATAAAAGAAATAGTTACAAGATTTTTCAATTGCACCAGATACATCTAAATATCCATGTCCCCTATGATAATCTGTATAATACCAACATTTAGGTTGGTAATCTCTATATTTTGTATAAATTCCTGTATCATTGATTTTAGTATTTGTATTTATAACTCCTGATTCTAGTCCAGCTATTGCTGTTACCATTTTAAATGTTGATCCTGGTGAGTAAGAATTTTGTATTGCTTTATTTACTAGTGGCTTTGCTTCATTGTTCGTATAATTATTCCATGCTTCTTGACTAATTCCTCCTACAAAGTCTGCCGGATTATAATCTGGATAACTAGCCATTGCAAGTATCTCTCCGCTATTTACATTCATAACTACACATGCACCAGCTTTTGCATCATATGTTTTTCCAAATCCACCACTTGCAATTTTTTGAATATTGGCTGCTAATGCATTTTCAGTTACTTTTTGTAAATTTGCATCAATTGTAAGTACTACATCAGAACCGGCCACTGCTTCCTCTGATATATATTCTGCAGTTGTAGTTCCTTCTACGTCCATATCTATTTGCTTTGTTCCATTTTTTCCTTTTAGATACTCTTCAAACACAGATTCAATTCCTGTCTTTCCAATAAGATCGTTTTGACTATATGTATTTTTTCTTGACTCATATTCTTCTGAACTAATTTGTGATGCATATCCTAATATATGTGATGCCAAATTTCCAGATGTGTATTCTCTTACTGGCTGTACTACAATATTTATTCCAGTAAATTTATCTGAACTTTCACTAAATTCTGCTACTGCTTCTCTTGGTATGTTTTTAGCAATAGTTACAGATTTTGTACTACTATATCCCTTTTGTGCCAATTCATATCTAATAGCAATAATTTTTCTTATTTCTTGTACATCATTTGTATTTTTTATTTTATATTTGTCTTTAAATTTGTAAAAAGCTTCTTCTGCCGTAATATTTTCGTTTAAATTATTCGACTTCTTCCATTTTTGAAGTGTCTCATCAGAAATTTTGAATTCAAATGGGTCTATATTAATAGGAAATGAATCTACATATGATATTTCATACTTTTCCAATACTTCAATCATGTTTAATATATCTTGATTTAATGTATCATTATCGACTTTGCTTTTATACATTTCAAGTGAAAATTCCATTTTAGATGTTACAAGTGAAGTACCAGTTTTATCTAATATCGCTCCTCTAGATGCTTCTAAAACACTCTCTCTTGTAAGCCTAGTATTTGATTGTTCTCTATATTCCGCTCCATGAATAATTTGAAGGCTAAATAGTTTGACAATCAATATAATTCCTACTATATATATAATAACTGTTAAAATATTATATCTTAAATTAACATTTGCTACTTTTCTATTTCTCGCCAAACTTACACCTTCTTTCTATTTTTCTAATTATTAAAAATATCTAGTTAATATTTTATTTCCTTTATATTCATTTTCTATATAATATCCAAACTTTTGAATTAATGGGTATAAAATAATAGTCATTATTACATTGTAAATAGTTTCTATAATTAAGATTATTATAAAATTAAATATCTCAACATTTGTTGCTAAAAAAATGTAATTTAAGAAATACTTTAATACTTCAAATATTATAGTTGCTCCCGAAACCATGAACATAATTGTCATCCTACTATCTTTAGAAAAGTTTTTATCAAAAACTGCAGCTAAAAATCCTATAACTCCTAAAGTCACCGCATAAATTCCTATTTTATTTCCTAATAAAAAGTCTAGTACAACACCTATTGCAACACCATATGCCGTTCCCATAGTTCTACTTGCAAATAATCCAATAAACAATACTAGAATCACAAATAAATTAGGCATTACTCCTGCTATATTGAACCAACTAAAAAAGTTTGATTGTAAATAATATATAATAATTGTTGTAACTATTAAAGCAATATTAATCACTGTCTTTTTCAATTTGTTCACCTCTCTTTTATTTATTTGTGATAACTAAAACTGTATCTAATTTATCAAAATCTACTGCTGTTTCTACTAACGCATATCTATCAGTCATATTCTGCGTATTTGTTACTTTTTTAACTGTTCCAATATGAATTCCTTTTGGATAAATTCCACCTAGCCCCGAAGTTTCAATACTATCTCCTTGTATAATATTAGCATCTGTTGGTATATACATTGCTTTTAATGATGATTTTTCATCTAATGTTCCCTTACATACTATACTATCTTTCGTTGTACTCATTGAGCAACTTACAGAACTTGCAGTGTCTATTATAGTTTGAACTTTCGCTGTCGTATCAGTTACTGAAATAACATGTCCTACTAGTCCTTCATTTCCGATTACTGTCATATTTTCTTCTACACCATCTTTTTTTCCTATATTGATTATAATTGTTTTTGAATAATTACTAATATCTTTATTAATTACATACCCTGGAATAGTTTTATATTCTCCATATTTCTCTGTTAAATTTAGATATTCTTTTAATGTTTCATTTTGTGTCTTTATATTTTCCAATTCTCTTAATGATTGTTCTAATTCACTATTCTTTTGTTTTAACTCTTTATTTTCATCTTTTAAATTATTTATATCTGTAAAAAATGTGTTATTTCCACCTAATTTATTTTTTAAGTATGTTAAACCATTTTGTATTGGCATAATTAAATTAGTAGCTGCATTTTCAATGAAATTACTATTTGTTTCACCATTTGAAAATATAACAACTAAAATTAGTATAATTATTGTTATTATAATTCCAATTATCCCATTCTTTTTATTTCTGTACATCTTTTACTCCTTTTTTCTTATAAAAATTTTTATAGTTTTTTATCTTCTACTTCTAGCATTAACAAGAACTCTTTTTAATCTTTCTATATCTTCTAAAGTTTTTCCAGCTCCTCTTACTACACAATCTAAAGGTTCTTCAGCTACATAAACAGGCATTCCTGTTTCTAAACTTAATAGTTTGTCCAAATTTTTAATTAAAGCTCCCCCACCTGCTAAAACTATACCTTTTTCCATTATATCTGAAGCTAGTTCTGGTGGAGTTTTTTCTAATGTCATTTTTACTACTTCTACAATTTTGTTAATTGATTCTTGAATTGCATCTTGTATTTGAACTGAAGTTACTGTTATATTTTTAGGTAAACCATTTCCCAAGTCTCTTCCTCTTATCTCCATTGAAGTTTCTGTCATTAATGGCATTGCACATCCAATTTGCATTTTTATTTGTTCTGCTGTAGTTTCTCCTATTGCTAAATTTTCTTCTTTTTTAATATAATTTACAATATCCTCATCTAACTCGTCTCCTGCAACTCTCAAAGAATGACTTACAACAATTCCTCCAAGAGAAATAACTGCTACCTCTGTAGTTCCTCCTCCAATATCAACAATTATATTACCACTTGGCTCTCCTACATCTAAAGATGCTCCAATAGCTGCTGCCATTGGTTCTTCAATTAAATATACTTCTTTTGCACCAGCTTGCAAAACTGATTCTTCCACAGCTCTTTCTTCAACTTCTGTAATTCCAGATGGAACTCCAACAACAACTCTTGGTTTTCCAATATTATATCTTTTAGCTACCTTTCCAATTATATTTTTAAGCATTAATTGTGTTGCTGTAAAGTCAGCAATAACTCCATCTTTTAAAGGTCTTACTGCTTTAATTTGTTCTGGTGTTCTTCCTAACATTTCTTTTGCTTCAGTACCTGTTGCCACAATATTTCCTGTTTTTCTATCAATTGCTACAACAGATGGTTCTTTTAATATAATTCCTTTTCCTTTTAAAGTTACTAAAATATTTGCTGTTCCTAAATCTATTCCAATATCTTTTGATCCCCATGTAAAAAATTTCATAAAATTCATTTTATCTAAACTCCTCCCTACTTGTCTTATATACCAATTTAAGAAAACATTTTTGAAAATATACTAGTATAATTCATATTACCTATAACCAAATGATCTAATAGTTGTATTCCCATTAGCTCAGATATTTCGTATAATTGTTCTGTAAAGACTATATCTTGTTTGCTTGGCGTTGAATCTCCACTAGGATGATTATGTACTACTATAATTTTAGGTGCTTTCATTTTTATTGGTTCTGATAAAATATCTTTTATTGAAACATTAGCAAAATTACTTCCACCTGTTGCTATATCTTTTATTTTTTGTATTTCATTTTTATTATTTAATATAATTAATTTTACTATTTCTTTTTTCTCATATCTTAATTCATTCATTAAAATTTTTGCAATATCAGCAGGTGATTTAATTTTTATTTTTTTGTAATTAGATGGTTTTGACATCCTAACACCTAACTCACAAACAGCCTTTAATTGTATTGCCTTTACCTTACCAATCCCTTTTATTTGCATTAATTCTTCAATACTAATATTTCTTAAAAAATTAAGATTATCTTCTTTGGCATTTTCATTTAATTTTAATATTTTTTGAGCTAATTGTACTGATGTTTCTTCTTTGGTTCCAGATTTTATTATTATAGCTAATAATTCTGCATTTGACAGATTCTTTTCTCCATATAATTCTAGTTTTTCATATGGTCTTTCTGCAGATGGTAATTCTTTTATTTTTATTGTCAAAATTTACAATCCCTTCTTGTTTATTATTAGCCCCTATTTTATTACTAAACTTTTCTATATATGAAAATTGCAATTGCCAAACCAATTATACTTGCTATATTTATTTTAAACATTAGTGCAAATGTTATTTTTACAATACTTAAATCCAATACTAGTGGACTTTCCAATCCAAATTGTTGTCCAAATCCCATCCAACTAAGCCAGCTTACTTTTTGTGCCAAATCTCCAAGTAATCCACCAACTACTAATCCAGATAAAATAAATATAAATAAAATCCATATATTTTTGTCTTTTGTTGCCATATTATACCTCCAACTTTTCCTTACGGATATTCCATTTTTTACTACATCCGTATTATATATTCATTTAACAAATTTTTCAAGTATATTGATTTATTTTTCGCAAAAACAATTACCAAAAATTGTTCCTTTAAATATAATATTATTAGTAGTATAATATATTTAAT
>ERZ779658.1392-NODE-1392-length-18063-cov-3.443914_pt1 | contig 18063 bp, 15 predicted proteins | sample MGYA00511485_ERZ779658 | MGnify/ENA primary metagenome ERZ779658 (study PRJEB29588, sample SAMEA2162182) | human gut metagenome | biome: human gut; feature: human-associated habitat; material: faeces | place: Denmark | collected 2008/2010 ... | reverse complement strand
TGAGGAGTGGATGGATCTGGACGTGAAGTATGTCAAGGAGCGCAGCTTTTGGGTGGATTGGAAGATCATTTTTAAGACATTTAAGGTGTGTTTGCTGGGGCATGGGGAGTAATGTCTACCTCAAACTTTCAGTGGCGGCATGATGGTCTACGGTGGCGTATAAAACTCATGCAAAATACCCCTACTGCGAGCCTGTTTTATTGCAGACCAAGGGACGGACATGATACCTTCATTTTTCCGAAGAATTAGAAGTGGAGGTTGAAAGCGTTGAAAAGCTCAAAATCTATTTTTCTGGGAAAGTTTATTGCAGAGAAAAGACGGACATGATAACTGCATTTTTCCGGGGAATTAGAGGTAGTGAGGGGAAGATGATTGTTCATGTTGCAACAAGAGGAAGATATGAACTTGTACAGTTTTAATAAGGTGAGTTGGTGTACAGGTTATGACAATAAGGGTCAGCACTTTGAAAAATGGGTGTGCTGTCCGAGATGTTATGACAATAAGACCTAACACTTTGTCGGTGAGTTGGTATGAAGGCGTCTACCATAAAGTTTCAGTTGAAGCGAAATGAGTGAGTAGCCCATGACAGGTCTACATGAAAGATTCAGTGGTGGTCATGAAGAGCAGGCTGAAATATGACTGTGAAAGATGACCACTGTGAGAAAAAGGATAACTACAGTGCGATGAACACACTGCTTGATATAGATAAAGTCCGCCGTTGTACTGCATCGGCGGTTAGATATGAGAACTTGTGAGAGGAATATAGCGGAATGTCAAATAAGAAGAATCTACTGATTTATGCTCATTACTATATTCCAGATACTGCGTCAACGGGGCAGATCCTCCGTGAACTGGCGGAGGGTATGCTGGATAAATTCAACATCACGGTCATTTGCGTGGTGCCGAGTTACTTGGGAACTATTGAAGCTAAATATAAGACACAGAAATATTACGAAGAAGAAATTAACGGCGTGAAGGTGCTGAGAATCCGGGTGCCGGAGTTCAGCAAGACCAATAAGAAGAGCCGTGTGAAGAACATTGTTTCCTATTTCTTTGGAGCAATGGGTGCGACCTTCAAGGTTGGCAAGATGGACTATGTGTTCTCTATTTCCCAGCCTCCGATCCTGGGCGGTTTGCTGGGCGTTTGGGGTAAATGGATGAAACACGCCAAGTACATCTACAATATTCAGGACTTTAACCCGGAACAGGTATTGGCTGTCGGTTACACCAAGAGCAAGTTCGTCACCGATGCCATGATGTGGTTTGACAAGTTCAGCTGCAAGCGCAGTGAACTTGTGATCACAGTCGGCCGTGATCTGGTGGAGACGGTGGAGAACCGTTTCAAAGGAAAGAAAGTTCCTAAGACCGTCATGATCAACAACTGGATTGATGAAAACGAAATCTATCCGCTGGATGAGAATAACGAGAAGGTTCAGGATTTCAAGAAGAAATACGGTCTCGATGGCAAGTTTGTCATTATGTACTCTGGCAACATCGGTCTGTACTACGACCTTGAGAATCTGATTAAGGTTGTGGAGAAAATCAAGGTTGAAACAAAAACAGCAGATGGCAGAGAGGTCGTTTTTGCGTTTGTTGGTGCTGGTTCCGTACTGGATAAGTTGGTGCTCTATGTAAAGCAGCACCATATGGACAATGTGACTTTCATTCCGTACCAAGATAAGGCTGACCTGATTTATAGCTTGAATGCTGGTGACGTTCACTGGTGTGTGAACGCGAAAGGCATCAAAGGCGTGAGCTGCCCTTCAAAATATTATGGCTTAGCTGCGGCCGCTAAGCCGGTATTAGGGGTGCTTGAAGCGGGATCTGAGGTACGATGCCTAATCGAAGATACACACGGTGGTCTCTGCTGTGAGCCGGGTGAGTATGACAAGGTTGAGGAGCACATCCGCTGGTTCATTGAGAATGCAGGTTCAGGAAAAGTCAAAGCGATGGGAGCCAGAGGCCGTGAGAATCTGGAAAAGAACCTGACCAGAAACGTGTCAGTGAGAAAGTACGCAGAAGAGATTCTGAAGCTGTAAAGGAGGCGAGAGGTATGAACAGTAACTGGTTCAAGCTGGTTATAAAGATGACAAAAGTTGAATATGGAAAGAACCTCTTGCTGAAGGGCGTGCCGATCATCTTCAACAAAGGAGGTGCCAAGCTGAAGATTGGCGAGAACGTCACAATCAAGAGCAGCTTCTTAAGTAATCTGGTTGGCCTTTATAGCCGGACAATTATTGTTACCCGTGCTCCGGGAGCAGAGATTGAGATTGGTGATAATGTTGGGATAAGCGGAGCAACAATCTACGCCCGAAAGAAGATCACAATTGGTGAGAACACCTGTATCGGCGGTAACTGTAAGATTCTGGACAATGACTTCCACCCCATCGAGGCAGAGGCAAGAAACAAACTGCTGCGGGATGAAAACGGTGGCGACAGTGATTTGGTGCCGAGCCGAGAAATCAAAATCGGCAAGAACTGTTTCATCGGGTGCAATAGCATCATATTGAAAGGCACGGTTCTGGGCGATGGCTGCGTGGTCGGTGCCGGTGCAGTGGTTGCTGGAAAGTTTGAGGATAACTGTGTGATTGCTGGAAACCCGGCGAGGGTTATTAAGAGGTTGGAGGGCAATAAGTGATGAGTAAAAAGAAAATCTGCTTTATTGCACAATTTCCACCTCCGATGCATGGATTATCCAAAGCGGTTGAGACACTGTACAATTCAGAACTCAACATAGCCGTGAATCCTGATGGCGAGTTTGAGTTTGAAAAAGTAGACATTACCAACAACAAGAACTTCTTGAAAAATCTGCTGAAAATCAGAAAAAGCAAAGCAGATTTGTTCTATTTTACAATTAGCCAGACAAAAGGCGGCAACCTGCGAGATTTGGTGATTTTCAAGTTGCTGGAACTTCAGCATAAGAAATGTCTGATCCATCTGCATGGTGGATATTATCGTCAGTTAGTAGATAACGATATGGCTGGCTGGCAGCGGAAAGCAAATTATAAGGCAATTAAGAAACTCGCCGGAGCAATTGTCTTGTCAAAGTCCCTCAAGAAAATTTTTGAGGGAATGATTGATGATGACAAAATCTTTGTTGTGGAGAACTGCGTCGATGACCAGTATCTCCTTACAGATCAAGAAATAGAGGAAAAGCTGGCTGCTTTAGAAAATAAGAAGGTACTTCATGTCCTGTGGTTGAGCAATTTTATCAGAAGTAAAGGCTATCCGTTTGTTCTTGAAATGGCGAAAGCAGAGAAAGAGCATGTGGATACAGGTGGAGAAAAAAGGTTCCACTTCGATTTTGCAGGAAAGTTTTTTGAGGACGGCGAAAAAGAATACTTTGAAAGCTATGTAAAGAGCAATAAGCTGGAGGAGTATGTTACATATCACGGTATCGTAGGCGGAGAAGCAAAGAGAAAGCTATTAAAGGAATGCTATATTTTTGCATTGCCTACCAAATATCCGAATGAAGGTCAGCCAATTAGTATTCTGGAAGCGATGGGAAATGGAATGTTAATTATCACCACAGATCACGCTGGTATTCCGGATATTGTGAAAGATGGCATAAATGGATTAATTATTCAAAAGAAAAACTGCGCAAGTGATTTTTTTGAAAACTTACAAAATCAAGGTACTATTGAGAAAATAGCGATAAACAATAGAAAACTTGTTGCCAAGAGGTTTAAACAAAATAATTATATTAATGCTATGGATAGAGTCATTAGAAATATTATAAATAAGAATAAATAAATTTGAAGTGACTTGCATCAAGAGCCATTGAGAGAAGAATATAGAAGAACATACGAGGGCAAATATAAATGGTAATAGATTCCTCTTTACTGCATCTACAAAAAGTTGTTTAACAGAATAGACGGATAAAGAAAACTTTTTGTGATGGATAAAAGCTTCTCTTATTTGTAGATTGATTAATTTGTTGTTAGCTATGTGCCCCGAGATGCGATTTTTATAAAAATAATTATGTCAAATTTAGTTGCGCTATAAACTATAAAATTCTTGTTTGAGCTTTGCTACATAGCGGAAAGGTGGTCTAAAAAATGAAGAAAATCGTATTTGTATTGCCCCATATGTTATGTGGTGGAGTAGAAAAAGCTTTGCTTTCATTAATAAATGAAATGCCCGAGGATAAGTACCAGATATCGATTATTTTAGCAGAAATGGAAGGAGATTTTTTGAATCAAATTCCTGCAAATATTTCAGTTGATAAAATTCGTGCACCTAAAGATTCGTATGTAATTGAAGGTACTAAAGCGGCATTGTTATCTTATTTAAAACGCGGAAAATTAATTAAATTTGCACGTGTATGCATAAACATAATTACCAAGGCGGATATTACCACATTGACAACGAAATTTGAAAACATACCAGCAGTCCAAGAAAAATATGATGTTGCGGTTTGTTTTCATATTCATATGCCTTTACTGTTAAAGTATGTATTATATAAAATTGATGCAAAAAATAAGGTTGCGTGGATTCATAATGATTTTAAATCTGCAAAATTTGATGTGTGTAAATACGGAAAGCTGCTAGAACAGTATAATCATATATTTTGTGTTTCTAACCAGTTAAAAGAGGAACTATTGGAATGTCTTCCGAAATTGAATAATAAGGTATCTGTTGCACCGAATATTATATCTAAACAGTATATTAATACCATGCTAAAATATGCTGGAAATGAGAACTGTTTTGATACTAATGACAAAATCAAGTTGCTTACGATTGGAAGGTTAGAATCGCAAAAGGGATATGATTTGGCAATTGAAGTCTGTAAATTATTGAAAAACGATAAATTAAATTTTCGTTGGTATGTGTTAGGAGATGGTAGTTTAAGAAAGGAATTAGAAACTAGGATTGAGAAAAACGGTCTAAATGAGTATTTTTATTTATTGGGAGTTCGAACAAATCCATACCCGTATATTCGAGATTGCGACATTTATGTCCAACCGTCAATTCACGAAGGGTATGGAATTGCTGTAGCTGAGGCAAGAGTATTAAATAAGCCTATTTTGTGTACGGATTTTACAGGGGCTAGAGATCAAATTATTCCAGATGTTACAGGTATGATTGTAGATACTAATGTTCAATCAATATACAAAGGATTAAAAACATTAATTTGCTCAGAAGGTAAAAGAAAAACATTATCTGAAAATTTGTCAAAAACAAATCCTGATACATCAAAAGCAGTACAGGAAATTCTGTCTTTTTTATAAGGAGTGTATATATGAAAATAGCATTACTTACATGGACTTATTTTAATTATGGAACACAGCTTCAAGCATATTCGATGTGCACATATTTAAAAAAGAATGGGCAAGATGTAGAGTTTATAAATTATTTAACGCGCAAAGAAGATGTAATACGTTATGGAAAGAAAAACTTGTCGTATCAAATAAAGCGTGTAATTAAAAAAAGCAAACAAATTAGTCTTAATAGACGTATGGCAAAAATTGGCAATAATAATATGGAAGCATTAAAAAATAGGCAATACAAATTTGAGGCGTTTATGAAAAATAGCTTGCCGCTTACGAAAAAATATACTGCATCCGAGCTGCTTAATATTTCTGATTGTTATGATTTATATATTGTAGGCAGCGATCAAGTTTGGAGTCCTAAATATTTGGACGGAAGATTTTTTTTGGATTTTGTAAAAAATAAGAACAAGCTCGTTGCATATGCGCCAAGTTTTGGCGTTAAAAGTTTGGATCCAGAAATAACTGAAAGAGTTTCTAAATGGATACAGCGTTTTGAGTATTTATCTGTTAGAGAAATTGCAGGTAAGGAGATTATTCTAGAATTAACGGGCAAAGAAGTGCCGGTTGTTTTGGATCCGATATTTCTATTCAATAAAGACGAATGGTACAGTAATTTCGAAGCAAGTAATCAACAAGATGAAAAATATATTTTATGCTATTTTTTAAGTGAAAATAGTTACTATTGGAAGGTCGTTAGTAAAATAGCTGATACATTAGGATTTAAGGTTATTATTGTTCCAAATACCCCAGATGATTTTGAGTCTCCATATGAAAAATATATTGATGTGGCTCCCATTGATTTCGCAAAAATGATTTATGATGCGGAATATGTTATAACTGATTCATTCCATGGAACATCCTTTGCTATTAACTTTGGAATTGACTTCCTAACGCTTGCAAGATTTTCGGAAAAATCTAAAGAGTCTGAAAACTCAAGAGTTAAATCTATTCTAGAGTTGTTGGACTTTGACGATAGATTTATTGTATCAGACACAATAAGTTGTACCGTGGAAATCGATAAAGAAAAATGGAAAAAATGTGAAATTCTTTTGGAGAGAAAAAGAGACGAATCAAAACAATACCTTGATAATATTTTAAAAGTATAATTACAGCATATGAAAGTAATCAATTAAGGGCAAAATGAAGGTCGAATGAAAAACATGCAGAAAGAAAACTAATGTTTCTTAAAGACATTTGGGTAAAATATATCTAACGATGAGTTGATCAATATCTTTAGGACTTTTTGGCTGCTAACCATTGAAAAAATATAGTTTATTTTCTTTGATGATTACATATAAAAAATATATGAAGAGGTAAGAATGATGAATACTATTTCAAATTTATGTTGCGGTTGCAGGTTGTGCGAGCAAATATGTTCTAAGAACGCTATTTCTATGACTTATGATAATGAAGGCTTTTTATATCCTAAAATAGATATAAATCTATGTGTCAATTGCGGGTTGTGTAAAAAAAAATGTCCACAAGAGTTGTTGAACTTAAAACATAAAAAACATAAGGTTTACGCTGCGAAAATTAAAGATAATGAGGCATTAGCGAATAGTACTTCAGGCGGAATATTTTGGTTGATAGCCAACAAAGTATTGGAACAAGGCGGAATTGTATATGGCTGTGCATTACAACATGATTATTATGCGAAACAGATTAGAATAGATTCGGTGAGTAAATTAAAACTTTTACAGGGCTCAAAATATGTTCAGAGCGATACGAACAACACCTATGAACAGGCAAAGAAGGATTTGTTAGAGGGCTTGCTTGTTGTATATTCTGGAACACCATGTCAAATTGCGGGCTTAAAATCGTATCTGAGTGTTGAGTATAATAATTTGTTACTTGTTGACATATTATGTCATGGGGTGCCTAGTCCGATGCTCTTTAAAAGATATACAGAATGGCTTGAAACCAAATACAAAAAACCATTAATGTCTTATAATTTTAGATACAAAGAAAATGGAGTGGGTGGGCGTTATTTATTAAGAATAGATTTTGGAAAGAAAGTATATACAAAGCCAATCATGCTGGATCCATATGGCGATGCGTTTTTATCAGGAAGAACTTTTAGAGAATCATGTTACCATTGTAAATATACTACCGTCGAACGCGTAGGTGACTTCTCATTGGGCGATTATTGGAAGCCAGAATTATTAAATTGTCCATTTGAGATATCGAAAGGTGTTTCTATGGTATTGGTAAATTCAGAAAAGGCAGAACTATTCTGGAATAGTATTGTTAACGAGGTTGAGTATAGAGAAACAAGTTTTGAACAAGCTCTTGCTGTAAGCGATGCAATAAAAAAGAGTGTTGAGCGTACAGCCGAACGAGATATTATATTGCGGAATTACGCGAACCCAGATTATTTTGAGAAAGATTTAGCTGTTGGGTTGAAATTAAAACTTAGATTAGCAAGTATGATTCCGATATCACTAAAGGAAAAAATTAAATCTTTATTAGGAGGGAAAATATAAGATGTCTATAACAAAAAAGGTGTTTCGATATCTGTTATTGCTCGTCTCAATAGGTATATGGCTATTAGTTGTAGCGATAAATTCAGAGTCATCGTACAGAATTGAAGAAGCCGTGATTATTGGGTTTTATTTTGCCACTCTTATAGTGTACACATTGGTATTAAAACAAGAGCAACTGGAAATATTTTATCCGATTCATTTTGTAACACTTCTATACTTGTGTATATTTGTGTTTTGCCCGATTTATTTGATAGAAGCGGGAAGAACAACTTGCAATGGCGCTTATATTATGGATGGAGCAATAAAAGCGACATTTGTGTTTTTTGTTTCCTATGTTGCTTTAGCGTTGGGCTATGTATCGATAAAAACGCCAGAGTTTGATGGTTTTTCACCTGTATTAGATTATGAACTGTCAAAAGGATATAAACAGAGAATTATCATATTATGTCTTGGAATATGGGCGTTAGGAATGTTGATTAATTTATATTACTTGCTTAAAAGTGGCATGTCCTTATCGTACATATTAACTTTGGGCTCTCAAGGTGCTTTTGAAGAGACAAATGCAATGTCTGAAGTATCATTTGTTTCGAATTTTGGCTATTTCATGGTGATTCCTTGGTTGTATATATTATACTATTCAAAAAATTCTATACTAAAATTATTTATTACTGCCCTGACGTTTGTTCTGTATTTAGTTAGGGGCTTTAGATTTATTATTATTGTTATGGTGATTGCAATGGCCTTATGCTATTACAGAAAAAAACGATCTCATCCGTCAAAGAAAATGTTTGCAATTGCAGTGGTTGGTGCTTTGTTATTTATTTCAATTATGGGCTTTATGCGACATGGACTTAGAACGGGTTCTGTCACTGACTGGAGTAGCTTTTCCATAGATGATATTTTATATGCATTAGAAACCAACTTTAATATATACAAGCCGTTTTATGGTTTAGTAACACATTATCCGTCGCAATATGCATATACATTGGGCGGAAGTATGATTTACGATACTATTACGCATTTTATTCCTAGAGCAATTTGGCCAGAAAAACCACTGGCGATTTATAGCACTATGGCAATAGCTATGAAAAACTCTACCAATGCTTTTACAATTGATCATGCTGCGATGGCTTGGCCCAATTTGGGAGAGTATTACATGGAGTTTGGAATTATTGGAAGTGTTCTTATAATGTTTTGGTTCGGCCGAGCATTAAAAAAATCAATTCGATTATACGAAAGCACAGCAATTGATGATATCATTTTGTATGCTGTTTTTTACGGTTTTACAATGCAAATTATAACACGGGGCTATACGCCTACTATTGTTGGACTGCTAATATTCCTGTACTTGCCAGCAATTGTTATTAGAGCGTTTACATTGAAAGGAGTGAGGGAACAACAATGAATACAGGGAAAGTGTTAGTGGCGCATCCACTTAAACAACATTCTTTTCAAACGGCTATGGCATTGAAAGAAGCCGGCATGCTTGAGAAGTATATTACGACAGTCTATGTTAAAGATGGATCTTTAACAAAAAAAATATTACCATTTTTAAAGGGGAATACAAAGAAAAAAGCAGAATCTAGAAGTTGCCCCCCTCTTGACAATGATGTCAAACAGGTATTGGAATTTGAAAGTTTGGCATATTTAGGGATGCAGAGAATCACAAAATTAAAATTATTTCGAAGATGGTTTATTAGAAAAGTTATTAACCGATTTGGAATCAAAGTTGCAAAGTATGCAATAAAACATAATGTTGATGCAGTAATTATGTATGATACTACAGCAACTACTTGTTTTGAATATTTAAAAAAGCATGCGCCTTATATAAAACGTGTGTTGGACGTTTCTATTTCAACAGGTCGTTTTATGAAGGATAATTTTGAAAAAGATATGCTTTTAACTGGTGATGAAGGACATAGGGAAGAAAGTGAGTTTCTTTGGAATAAAACTGTGATGCTAGATAGAGATCGAGAAATTGAATCTAGTCAGTATTTCCTTGCAGCATCTAATATCGTAAAAAAGAGTTTGATCTATTGTGGAGCGAAAGAAGAACAAATCTATATTATTCCGTATGGCGTTGATAGAAAAAAATTTTCCTTTGTTCCCAAAAAAGAAATCACGGGAACACTGAAATTAGTGTTTGTAGGACAAGTTAATTATAGGAAGGGCATCCATCACATATGTAAAGTTGCAAAAGAAATGGGAAATGCCGTCGAACTCTTTTTGGCAGGATCATTTGATAGCGAATCAAAAATTTACGAAAAATACAAAAACTGCGATAACATACACTTTTGCGGGTTTGTTACTAGAGATAAGTTGGCGGGCTTGTATAATGACTGCGATGTGTTCGTATTTCCAACACTAGGAGAAGGGTATGTCTTGGTTATTCTCGAAGCTCTGAGCTGTGGGGTTCCTTGTATTGTTTCTAATTTAGCAGGTGGAGATGATGCAATAGTAAATGGTGAAAATGGTTTTGTGTTTAATGCAGGCGATGACAATGATTTAAAAAAGAAAATTGAATGGTTTATTGAACATCCAGGGGAAATTGAAAGGATGAGTTATGCATCAAGAAAAAGTGTAGAGAATCTTACATGGGATGCATATCATAAAGCTGTTTCTAACACATTGTCAAAAATAATAAATAAAGAGGTTCATTGTGAATAGAATAACAAAAAATTACATTTATAATTTATTATATCAAATGTTTGTTTTGTTTGTTTCAATAGTCACAGCTCCATATTTAGCAAGAACGCTAGGCCCAGAAAGTCAAGGCATTTCTAGTTATGTCGTGTCAGTATCTAATGTTGTTAGCTCTGTGACTTTACTTGGTATATACAATTATGGCAATCGTCAGATTGCATATGAGCGTGATAACCCTAAAAAGATGAGTCAAACATTTTGGGAAGTATTATATATTCGTTTTATCCTAGGATTTGTAGGATGCGTAATATATATTATATTGGCTTTGCTTTTAAAGGAATATACCAAATATTTTCTTATTTATTCTGTTTGGTTAATAGCTTCATATTTGGACTGTACTTGGGTTTATGTCGGCCTGGAGGATATGAAGCCGCCAGTGGTTAAAAACTTTATTGCAAAATTGTTAACAGTTGTTGGCATTTTTATCTTAATAAAAAGACCAGAAGATGTAAGCCTATATTTATTTTTGTTAGGTGCGTCAGTTTTAGTCGCAAACTTGCTGGCTTACACTCAATTAAATAAATATGTGTCTAAATGTAAAGTAGATGCATCGAATTTTGCTTCGCATATAAAAGGATCGCTTCAATTGTTTTTGCCAACTGTTGCAACTTTAATCTATCTCCAGGTTGATAAGATAATGATCGAAGCTTTAACTAAAGAAACGAGTCAAGTATCATTTTATGATAATGCAGAAAAGATAGTTACGATACCACTTACATTCATCACTGTTTTAAGTACAGTGATGATGCCGAGAATTGCTAATGAATTTCAGAATAAGAGGTATGAAAATATTCAGACATTTTTAATTAAGGCTGGAAAAATATCTTTGTATTTAGCATTCCCAATGACGGCTGGATTAATTGGAATAGCGGGATGCTTTGTGCCTTGGTATTTGGGAAGTCAATATATTCCAGTTATTGCGGGAATAATGATTATTGCGCCTATTGTGATAGGAAATTCATTAGAAGGTATATCGGGGAAACAGTATTTTACAGCCACAAATCAGATTAATGTGTTGATAAAAGCATATTTTTTTACTGCTATTTTGAATGTGGTAATTAACGCATTATTAATCCCTAAATTTGGATTTCTAGGGGCGGCTATTGCAACCGTTATTTCAAGCTATATTTGTGTGGCAATTCAATATTTTGAGTTAAACAAACAAATGAAAATGACTGCATTGATTCCATGTGCAATTAAGTATTTCTTATTCTCAGCTATAATGTATGGTGCTATTGCTTTAATCACGACGCAATTGAAACCTAACCCAATATCAACAATTGTTCAAGTAATTGTGGGAGGACTGGTTTATGTATTGTTATCTGCAATTACGAGGGATGAGGTGTTTTTAGAAATGCTTGATAAAGGGTTGAAAATGTTAAGGATTGGGAGAAAATGATGGTTAGAAATTTGAACGATAAATTTGATTCAAAAGTTGTTTGTGCTCTTAAAGGCATTGCAATTATCCTTATGGTGTGCAATCATTTATACCCAATACCTGAATGGATTTTCCCTAGTAATCAGTACATAAGTTTGCAAGTTGGTGCAAAAACATTGGCATCATACTGGGGAGGATTTTCTAAAATTTGCGTGGCTATATTTGCTTTCCTATCGGGTATAGGTATGTATTATACATATAAGAAGAAAAAATCCATCGTGGGGGGGTATAAATATAATTTAAATAAGTTGAGAGGGTTTTTGACTACTTATTGGTTGATTCTCATTTTATTTTATCTTCCGATAATGAGCATATCAGGTGTTTTGCAATTTAAAATATCTGATTTTATTCTTAATTTATTTGCAATACGCACATCGTATATACGAATTGCTTGGTATGTACGGTATTATATTATTTTAGTTGTAAGCATTCCAATATACATGTTTGCACTTAAAAATAAGAACTACAATGCTATAGGAATAACGATAAGAGTTGTCTTACTTTTGGCACTGGGAGTTGTAAAGGTAGGATTAAGTTTTCTTGAATCTGGTAGTGTAATACTAGAGATGTTAAGGGAGTATGTGGATTACACGCCGATTGTATTACTTGGCTATTATTTTGGTGAAGTAAATGCTTATGAACGTTTTTTTGCAAAGGTGAAAAAAATACGTTTACTAAACAATCTATTTGCTGAAATGATTGTGTTTGCATTTGTTTTTTTAGCGAGAGGTGCTGTTAAAGACATCGTTTTATTTAAAGCGGATATACTATATACTCCAGTGATTGTTTATATTTTGTGGAGATTTATTGTCAGATGTTGTGGACTGTGCTATGAAATAATGTCACTTTTAGGAAAATATTCTTTAGAAATATGGTTTTTACACGCTATATTTTTTATAGGAAGCGAATCTGTTCAAAAAATTGCATATTGGCCTAAATACTCTGTACTTATTTTAACTTGGACTTTGTGTATATTATTACCGGTTGCTGCCATGTTTCAGAAAGCTAAAGCCTTATTGAACAATTTGGAGTTAGGTTTCAGCAAAAAATACATCTACTAAAGAAACCATGAACAGCATTTTCCAATGGATGAGTGAGCAAAAATATATAAAATCTTCAAAAATATGGCTGCACGATTTTGACGCGTGCAGCAGCTGCTCAAGATTTTGCACACCGCTACGAGGTGAGCAGCAGGCAACACTTATCTAATGATAAGCGGCTAAGATGCAATAATATCAACGGGTAAGGAGTGTTTTATGCCATTAAAAATAGATGATCTTTTGCGTATTCCGCAAAGTGATATGGACAAAGTTAAAATAAAATTTAATCAGCCGAGCCCGGATGAAGATCCACTGGATCTTTATAGAAAGAATCCGGATATTGTAAATATACAGTGGTTGTTTTGGAGAAAACAGAAACGTTATTTCTATGAAGGCCAGATTGCAGTTTGTTTTTTGAAAATAGGCTGGGATAAGTGGCTTTTGACAACGATAAAGAAAATTACGAAGGATCTTAATATTGTAGGTGGAATATCTTATGACGGAGATGAACTGCCGGAGTATAAACCCTACTATGGAAGATTGATCATACAGTTTCATAAGACATCTCAAGCACAGGGGATTTACTATAAAAATGTATGTGATGAACTGTTAGTGAACCAGCTTCTTCCTGCTGCATTTGATGGCTACGATTTTCCGGGATACGATGAGGTAAGGCTTACATGGGAGCAACTTGAAATTATCATCAAACAGCACAAGAAGGACTGGATGGCAGCCTTGCAGAATCAGAAAGCGGTTTATCTAATTACTGATAGAAGTAATGGAAAATTATATGTCGGCTCGGCTACAAGCGACAACGGGATGCTGCTGCAGAGATGGGCAAACTATATTGATTCAGGGCATGGCGGCAATAAAGAACTGATTGAACTGGTAAATAAAGAAGGCATTGATTACATAAAGAGAAATTTCCAGTATTCCATTCTTGAAAATTATAATGCAAAAGTGGATGACAGCGTGATTCTCGAAAGAGAAAGCTGGTGGAAGGAAACTCTGCAAAGCAGGAAATTCGGATATAATGCGAATTGAGTGAGATGTGACGAAAATGGGAAAGGAGCAGCTTATGGACCAAGAACTATTTAATCCACAATCTTCTTCCGTAAGCTCCTCCCGAATCATTTACACCCCATCAACCTTTGCCCGGACATCGCTGCTCCATCTGCAGGAGGTCGGCTCTTTGCAGGCTGTTCACCCGCATATATCTCAGAGAGAGAATCTGGTGTCGTTCCTGTGTTTCATCGTTCTGTCTGGCGAAGGTGAACTTTCCTACGAGGGGCAGACCTATCAATTGCGCACAGGCGATTGTGTGTTCATTGACTGCCGAAAAGCCTACAGCCATTCTACATCCGATAATCTCTGGTCGCTCCAATGGTGTCACTTCTATGCCCCATCCCTTCCGGCTGTGTATGAAAAGTATAAAGAACGAGGTGGCCGGCCGGTGTTTCATCCAGATGATCTAACTCCTTTCACCTCTCTTCTAACAGACCTCTATAACTTAGCTTCCTCATCCGATTACATCCGGGATATGCGGATCAATGAGAAGCTTGGAAGTCTATTGACTCTCCTGATGGAGCAGTCTTGGCATCCAGAGAGTGCGACAATAAGCCGGAAGAGAATGGAACTGGCAGCTGTGAAGGGGCATCTGGACGAACACTTTACAGAGAAAGTTATGCTGGATGAGTTGGCAGAGAAGTTCTTCATCAACAAGTTCTATCTGTCCAAAATCTTCAAAGAGACTTACGGAACGACGGTTAATAACTATCTGATCTCAAAGCGGATCACCAGAGCAAAGCAGCTGCTTCGCTTCACAGATATGACTGTGGATGAAATAGGCGCTGCGGTTGGCATGGCAGATGCGAACTACTTCAGCCGGATGTTCCGCAAAGTAGAAGGAATCAGTCCAAGGGAATATCGGAAACAGTGGTGACATGGAGGCACAGCGAGAAATCGCTGTGCTTTTTTTGAAAAAAGAAAGACACAGAAACCGGCCGGATGGCTGGAAATTCTGAAAAAAGAGGAGAGAAAGAAATTATGAAGAGCTTGTATTCAATGTTTTTATCCCAGGCCTATCAGGACTGCTGGGATGATTACAACCGTTCCGTGAAACTGAAAAACTTCCCCAGATGGGATTATGTGATCCTGACGGCATCCAATGACCAGCAGGCAGAGGGGTTCCGCAGGCAGATCGAGGAGCGGAAGGAGTATCTTCCGGCAGGAACAAGGTTTGCAGCGATCCCGGATCGGGGTGGCGAGCGTGTGGGTTCCGGCGGTGCGACGCTGGAGGTGTTAAAGTATCTCCATGAGCAGGAGGGGGACTTCCGGAAGCTGCGCGTTCTGGTCATCCATTCCGGTGGCGACAGCAAGCGTGTGCCGCAGTATTCCGCGTTGGGGAAACTGTTCTCGCCGGTGCCACACCAGCTGCCGGATGGCCGCAGCTCTACGCTTTTTGATGAATTCATGATCTGCATGAGTTCAGTCCCGTCCCGTATCCGTGAGGGGATGGTGCTGCTGTCCGGGGATGTGCTGCTTCTGTTTAATCCGCTGCAGATCGACTATAACAATGTTGGTGCGGCAGCGATTTCCTTTAAGGAGCGCGTGGAAGTCGGAAAGAACCATGGTGTGTATGTGAACGGGGAAGACGGCAACGTGAAATGCTGCCTCCAGAAGAAGTCGGAGGAGGAACTGCGAAAGGCCGGTGCGGTGAATGAGGCAGGCTGTGTGGACATTGACACCGGTGCGCTGATCTTCAGCACCGCCATGATGGATTCACTGTATTCCCTGATCAGGACAGAGGAAGGATATGACCGGTATGTCAACGGGAAGGTGCGTCTGTCCCTGTATGCGGATTTTCTCTATCCGTTAGCGGAGAATTCTACGCTGGAGCAGTTTTATCTCGAAAAGCCGGAAGGGGAATTCTGTGAGGAACTGACAGAAGCGAGGAAACAGGTGTGGAAGGTGCTCCGTCCTTACCGGATGAAGCTGCTTCGTCTGGCCCCGGCGAAGTTCATCCACTTTGGCACCACAAAGGAGATGCCGATGGCCACCGCATAGCCCGGGATGAGGAACCACAGGATGGAAACGCCGGTGAGCACCCGCACCATGGCAAGGCCCACCGAAATGGACACGCCTGCCGAAAGGGCTGTGCCCATGGCCTTGGCCGAAATGGCACCGTCGGTCACCTCTTCCACCTGCTTGTTCAGCACATAGACGGCCGGCTCGGCCTTGACGATGAAGTAACCGATGAGCATTCCAATGGGAATGATGATCCAGCGGAAGCTCTGCCCGGCCAGCACCTGACCCAGATAATTACCGGCGGGCATAAAGCCCACATTTGCGCCGGTGAGGAACAGCACAAGGCCCACGTAGGTATACGCAAGACCCACCGCAATGCGGCCCAGCGACCAGCGGTCCATGTGCAGAGCCACAAATTGAAAAATGCCGAACATCACGATGATGGGCAGCAGCGAGACAGCGATCTCTTCCAGATACGTAGGCAGGCTGACATGGAACAGCTGCCACAGCTCCACCGAGTCGCCCACTTCGGGGATGACGGGCGGGATGTAGCTGCTCTCGCTGGCGTTGAAGACGATGCCGAGGATGAGGACGGCGAGGATGGGACCTACGGAGCAGAGGGCTACGAGGCCGAAGCTGTCGTCCGCTGCATGGCGGTCGGAGCGGATGGCCGACACACCGACGCCCAGCGCCATGATGAAGGGGACGGTCATGGGGCCGGTGGTGACGCCGCCGGAGTCAAAGGCTACGGCGAGGAACTCCTTCGGCACGAAGGCGGCCAGAAGGAAGATGGCTGCATAGAAGATCACCAGCAGCCGGGGCAGCGGGATGCTCAGCAGCATGCGCAGGAAGGCCATGACGAGGAAGAGGCCCACGCCCACGGCCACCGAGAGGATGAGGGTCATGTTGGGGATGGAGGGCACTTGGTTTGCAAGCACCTGCAGGTCCGGTTCCGAGATGGTGATGAGGAAGCCCAGCAGGAAGCCTGCCCCGATGATGAGGAAGATGTTCTGGCTGCGGGTGAGCATGGCACCGACCCGTTCGCCCATCGGCGTCATGCTCATCTCCGCGCCCAGTGTGAAGAACATGATGCCGACGACGATCATGGCAGCGCCCAGCAGAAAGCAGAGCAGGATGCTCGGGGAAACGGGGGCGATGCTGAAACAGAGGATCAGCACGATGGCCGCGATGGGCAGGACGGCCTGAAGCGCCTCCAGCAGCTTTTCCCGGAGCTTGGGGAGGGATGATCTGATAATGGTGTCCACCAGCCTTTCTCACCCGGCAGCAGGGCCGCCGGGCGTTCAAAATGAGAAATGTATCCTTTATAAGTATACAAAAACAGACAAAAGTACGTCAACAGGAGAACGGCTAAGATTGGCAAAGACATATAAATGTTACAAAAAGAAAAGGCTGCTTGACAGGCAACCTCTCCGTTACGCCTGCGGCGTGCCGAAGCCCGGCCTTGCTGAGCGAAGCGGGACGGAGAGGTTTATGACAAACAGCCTTTTCAATATACAATGTTAGATGCCCTGCTTCGTCAGAACGTCGGAAGTCGGGGTGGAGAACACCGGGATGTCGGCGTAGGGGTCGGGGTCGGTGTCGGCGGGCAGGGACTTCATGTAAGAGTCCATCGACTCGGCCACCTTCTTGGCGATGGCTACGGCTTCGACGACGGTGCGCGCGCCCATGACGGCGTCACCGCCGGCGAACACGCCCTCACGGGTGGTGCTGCCATCTTCGTTGACGGTGAGCAGACCGCGCTGGTTGGTCTCGATGCCGGTGGTGGTCTTGACGAGGGTGCTTTCGGAACCCTGACTGACCGAGACGATCACGCCGGTATGGGGGTAGAAGGTCTCACTGCCCTCCACCTGCGTGAATCTGCCGTCCTCGCCCTTTACGGTGTCGCGGCAGATGATGCCGTTCTCCCGGATCTCGACGGGGGCCTTGCAGAAGCGGAAGCCCACGCCCTCGAGCTTTGCGTACCGCACCTCGTGCTCGGAGGCGCTGATGCACTCCTCGTCGCGGCGGGCGTAGCAGGTGACGTGGCGTGCGCCGTTGCGGATGGCGGTGCGGGCGCAGTCCATGGCGGAGTTGCCCAC
>ERZ779658.1362-NODE-1362-length-18500-cov-2.117755_pt1 | contig 18500 bp, 15 predicted proteins | sample MGYA00511485_ERZ779658 | MGnify/ENA primary metagenome ERZ779658 (study PRJEB29588, sample SAMEA2162182) | human gut metagenome | biome: human gut; feature: human-associated habitat; material: faeces | place: Denmark | collected 2008/2010 ... | reverse complement strand
GAAATTCATGTTTATACACTTCGATCATGCGCAGGCCCCTGCTATAGTATTCATTTAATATTGCTTTGATACTGGTTGATTTACCGGTACCTGCATCACCAAATAACAGTACATTATTAGCCTGTCTGCCTGATACAAATGCCTCTGTATTTTCTATTAATTTCTGTTTTTGACTCTCATAACCAATAATATCTGATAACAGCATATCACCGGTATTTGTAATCGGTGTAAGAATATCCTCTGCCTCCGATCCTGCGACGCGAAAAGCTTTGTTAAGCCCAAACTTCCCAACACCATATTTTTTGTAAAAGTCCGTTACGATACGATACAGTGCATCCTCATCATCCGCTTTTTCAATAGCAGCACTTAATTCCTGCACTTTTTCGCTCACACTCTTGTTGAAGATCTGTTCACTTTTACCCACTGCCTCATAATTGCAGATCACGGAAAAGCAATTGATCTCTAATGCTTTTTCAATCGGTGAAAAATCATAGTCAAACAATTTCTTGAATATCTGAAAATCTGCTTTGGCAAATGCATTGACCGTACCATCATTGCCGCCAACCTTTTCCGATACCATTGTAAAAGGATTTTCACTCATTGCCAATTGAAAAGCAAGATAATTGTGCCATAGATTTTTGTTAAATCCATAACGAGTCGCTAAATCCAACAAACTGTGGATCTGCTCATAAATTTCCGTTACCAGATTGTCCTTGTCGTAATCACCACTATAAAACCTTTGGCAAATATCGGACAAACGCAATAAAATGCCATCTTCTTCCATGCCGCGGTATATCACCAATCTTGATATTAAACGGTACATCCAATTCCTCCAATCAACTCATTCTTATCCAAATATATACTACATGCGCTCCGGTGCTTCTAATCCAAGCAGATCAACTGCAGTCTCCAATTCGTGCACAACAAGCTTGCTAAGACAGATATGAGAATTTCTTAGTGCTGCATCTTCATTTGCAACGATCTTGTTCTCATGATAAAACTTGTTGTAAGCATCAGATAACTCATAAATAAACTGGCAGATCTTGTGCGGTGCCTGCTCCTCATAAGCTGCCTGCACGATTTCACCCCATTTTGACAGAGACAACATAACATCCGTTGCACTCTTATCGGATGCCGGAAGGATCGGTAACTGCTCATCTACTTCGATCGCATTTTGTGCTACCTTGGCAAGCAAAGATTTGATACGAACGATCGTATACATAATATATGGGCCTGTGTTACCCTCGAACGACGTAAAGCGGTCCAGATCAAACACATAATCTTTGGATGCCTGATTGCTCAGATCACCATATTTGATTGCTGCAAGTGCCACTTTGGCCGCAACATCAGCTCTCGTCTCATCGTCCATATCACGGTCAGCCATCTTATCAGATACCTGTGCGGTCACATCCGCAAGCAGATGCTCCAGTCGAAGCACACCGCCATCTCTCGTCTTAAACGGCTTACCGTCTTTACCATTCATAGTACCAAAACCGACAAAGATAAGATCAACATCATCACCAATGATCTTGGTCTTCTTAGCACAACGGAATACCTGTTCAAAATACAAAGACTGTCTCTTGTCTACCACATAAATAATACGGGTTGGATCAAATAATTTACGACGCTCAACGATCGTTGCTAAATCGGTCGTATTATAAAGTGTCGCACCATTCGATTTCAAGATCATACACGGCGGGATTTCTTTCGTATCTGTCTCTTCTTTTACATCCACAACAAGTGCACCGTCATCAAGATGTGCGTATCCGCCATCTTTCATCCCCTGCACCATATCCGGGATATATGGCTGTGCATCAGATTCTTTCTTCCAAAGGTCAAAATCAACATTTAACTTTGTGTATATCTTACGCAGATCTGTTACCGATACGTCTATAATATGCTTCCAAAGCGCCAAATAACCTCTTCTGCCTGCCTGTAGCTGTGCAGTTGCTTCCTGTGCCTCTTCTTTGTAATCCTCATGCTCTTTGGAATATCCGCTTGCATACGGATAAATTTCTTCCAGATCACTCATGGTAAATGGCGGCTCTGTTGGGTATTCCCCTTCATAGGTATTATCAAAATAGACTAACTCCGGTTTACGATGCTTTAACTCTGTAATGATCAGACCGATCTGCAGCCCCCAATCACCTAAATGTACATCACCAACTACTTTATGACCAATGTATCGTGCAGTACGCTTAATGCTCTCACCGATGATTGCAGAACGAAGATGTCCTACATGAAGCGGTTTTGCCACATTCGGACCGCCGTAATCAATAACAATCGTTTTCGGTTTTTCGGGAATTTCCACGCCAAAACGCTCTTCCTTGTCCATCTGTTCTGCATTTGCCGCTAACAATTCACCACTCACAATAATATTAATAAAACCAGGATTTACTGCCTCGATTTTCTCAAAAGCCGTATCCTCTGACAATTTTTCCACCACATCATTGGCAATCTGAATCGGTGCCTTTTTGTATTCTTTGGCTGCTGCCATCGCACCGTTACACTGATACTGGCAAAGGTCCGGCCGGTTACTTACAGAAACCATCGCATACTTTTCATCGTAGCCTGCTGCCCCAAAGCCCTCTGTCATTTTTTCTTTTAAACAATCAATTATTTTCTTCATCATTTCCTCCATTTTGAATAAGAAAGGCACCGAAATCCATCCGGTGCCACGATTTCCTATTCTTATTTTAATTCTAAATTTAATTTTGTCAACCATTCAAAATAATTTTCAAACGTTTTTCGACAACAAAGTGGATCATCAATCCGAATTCCCGGAACTTTTGTACCAATTACAGCGAAAGCCATCGCCATCCGGTGATCCTCGTACGTCTGAATGACAACCGGATTTTCATCGGAGCACTTCGGTGTTTTTGGATGAATGATAAGACCATCCTCTGTCTCTTCACAAGAAATTCCTAATCTTGTCAGTTCATTAACGATTGCCTGCATACGATTGGATTCCTGCCTGCGGATATGTGCCACCCCATGAATTGTCGTATCTCCCTTTGCAAAACCCGCCGTAGCTGCAAGTGTCATTGTCTGATCTGAGAAATCACTCATCACCACATCCACACCATGAAGTATGCCATCTTCCGGTCCCCTTAAACAAATTCCATCCGGCTCGTCAGTAACCGTACATCCCATTTTTTCAAGAACCCGTAAGAACTTTACATCTCCCTGCGAACTATCAAAATGAACATGTGCTGCCCTTGCCACTCCTCCATTGATTGCCGCCATCGCATAAAAATAACATGCTGCCGACACATCCGGCTCAATCTGATATTCTCTTGCCGTATAATGCCCTAATGGCAGAATTTCATATTCATTTTCCGATTTCTGACGCATGGAAACACCAAACTCTTCCATCATTTTCATCGAAATTTTCACATATGCTTTTGCATCTCGTTTGCCGGTTAGTACCACATCAAACCCTGTTTTTGAAAATACACCATTTAATAGAAGTGCCGATAGAAACTGACTGCTGGCATCAATATTTAACGGCACTTTCTTTTTCTCACTGCTTTCCTCTCGTCCAAGAATTTCAAACGGAAAACAGTATTCATCTTCAAGAAATTGAAACTTCGCACCAAGGCACTCCAATGCTTCCAATAACGGACGCATCGGTCTCGCCTGCATCTGCTTTGACGATGTCACATGATAATGCCCTCCAGACAACGCAAGCATTGCCGTCAAAAAACGTGCCGCCGTTCCGGCACTTCCGACATATACATCTGCCGCCTGCTTAGGAATCTGCGTGCCGTGTCCCACAATCGTCACCTTAGCCTCTTTTTCGTTTACGTCAATCTCATAACCAAGTGTTTTTAGCGCCTCCATAAACACACGGGAGTCATCACTAAATAAAACACCTTTTAATACACTTTTTCCCTCTGACAGTGCAGCCAGCAAAAGCGCCCGGTTCGTAATACTTTTTGAGCCGGGCACTGTAACTTCGATTATTGGTTTTCCCACAAATGGTTTCATCTTATATTGATTCATCGTATCGTCCTCTCCTGCATTAACTCGCAAAACCAATATAACAAGAAAGCAGATTCAGGTCAAGCGTTTCGTAACACTTTGCCCTGCTCCATCTTGGAAACGGTATCACAGAGGGTTTCAATATCCTCAGCATTATGAGAAGAAAGCAAAATGGTTGTTCCCAGCGCTTTTTTCCCAAGCAGCAGTTTTCGCATCTGCAAAACACCCTCTGCATCCAATCCGTTAAACGGCTCATCTAAAACGAGAAGATTTGGCTCTTCCATAATAGCCTGTGCAATTCCAAGTCGCTGACGCATCCCAAGACTATATTTTTTTATGGGACGTCTAAGGTTTGGATTTAATCCCACCAATTCCATCGTGTGAATAATCTGCCCTCTGTCAATTTTCCCATTCAGTTCTGCTAAAACCTTTAAATTTTTGTACCCACTGTAATGCGGAATAAATCCCGGTGTCTCAATAATAACGCCTGTGTGGGGCGGAAAATCCACTTCTTTTCCTATCCTTTTATGGTCCACCCATATCGTTCCCTGTGATGGTCTGATAAATCCAAGAATACACTTCATAAGCATTGTTTTACCAGAGCCATTCCGCCCAATCAATCCATGAATTTTCCCTTTTTCAAAAGTCAGATTAATATCCGACAAAATAACCTGTTTTTTCATTGTCAAAGAAAGATTTTCTATCTCAATCATGCACTCCATTAACTGCCCCTCCTTAATCAATTTCGTGGTCAAAATTATAATTCATCTTTTTACATCTTATAAACGCCACAAATAAAATCACTGCCAATAATCCGATAAAATAATAAGCACTAAGTGACAACGGAAAAACCATTTCTCTATAGTAGCGCGTATAATGCACACCAAGAAGGCTATTAGCCATCGGAAATAAAAATTTAAAACGGGAACTTGTTGCACAAAAACAAATTCCAGCCGCAATCACCAAAAAACCCGTGATAACTCCTGCCTTCTTCGCCCCTAAAGTAGCAAAAAGTAAAAGAATCATACTAAGCAAAAACAAATACAAAAAGACAAATAACAGCCCGCAAAAAACAGCAAATGCCGGCGACATATGATAATAAATTTCCGGCGGAATACTAACACTTCCTGTATTTTGTGCATAGTCAGGAAACGAATAGGCAAACTCTGAAACCACCGGACTCCATTTTGCAGAAAAACTTCCGCCCCACAAAACAGGAACCATCATTCCCACAAACACAACGAGCAGGTAACTAAGAATACTCATCTGTGCATACAAAATCTGTCCGAAAAACCAATTTCCTTTTCCCGCCCTCTGCACAACAAAAAGTGTATTTCCATCAATTCTTGGATAATCTGACATAATCGCAAGAAACACTGCCGGCACAAGAAGAATCATAAAATTGGAATTCAACAGGGCAACAAATGGCTCATACACATTGATTGGTTTTCCCATCATAGCCGCATTTTGCAGCAGAGGAACCGTAATAAACTGATAGGCAAAAACAAGTGCTGCCACAATCAGAATCATGCGTGGATCCATAATAAGTTTAATATACTCCATCTTTGCTATATGCCATATTTTACTGATTGAAAATTTACCATGTTCCACGCAAAAACCTCCTTTTTATCAAACAATAACATCCTATCATAAGCACCAATGCCGCAGCCACCATCCAAACACCTGCCGTTACCAGATATTGTTTCCATGGATAATAAAGGATGCCCGTCGTTTCCCAAATTGCTATATTCCGGTTTCGAAGAAGCAAATCATACAAATAAATCAAGATAAACGGCATGCATAAAATAATATATCGATTTTTCAATAACGCAGTGAAAAACAAAACCGGTATACACACCAAACATCCATAAAAGAAAAACCGGAGTCCTCTCATGAGAAGAAGTGGCACAATTTGTGAAAGAACCGGTGTCTTTCCCATAGAGGTAAAAATCACAAACAAAATTCCTTCATACAAAAAACGCCCAAGCACAGCAAGCAGGCCACTGGACAAAACAGCCTCCGCCATACTTCCCACAATATACTTTCGTACACCAATTCTTGCCTGACGAAATAAATAATTGTTCGTCATCTTTTCATTCCAAAACACATTTAAGAATGGAAAGATAACAAGAATTGGCATAAACATCGCCATAAAAATACTGATTGGATTTGTAATCAGACTTTCAAATGTAATATCATTTTCCAGAAAAATCTGTCTCATCTGTCCCTCAAAAAACAAATCCCAAAAGGAATATTCCTTTCCGCTTTCATTGGCATAGCACACAGCCGTAAAACTTAATGCCGTAACACATAGAACACAACACCAAAACACCTTATTCTTTAAAATACGTTCTACAAAACTTTTCATCCAATTCATCGCTACCCTCTCAATAATTCCTCACATAATCAACGGTTCCCGTCTTGCAGTCCACGAGAGCAAATTCTTCCTGATTTTCTTTCTCTGAAAATAACATCAGATAACAAGGACTTGTCGTATACTTTTCTCCTGCCTCATGCTCACTCTCTTTTCCGGCATCGCTGCACATCCGGTAACAAAGCGATATCTTTGAAATATGATAACCATGATAGGAAGGAAGTTCTTTGGAAACAAGTTTTAGTGCACTTTGCAGTGATAATACCGTTTTGATTTCTTTTTGCTTTCCCACCTCGTACATTACACCCTCGTTTGACAAAAAACTATCTGCCCCCTTACAGGAACTAACCACAATCTGGTCATCGTAACAATCCGCATATTCAACCGACAAGGACTTCGTATCTGCACTCTCCATTAGTTTCTTTTGAACTAATTCTTCCACCCCATGATACGTTTTACGAAAACAAAAGCGCAAAAAAACACTTCCATCTTCACCATTTTTGTAAACATCAACTTTACTTGGCCGGCTTTTTAGTACGTTTTTCGCCACCGTTTTCTCCCACTTTTCTTCTTCCTTTTTCGCAAGTTCCACCGCCTGTTTCAGCGAAATTTTACCATCCTGCAGCTGATATGTTTTATTTTCATACTTTCTATCCAGCCATACGGTTTCTAAAAGATTCTCTTCCTCTATTTCATCCGATTTTTCTGACTTCCGGTAATTGATAAATCCATTATTTCCAAGCAGCAGACGTTCGCCCGTCTCTGTATTTTCATACTCCGGTCCCAGCGGCGAACTATTCGGGTTCTTTTTATAATACTTTTTTTGAAATCTCTTTTTCGGTACATAGGATTCAAAAATTTGATTTTCTTTCTGTAATAAATCACCTGCCTGCAAAAGTTTCGCCTCATACATCTTATCCGGCACATCAAAAAAAGCACAATTTTTAATATCAAGATTTTCAAACGATGTTGACCGGATATCGGCAAGTTCCCGCCTTAATCCATCCATATTTACATACTGTAAATCATTTTTGTTTTCGCCTGCTGCCTCTTCCGGGCTTTGAATGTAATCGCAGCCAACACATAAAATAATGGCTAAGATAACAAATAAAATGTGTGTGTGTTTCAATGGTATCCTCCTCTTATTGTTCTTTATACAATCTCCCCATCACTAATCTCAATCACACGCCCGCACCGTGCGGCGACTTCCATATCGTGTGTTACAATAATAACAGTTTTCCCGCCTTGATTCAACTTTTCAAACACGTCCATGATTTCCCCGGATGTCTTAGAATCCAGCGCACCGGTCGGTTCATCTGCAAGTAAGAACGCCGGATTATTTACAAGGGCACGTGCAATCGCCACACGCTGCTTTTGTCCACCGGAAAGCTGACGAACCGGCTTTTTCGCTAATTCATCAAGACCGACGTTTTTTAATGCAGTCATTATTTTTTCCCTTCGTACATCATTTCCTTTTACTTTTCCAAAAATCAAAGGAATCTGAACATTTTCCTCAATGGTGTATTCATCAATCAAAGCATAGTCCTGCATGACAATACCAATTTTTTGATTGCGAAATCTGGCACGGTCTTTTTCCTTCAAATCTCCTACCGACACACCATCTACCAGATAACTTCCCTTATCATAAGAATCAATTGCCGCCAAAATATGCAGTAACGTGGATTTTCCGGCACCGGACTTTCCGATAATTGCCACCATTTCTCCTTCTTCAATTGAAAGGTCAATTCCTTTCAAGGCACAAAATTCATTTGTCTTTCCTTTGTTGTATATCTTTACTAAATTTTTAATTTCAATCATAACATTACCCTCCACTTTATAAATCCGACTTTAATAACTCAACAGGATTTTTTTTCTTTAACATTCGTGATGCTACAAAGTAATATACTAAGCATACACAGACAACAACTAAAATCAATAACACCGTCGACCAAAAATCTAACTGAATATAAACATATTCACTTATTTTTGTCCTTTCTGCCAATATCAAAAACATCATGACAAACATTAATGAGATAACATTGGTTATAATAATCTGAATCAGCGAAAATAAGCCGTTTTTTCTCCATGGAAGTCCCAGAACTGAGAATACCGCATTCTCCCTCATATCCTCCGATAAGTTCAAGGTACAAACATTTATTACGCTAATTATTGTGATGCACAAAACACAAATAAAAACCGGCAGATACATCATAACCGTTTGCTGAAATTCATGGTTGCTATTCTTCATAAACCGCTCCAGAGGAGATAGCACGCAAACATCGCTTGCACCATATCCTGCTATATTTTTCCGCAGTGTGCTTTCAATTTGTAAAAGTTCCTTTTCCGTAGTATCATCCTGCACAGCAATAATATATTTTTGATTGTAAGTCATCGGAATATGATTTTGAATTGCCTGATTCTCCCTCATCAAAACCAACGCATATTCGGACTGCTGATAACTATACGTTGAATACAAATCCCGGTAATCTGTCCGGTACAACTGGCTCGAACCGATATTGGAGCCAATCACTGAAATACCTTCCTTTAATACTCCGCAAACCATTGCCTTGAAGGAATGTATTTCCCCATTTTCGTCGTAGTAGCCAAGGTTAATATGGCTGCCCGTTTTCCAGCCATACGGATTTTTAGAAACAACAATTTCAATTTCGTCATCACTTGCGTCTTTTTTATCAAGCCAGTCCCCGCTTTCCAATTCCGGCTTAAAATCATTAATTAAAGAATCCGGATACGCCAAAAAATTAGAATATCCTTCATTTTTTGAAGAGACAACGTTTCCATAACCAAAACTCATAACCGAATCCACTTTATCCATACCTTTTGTAAGCGAATCTTTTGTATCACCATGACATCCGGAAGCCTCTACGACAAATCCCTTTTTCCCGTTCCAGTCTGCCACCGGACGATACCAGCGATATTCCTCACAAATAGTTGTTACTGTCACCAATAACACAATAAATAAAACAGTCAATTGTAAAATAATAAAACAATTTCTTTTTGTATGCCGAATGTAAGCACTTATAGCCAGTGAAACCATCACTTCTCCCCCTTTCGCATTTGTACTACCGTTTGCTTTGACATCTTTCCCGAAAGCAGGTAACCAATCAGAAGCACCACAAAAATGAAAATGGCACAAATCATAACATATTCTCTAATGCCATAAATCATAAACAGATAAGCAAACCAATTCTTTGCAAGTGGGTACACCAAAAAACGGAAAGTTAAAACTCCCACAACAAGGACAATTACCATATTCAGAAGAATTTCCGCAAAAAACATTCTCCTGGCGGTTCTTTTACTGCATCCACACAAAGAATACACGGCTAACTGTATTCTTCTTTTTCGGAAAATATAACGATAAATCATATACATATTTCCACCTGCTAACAAAGCCAAAAGTACACTGATTCCAATCATAGAATACTCTTTTTTCCGGTCGGCATTATTCTGAATATAAAAATCATCACATTCGCCCCCAATTGCTTTTAGTTCCTGACAAAAATCGTCGTACTGAGAGCGTGTTGGAAGCATTGTTAATTCAACAGAAAAAGTATCATAATGAGCCTTTTTCGGAAATGAAAGATATGGCATTTCCATTTCGCCATCCCCATTTACATTATTGATTCCAATTATCTGATAATTTTCTCCATCCAGAGCAATAGTCTGCCCGATATCTTTTTTTATATTAGGACTGATAACTACTACTTTTTCAGCCTTTTTGTAATGAACCGGCTGTGCCATTTCGCCATCAAGAGAACCCTTTACATTTTCCAATACGCGGTCACTATAGGAAAAAACACCATCTTTGTACTGAACTCTGTCCTGATAACTCATATCACTTCCCTTAACAGACGCATCAATATATATGTAATCAATGGAAAAATCATAGTCATCTGTCAGCGTTTTTATCACCTTTGTCAACTGTTCCCTTGTAACAGTGCTTTTTCTAAAGGATGCATTCAAAAATTTCGTATCTACATTTGCTGATAATTCATACAAATTATTTTGAAAAACACCAAACACAAAAAGAATGCATACCAATGACACAATCTGCGACACCATCAATATGGCAAACAATCCTTTTTGCTTCTTCAGAAAAGAAACCCAATTTTGTAATACCATTTCTTATCCCTCCCTTTTATTTGCTGTATTTATACCTAAGTTTATTTTTTTTCGCATATTTTTCCGCATAAGAACCTTTTTTAACATACAATGTTACCGTATCTTTCGAATAACGAAATTCACCTTTTTCTATCTTTGTTACACTGGAAGGAATGACAACTTTCTCCAGTTTTGAACACTGTACAAAACCACCTCCGATAGTTTCAATTCCATCCTCAATGGTTACATTTTTTAGCGTTGTTACATCATCATTATAAAAACTAATATCAAATCTATTAATTTTCTTTCCATCATATTTAGCCGGAATCACTAAATCACTTCTCTTCCCAAAGTCGTTAAAGGTATTAATATCCAAAATATTCTTTTTATTAACATTTATAACGTTCCATGTTTCCTGCTTACTCGCCTTCACAATACCAGATGTTTCATCATCCGGATTCGGCGATTCCTGTACACGACTGGCCGTTTGTGAAATAACACCCCCCTGCTTTTCTTCCTTCGGCAGTAAAAAATATAAACCACCCATAATAATAAAAAATACAATTACTGCCAAGATAAATACTTTTGATTTTGTCATTTATGATGCCTCCCTTTTATTACCGAACAATTCAAAACTCGAATTGTTCGGTAATTAATAACTAATTATATTTGTCTCTTTTAATTGCTCCTATTAATAATAACGTTCCAAGAAGCAAAAATCTGACAAATATTTTTCACATTCAATTTTCACGTTCCCATTTTGAAATATCTTTTCTAATAGAATCCGCAGCAAACAATAACCGGCGTATCCAATTACAACACCAGAAAAATTAGCAATCACATCATTAATATCAATCCTATGCATATTAACTCCGACAAAAGCTTCCACCCCTGCCTGTATAATCTCCGTGATAGCGCCAAATAAAATCCCGGAAACTATTATTTTACGCCAATCACATTTATAAAGAATCGGAACCAAAAAGCCAAATGGCACGGTTATAATAATATTTAAAACAAATGTCTCCACATCTTCTATTGATAAAAAATGAAATGGTATGTAATTTACACATTGCCTGTTTAGTTCTTCCATATCCATGTTTAAACAAATTGGAAACTGGGTATATTGGAGTACCTCTGCCATATAAGTAAAGAACAAAGTAAATACTATGATATAAGGAACTTTTCTTTTCTTATATTTAACATAATAAAACACAATCCCAATATATAAAAAACTTAGTGGCATCATAATTAACCAGTCAAAATCAATTTTCATTTTTGCTTTCACCTCCCGTCTGCTATCATAACACAAAATACATCGCATAAAACATAAAAGTCATGAACGGTCGTTTTTTGGGTATGAACGGTCATTTTTACCCATATTTTTACAACATATGATATTACTTTTACTGTTTTCCACTTTTTTATACTTGAGGTATATTTTGTGTCTCTTTTGATTTTTGTAATCATAAAAAAATCCTCCTTATATATCGTTCTACTAATAATAACGATACAAAAGGAGGAAATCTGACAAATTTTTTCTGATATCCAAGTAATATATGAATACTCTTTACTTATTTATTTCGCCAGCTTATAATTTTTCAATCCACTTAACCATACTTTCATTAATAGCATCCGAATACGGAAAATATCTTGATACTTTCCTCAACACTTCCGATTTTGTTTTTTCAAATCTTCGCTTATTCTTCTTCAAGAAATAATAAACCATCGCAACAATATCGTGGTCCGGTTTTTGTATAAATGCTCGGTCTGCCTGCGAAAATATATTTTCCAACAAACCTTGAAATGCGCACAAAATAGGAAATTCTGAAAACAAATTTTCTTTTTCATATACAAAACAATTCCATCGTTCTAACTCATCCACTGACAGTACATCCCGAAGCAAAAAAATCCCCACATATGCCGTAGTTAAAATCCGGCTTTGCATTTCTTTATCAACCGGCAGCTGATATTTGTTCCACGCCTGCTCCAAACAATCAATATCCAATTTCTCCATTAAATCATAAAAAACCGGTTGTTCTTTCTGTAAAGCAGAAAAGTATTCCGAAACATCTTCTCGAATTATGCATCCATGATAGCAGTCCCACTCCACGGTAAACAGAATTTCATCTTGTTTTACGAATGCCAGACACTCAACCTGCAATAAATCTACCAACTGCTGTAATCCACTTACGTCGGCTGCCTTGCCATAAAGATAGTCCGGCTCAACCTGACACCATTTCACATCAAGAATTGTAAACATCTGAAGTTCTTCATATTGTTTTATGAGCGTTGGTGAAACCGGAACACCATCCAGCCGCCGTTCTCTGTTTTGTGTTCCTAATAATATAGTGTCACTCTCATGCAGTAAATAAGATATAAACTGCTGGTAAATGTCGCCCGTAACTGCAACACTTTGAATCATTTGATAGGTCATTTATTTTCTCCCTTCCTAACTTCCTTCAATGTCTCATCATAAACCTTATTCCCCAAAACATGTAATTCCTTTGGTGACTGTTCACGTATTTTTTCTTTATTACCAGTCTGTAAATAAAATTTCCACAATCCATTATTCTTTGACTGAATTTTTTCCTTCTGCAAAACATCATTCATATTGTATGAATCCACACCATAATAAACAGCATCTTTTGTGCAGGCAACAGCGTCATTGGCACATTCTGTTTGTGACACGATTTTTTTGACCTTCTTTTTATCAAAATCAATCATATCAACACATCCATCACCAACTATTACTATTTTTCCATTCGCCATACACGTCTCAACTACTGCACTCGTTATCATGTAATCCATCTCTTCCTTTGTCTGTTTGTCCACATCATAAGCCACTACCTTATCATAGGTCTTATAATAAACAATATTATTTTTTACCGATATCATCGAACGTAAGTCATCTTTTAAGCCCAATAGTTTCTCACTCTTTTTTGTGCTTCTATCATACACACATAATTCTTTTATTAACTCTAAATCATCTGCACGTTCTGGTTTTGTGTAAAATATTTTGTTACCAATTTCAACAAACTGACAAACATCATCTAATAATTGTATCTGCTGTTTCCCGTTTCGCTCAATCTGGTATAACGTTCCCCCCTCCTCTAAATTCTTCGCCTTTAAGTAAAGCATATAGTCCTTCTTCAGTTGATACTTTTCATACATATTTTGCAAATGCTCATCGGTATTATCAACTACTTCGCTACTTTTTGCCCATGTTATTTCTTTCGATTCATTTTCTTTTTTTTGGCACCCTGACATACTCACAATTCCACAAACAATCGCTGTTGTAATTACTACTCTTTTTAAATTTTTCATTTTAAATTCTATCCTTTCCATTCCCTAGCGTACGAAATACTCTTCACCAACAAAGCATACCTCATTCACTTCATCTGAAGAAATTTTTTTACTATCCGTTCCATCTTGGTTTATGCACCAAAGTCCCGTATCATCTTTTGCTTCTGAATCGGTGCCATAAAGTCCAAAATACACCTTGTCTCCATGTATATAAACATCTGTTATATTTACATTCTTGCCCTCCGGAACCTCCCAGATATAAACACATTCACCGGTTTTGTAATTAGTTTTTGAAATCGTACAGTCATCTGCAATAAACACCCAGTCACCATCAAAGCAAACATACTGCGGATCGATTGACCCACCTTCACAAGAAATAACTTCCTTTTTTCTTGTTTTTAAATCGTACGAATACAATATATCCTGACTCATTTTATCAACTAAAACCAGTTTTCCATCATCTCCATTTTGTAGGCAAAAGGACTCAACACTCTGCGTGAGTCTTTCATCATTGGAACCATCCAAATCACATACACGCAGTTCATTTTTACCAGACATTTGATAAGCTGTCGTATAATAGATTTTTCCATTATAAACAAGAAATGAAACCACATCACTTGTTATCTTTTCCTTTTCTGTTGAATTTTTCTCATAAACGCCAAGTTTTCCCCCTTCTCTAAAATACAACTTTCCATCAACTGTTGCAGATTGTAAGAGAGAATCTCCATAACTGTCATACATTTCTTTGATTGTATCTGTCGTACACTCTTCATAAGTTTCTGTGAGGTCTTCAATCATACCTGCTTCAATCAGGCGGAGCAGGTTATCTCTTCCCTTCACGACAAGCACATCCGGAATATCTCGATCTTCAATCGCTACATTGACTGCCTCTTCATACGTATTGCCATCCTGCAATTCAAAGACATCTGCATTTTTAATATTAAGCACTTTCTTCAGATATCTCGTATACGCATTGTTTTCGTACGTATTTCCCACCGGGAGATTCGAATTATTTGCTCCTGCAATCTTGCCAAGTGTATACGTGACTGTCTCAGGATATTTTCCAAGCGGCGTATGCATTGCTTCATACATCTGTTTTCTTTTCCCTTCAGCTGCTTCGCCTGCACCAGACTCACTTTGAGATGCATCTGACTGTTCCATCTGTCTTTGACTTTCTTTTGATTCAAAACAAGTTCCGCACCAAAGTATCATCAACAAAATTAATACAAGCTGGGCTGAAAGAATTCGCTTTTTCCTATCGTTTTTCATAGCACCTTTGCCTCCGTCTTCTTCGGAATCCGGATAAAGACACGCGTTCCTTTTCCAGGAGTGCTTTCTATCTTCATCTCACCTTTCTCTCCGTAAAGAACATGGATTCTGTCACAGACATTTCGCACGCCATAACCGGACGACTGATAGGTCAGGATCTGATCTGCCTTTTCCTGCGTCATTCCTGCTCCGTTGTCCCTGATTTCAAAGAAAATATGCTCATCTTCTTCACGAATCGTCAGCCACAATGTTGGATCCTCATTATCTGACACATCGATTCCGTGATCGATTGCATTTTCTGCCAACGGCTGCAGGATCAGCTTCGGTATCATATAATCATTAAGACCATCCGAAATCTGTTCGACCACACGGAACTCGTTATCATGCATAACCAACTGGATCTTGAGGTATGCACGGATATTATCAATTTCTTTTGCCACTGTAGTCATTGTTTCACCACGATTCAGGCTTGTTCTATAATAAGTAGACAGTGCCAATGTCACATAACTGATTTCATCCTCCCCCGCTTCAATTGCTTTCCAGTTGATAATAGAAAGTGAATTGTAAAGGAAATGTGGATTGATCTGTGCCTGCAGCGCTCTCATCTCACTATTCTGAAGCTGGATCTTACTCTCATATACTTCTGAGATCAAATGGTTCATCTGATCCATCATGCGCTGGAATGACCGAATCAACACACCAACCTCATCCTTGGACTTACTCTGCACCGTAACCTTGCGAAGTCCCATATTGATCTGGTTCATATTCTCTGTCAATAATTCCAACTGTGACACCATACGGATGGAGAAAACATACCCTAAAAGACTCAAAAGGAGAACACTGATTAAAATTAACGGAATATTTTTAAGCAAAAGCTTATGGATTGCATTTTCACTTACCGCCTTCGGACGATAGATATAGAAATTCCATCCGGTATCTTTCATTGTTCTCTGTGAAATATAATACTTATCACTGATATCCTTAAGATTCTCAATATTATTTGGACGATATTTTTTATCCATAGAACAATCCGCATAAACAACATTTCCATTATCGTCCATAATCATGCCACCTGTATTATCTGTAATCTGACTCATGAATGGACTAAGAACTTTTTCATAATCCAGACGCATCTCCAATACTGCTTTAATCGTATCATTATCGTAGAATTTTCGACTGGCAATGATTGATTTATTTCCCCCACGAGTAATGCTCCACTGCATCAGCGTTCCTTCATTCAGTCTGGAATACCACTGTTGATTCTCCGCTTCTGACATTGGAAGAAGTGTATCTCCATGTGGCACTTCTATATTGTCAGAATACAGCGTAATACTCCGAATCTCTTTGTGATAGATGGTCGGCATCTGAAGCAACGGATCTGCTACTTTCACATATTTCAAATATTTCTCATAATCTGATTCCATTTCCGTATCGAAAATATTCCTGAGACTTTGTGAATAGGATAAATAATCGACCAGATTTTCATAAATCTGTGACTGGTTCTCAATTGAGTTCACCGACTGCTCCAGTATTTTTTCCAGGTTATACTGTTCCTTTTCTCTCAGCTGATTCGTCATGCCATATTGCATAGAAAAAGCCAGGAATACAACCGGCACCAATCCTGCAATCAACATCAAAACTGACAGTTTCTTACGGAATTTCAGATTTTCAAATCGATGGAGCAGCTTCCGTATTTGTTTTTTCATCCGCCTCTGTTCCTTTCCTGCATGCTTCCGGTGTGTCTCCGAAAAATTCCCGGAAGCTTCTGCAGAAGTATGAGTTATTGGAAAATCCTACTTCTTTTGCAATTCCGGAGATCTTCATATTCGTTGTCTCAAGAAGTTCTTTCGCTTTTTCCATCCGCACTTCACGGATAAAGCGGTTCAGTGTCACTCCCGTTTCTTCTTTGAACACAGCACTCAAATATCCGGGAGAAAGAAATACCATTGCTGAAAGCGTCTCTGCTCCAAGATTCCTCTCCTGGTAGTGATGATAAATGTAACTTTTTACTTTCGTAATCTCTGAACGGAATCCGTCTTCCTGTTCCTGTATACAGTGTTCATATTCCTGAAGTGCTTCGTCTACTATAGCGATCACATCCTTCAGGTTTTTGCAACGATATAACCGATCCACTCTCTTCGAAAGCATTTTCTCATCCATTTCATCCATCTGATCAAGCAATTCTTTTAAAATTCCGGAAAATACAAACTTTACATACATATCTGAAAACTGCTTATTGGCACGGTATTTATCTTCCAATTTCTGAAAATCCTGACGGAGATGGGGCAAATCTTTATATTGAATATCATTCGTAATCTGTTCCATGATTTCAGAATCTTCCGCCGGGTCTGCTTTCTTCTCTTCTTGCTTTTCTCCATGAAAAAATAAATGCTGATGTGGCTGGTAGAACTGCTCTTCTAGCATTCCTTCCAGGGCTTTAAACTCCTCTGCCAGATTCTTTCTATCCTCAATTTCTTTACTGACCGCAAAATAACATTCACTGTCAAACTGATACGCAAAGAACCGATACATTTTCTCTACAACCACATGATAGTCTGTATACTTCTCCGCGAACAGAAAGATGGACTCATTTGAATTCAGATTTACATAATAAAATTCTCTCTGCACCTCTTCCTTCAGACTTGTCAGAAAATGTTCCTCCTCCGTCTCGAAAAAACCATTGGATGCACTGACAAGAACCATGCGCGAAAGCTGTGAAACATCGTCTTCTGTTTCATCCGTTAATTTCTCAAGTTGAACAAAATCCTCTTCTTTTCCCGAATATAGATATCTCAGGAAGAAGTATTTCTTCAGATAATCTTCTTTTCTGTTCTGCTGCTTTTGCTTCTCTTCCTTAGATGAGATATTTTCCATCACTCGTTGAAAGGTCTTATGAAATTCGTTTGGATCGACCGGCTTTAGGACATAATCCACGACACCATATCGCAGAGCCTCTCTCGCGTAGGAAAAATCATTATATCCGCTGAAAATCACGATTTCCATCTCCGGATGATCTTCTCTTGCTGCTTTTGTCAGTTCCAGTCCGTTCATGTAAGGCATCTTTACATCCGAAAATAAAATATCTACATGATTCGAAGCCAGTATACCAAGTGCATCCTTTCCATTCGCCGCTTCTAAAATCTGGAAGTCTCCTTCTCTTTTCAGCAGAAAACGGATTCCCCTTCTCTCCAGTTTTTCATCATCTACAATCAGTATTGTAATCATTCCCCCGCGCCTCCCACACGCTCATTTTACATTTTCACTATTCCTTTTATAACGTCCGAAAACAGCAGGGAATGTTCACTCACTCTCTGCTGTCTTTTTTTAATTTTTATAATTCTATTTTAATTCATCTCTCAGCCATTGTCTATACTAGCCTTTGTTACTGTTCACACGATGTGCTACCAGCAACGCATCTCGCCATTTTAAATCGCCTTTGGCGATGGGGCGA
>ERZ779658.1343-NODE-1343-length-18849-cov-1.755560_pt1 | contig 18849 bp, 17 predicted proteins | sample MGYA00511485_ERZ779658 | MGnify/ENA primary metagenome ERZ779658 (study PRJEB29588, sample SAMEA2162182) | human gut metagenome | biome: human gut; feature: human-associated habitat; material: faeces | place: Denmark | collected 2008/2010 ... | reverse complement strand
GGCTGCCGTATTAAGTGGAATATCAATACATACAAAAGCAATTATCGTCGAAAGGAGCACTCCATACACGCCAATAAAATTAACCAAGACAATATTGGTAATCAAATTAAATAATGCAGATCCAAATGCAATAAATTTAACTTTCCACCACAGTCCATTTGCGTCTATATATATATTCAGCATGTCCTTTATTTTGTAGAAGAAAAAATAAAATGCAAAAAGAACAACTGTCTTATCAGAAAATAGATTGTTGTTACCAATCCAAAGTTTCATAAAATCTTGACACAGGGTAAAATAGCAAGCTGAAAACCATATAACAACAAAGGAAATGAGTGAATCCATTATAAAAAAGAATTTCTCACTATTATTCTTGGTTTCCTTAACGATATAATTACCCGCCACCGGAGTAATTGCCTGATCAATCGCACCAAGAAACAGTACCAAAGCACTAACAATATAATAATATGAGTTATACCGCCCTAGAATCTCAAGATTCAAGAAAGAAGAAATTACTATTGTATCTGCTGAAATCAAAATAACATTACTGATTTTTTGAAATACCATTCCTCCAATTTTAAATTTCAATTCAGCTTTTTCGGTTGAAGTTATGTCACCTTCAGGAAAATATTGTGGATATAATTTTTTTGAAAAATAGTTGCATAACACGCTATTCAAAATAGTGGTAATGACCCTTACAACGCTAAATATATAGAAATTATGCCACACAAGTAAAGCAATCACTTGCAAAATATTAAGCGTAACATCCACTATTACTCCGCATGAATTGTATATATCAACTCTTTGAGTTGCAATCAACAATGTCTGCTTATACGCAAATAGATAATAGCCAACAGCAGAATTGATCAAATTAATCAAATATAATGCATATATATTTATTCCATCCGGCACGCTTCCGTTAATCAATACCTTTATAAAGGGCAGCAACGCCAACCCAACAATCGTTATAAATAATCCAATGAACTTATAACATTTTTTGCAAAAAGATAAAATTCGATTTACTTGTACTGTATTATTTTCTGCCAAAGGCTTATAAAGCAAATAAACTATTGCGCTTCCCAGCCCAAGTTCTGAGAAGTTTAAAACCTGAAGAACCGAGGAAAATAAAGAATTAAGACCTACATAAGATAATCCCAATGTATATATCAATACTGTCCTTGATACGAAAGGCAAAAGCAATCCAACAATTTTATTTATAATTCCTGAGGCTATGCCTTTCGTTAAGTTCTTGAAATTATTCATGTCTGCCCCCTAATCCCAATTTTCTCCCAAGTTCATCACATATATTGCGCCAGCTAAAATTGTTTACTGCAAAGTTCGAAATTTTATCCGCCTGATAAGAATCATTTATGCATGCTGTTTTTAATTTATCTGCAAAGTCATTTATATCATCAATTTTAGCAATTAATCCATAACTATCATTGGAAATTAAATCATGTATTGGAGCAACTCCATCAGTAGATACAATATAACATCCACTTGTCATTGCTTCCAGCAGAACCAAGGCGAAACTTTCCCATCGTGATGGCAATGCAAATATTTTTGACTCAGCATAGTAAGCATTCAAGATATTTTTATCTGTTATTTTTCCGGTAAAAGTAATTCTGTCTGCTATGCCTTGATTGTCATTTTGAAATTTTGTCAAATACTCCTTGAACTCTGGCTCTACTCCTCCGACCAAAACCAAATTCCACTCAGGAATTTCATCTGCAATTGAGGCAAATGCCTGTAACAAAATTTCTGTGGCTTTTTGTTCTGTCCCAAGTCTTCCAACTGTTAGAATTTGTTTCTTCTTAGGTTTATTACATTCTATATCTGTGTAAAATAATCCATTGGGTAAATATTCTATCTTCTGACCATAAATAGAATGTAATTCATCATATATTCTTCTGCTTTCAACCGTCACCAGATCAGCTGAATTCAAAATCCGTCCAAGAACTTTTCTATCTCTTTCGCTTTCCCTTATTACCCTTATTCCATTCAGATCCATATCCAACTTTACATATACTTTACCTGTTTTATTTAGAAATTTGTATAATTTTACACAAATTAAAGTAACTCGCCCCCAATGGTACAAATTCAGAAAATCAATTTTCTTGGCATTCATAGCCAGATACTTAATGCTGGATACCAACTTCCCCTTGTTCTTTACAGTTATATGCTTTAAGCCTTTAACCTCCTTATTTAGATATAAAAGCTCATCATTATCGTAAGAGACAATATTGGCGTCTAAACCAAACTCTTTCATCATAAAATATGGAATCAATCCAACATCTTTCATCAAATTTTCATTTTGTGCTGTCAAAAACAAAGTATCCCATCTCATAGTATCATCTTCCAACCTTTATCTTCTTTAAAATCTTATAATAGTTTTTTGTTCCAACAATCCTTTTGATCAATTTGATAAGCCTCAATTTATTTTGCTTTTTCTTATCAAACCAAGATCCCTCGCACCAGTGAATAGTATATGAGTCTTTATTTATCTCTTTGATATCATCGCCTATCCCGTAAGGGCAAAAGACATTTTTCTCATATAAACAAATATTGTCTATGATTTGTGTTTCTCCATTTGCCAAGAATCCATTTTCTTTTAATATTTCTGTTATTTTACATACATTAGCAGTCAGATCGTACCCATTCGTAGTTAAGAAGGTTCTATTTTCATAGGATCTAAGCCATTCTTCAATGAACTTATTATGTGCGATGGAAAAAATAACTGCTGAGGCTATCATATTGACAGACTCAAAACTAAAGACGCCATCATACTCCAAAAAGCAGTCTAAATTCTTTTTTACTTCAACATCCAAGTCGAAGTAAATTCCACCAAAGTTATAAAGTGCGTATAACCTAGCATAATCAGATACAAAAGCATATTTTTTTGCATCATATGCCTGTTTTACATATGCAACTGTATTTACATCAAAATTACTTTCATTCCATTCTTTGATTTCATAATCTGGCAAGTATTTCTTCCAAGATTCTATGCACTTAATATGTAATGCTGATTTTTCAGATTCCCCAAACCAGCAATAATGAATAATTTTAGGAATCACAATTGCCCCTCCACTACACAAAATATTTCACTGACAATTCATCGTCACAGCTATTTACTTTTAATTTTCTTATACTTATAACAACGGCAAGTATCATCGACAACGGCAAACCTGCCAGTGATGAATCCCACACATGCCCCGCAAGGAAAGAATATATCATTATAGACCAGAACATTAGCTTAACCATGAAACTGGCATATTTCAAATTGTGCACTGACTTGACTATATACACAATCAATAGCGCAGAAACTAATAATCCAAAATAAAGAAATATATCTATCGGATCCATTTCAACGCGGATATCGCCATACCTCTGTATTCCAAACAAAACATTCATCATTGAATTTTTTGCATAATACTTAGAAAAGTAAAACTCAGCAAATGCTGTTCGACCATTAGTCAAAAAGTCAAGAACTGTTCCGCCATTAATTTTTACTCCGCCAATATAGTAGTACATATATGCATCGATTCTCTTTTCTACAAGAGGATAAATTACAGGATACAGCACTACACCTAATCCGAGTATTGCAATAATAATAGCAATCAATCTAAAAGGAAATTTAGCAGGATTAAGCACAAAAATATACCTCAAAATATATAGAACCGTTATCACAGCAAATAATGCCATGCTTGACTTTGATCCATTTATTACCATTGAAAATGTTGTTAAAGACACATAAAATAAATTTTTTAAATTCCTTTTTCTATAAAGATTTTCCAATGAATAAATAAAAATCACGACAAGCATTACAACAAGTGCATTGTTCTCAAAATAGAGTCCCTGATATCCAGACCCTTCATATCTTTCATAGCCGATTCCAAGTATTCTAGGGATAATTATGCTTAAAGACACAATAAGCATCAGATTCCTGAGCATCTTGTCAAAATAAGCACTATCTATTTTCCCTTTATCAATCAAGCCCATGAATGCTCCAGCTGTCACATATGGGCATAGCAATTTCACCATATTTAAAATCGCATCAAATAATAATACCCCACAGCTCACCTGATATATAACAACAATTAGATTAGCTGCAAGAAGTAGCATCATCCAAATCGTCTGTTTCTTTGAAGTCTTTATTACAATAAAAGTGGATACCAATAGCACGGTGAATCGATACACTTTTCCAAAAGAAGATTCTCCATCACTAAACAAAAAAACAGAGTTTATTATTTGGATGATCGGAATCATAATACAAAGGGCATAAAGTAAGGTGCTAGAGGACAATCTCAATTTTATATGCGTATTTTTCATTCTTTTTTCTCCATATCATTTTCTCCATAGATAATAAAAAACAATGCCGAAAGGTGACATTAAAGATGTCAGTGCATTTCCTCTCGGTATTTTAGTAACTACTGATTCCTTATATTTCTGTCTTGCCGCAATCTTATAGCAATCATATATTATTGCCCCTTTAATGTTTGCCTTAATTCCACACTCTTTGTGCATAAGGGCAACGCCTCTATACATGGAGCCAATTGGAGAAGCAAATTTTGACGGCTTGTCATTCGCTGTCAACCCACCGGCAAGATACCCACCCTGATAAATAGCCTTGTTAATATATACAGTTTTATATTTAATTCCCATTGAAATCCAAACAACATCTTCGCTCATAAATCTTTCGTCTTTTATTTCAGGAAACTTATATTTTCTCAACTTGTCTGTGACATACACCTCTGCCATGTCTCCGGGTCTGTTCTCTTTAACACGGCATGTTGGATAATCACTTATAAATTCATCCTTATCTAATTCTAATATTGGGCTTCCATTCTCATAGCATCTTAAAAAGGCAAATGAACACAAATCTTTTATTTTATCTTCATATTTATGGGCATATTCTCTGATAATCCTACTTGCACTAGGCAGTAGCAAATCATCGCTATCAACAATAATTACTAAGGGCGTATCGATATGCTGCATAGCAAAGTTAATAGCTGTATGTTTTCCGCCATTATCTTTTCTGTAATAAAAAACTGGAAAATCATCATTCTCAAAGCCCGAAACTATGTTTTTTGTTCCATCAGTACTTCCATCATCTATTATTAGCCAATTAAAGTTATTTTCTTCCTGTGCGATCAGCGAATTATATAGATTAGGAAGTAAATTGGCCCTGTTATATGTAGGCGTTAATACTGTAATAAGTTTATTTTCATTCATCAGCTACTCACCAACCACTTCATAGAATATGGATGACATTTCTTTTGCGATCCGCTCCCAATTATACTGGCTCAAATCATATTGCCTCTTCTTAGAATCCACAACACGAGCTGAAATCTTTTCGGCAAGCATCACACTATTCTCACATTCAAAATAATCATCCTCGTCCAGATTTACTAAATGCGTAGCTGGAATATCAGCCACCAAAACATCTAAGCCATATTTCATGGCTTCAAGAAGCACCAACGGAAATCCCTCATTTCTGGACGCCAGTACATACAATCCTGCATGCGTATACAATTGATGAAGATTGTCGCCATAGGTATATCCTGTAAATATAACATCTTCATCTTTGCTGAGTTCTTGAAGTTCTTTCATATAACCACTTTCAAACTCAACCCCTCCGGCAATAACAAGCTTAAATCCGTTTTTCCGCGCCAACTTGAAAGCTTTTATTAACACATCAAATCCCTTCTCATTTGTTATTCTTCCAACACTGAGAATGTATTTGCCTTTTTCCACACCTATTTTCTCCACATAATCTGTATTAGGAGATACTGGCAAATCGTTTATTCCATTCGGCATATATACAGACTTTTTTCTTATATCATCTCCGTATTTCTCCATCTGGAATTTATTTACAAAGATAATCTTATCTGCCGTTTTTAATGCGATTTTTTCAGAAAATTTGAGTAATGCTTTTTCAAACCAATTCCACTTGTCATGCTCATAGTTTGGACTATGAAAGGTCAAAACAACCGGAATTTTTTTGATTTTCACTATTGGACTGCATAGCGCCGGACCAATATTATGATAATGAACCACATCTGAATTTTTTAACAAAACATTAAACGAAGAAATAAAGGAATGAAAAAGAGGTTCAAAGCCTTTGATTTTGGTAGACGGCAGATCTATAAACGAGATATGCTTGTAATTACCATTCGATTGCACATATGGCTTCCGCCTATATACAGTGATATCGATGTCATCGTTCAGTTTGGGATAAAGCGATTCACAATGTTTTTCTACTCCGCCCTCTATCATCGGAAATCCTCGTAGTCCTATCACACTTATTTTCATATCAATTCTACACCTTTATCTTAATTGTCATCAAAGTTATGAACTCAAGTCGCATAGGAAACTTCACAATATTTGCGTTTTTCCCAATTTACTCAAATACTCGTTACTATCCTTAGTCCATTTTCTTCTTTGTATTATTTTTCTAATACCATATCTACGAACAGCATTTCGAACCATTCGAAAATAATATCTAACTTTATAAAACGCTGCTTCCTTATATTTAAAATCATCTATTGTAACAAGGTCATTTATAAATACATGCCCAGGTACAACTTTTATGGCTTGTATCTCATTAAAGTTGTCGATTTCAAATTTTCTCCTATAAAAATGGCAATATAGCATTTTCTTTTTTCTCAAATTCGAATCAACTACAAACAACTCCCCATTTTGCCAGAGGACAATAAACTGTTTTTCCTTGCTAATCCCATCAAAATAAAATATATCTTCACATGTGATTGGATCTCTCATAACATCTTTTGGAAGCCAGAATTTAACTCCATTTAGCAGGCATTTTGAGTACACGCCCCTATATTCATCGAAATACATTGAATCATCGGTTTTATATACATCCATATAATTTAACGACGGATAACCATTTTCATCGAACCTATATATTCCGTTTAACTTCCCGTTGTTTTTATAAATAGAAAGATGTCCTAAGGCTAAAAAACGATCATATTTTTCCAGGATTTCATCGGTAAGATATTCTCTCATCCCTCCCAGTAGCATATCGTTGCAATCACAATAGCCCCAAAAGTCATAATTCTGAGTTATTTCTTTAAACGCCTCACCAAATATTGGTTTATAGTCACACAATTTGTATGGAGCATTCAAGGCAATTTCAAACCCCAGCAAATCTTCAAATCGCTTTTTTAATTCAGATAGTGTCGATTTAATTACTGATACATTGCGGGCTGGCTTATAAGAATTGATAAAATCTTCATCATCAACAAACAAATAGAAATCAATTGTTTCATTTGCTTCTGCTGTTTTAAGCCATAGCTTAAAAAAATCATTCAGTTTCCCAATATATGGAACAATCAAACAAATCGATTTCATATCTCTCTTCCTTTCAAAACGTCACATTCTTAGTTGACAGCCCACCTCTCCCCATTCGTACTTGGAAAGTACGATTCCTAGCTTCTCGGGTCTGCTCAAACATTGCCTCTCTTAATTCTTCCCCCATCTTGACTCCAACCAATTTCCTGTGTTATTTACAAACAAAAAAGGCCGAGCTCCGCCACCCACCACCTGCCTTATCAACAGTCCGTAGTTCTCTCTTCGCTTCACTCGCTCTTTTTGTCCGCCGTTCCACAACACGCGTCACTCGTCATCTTGCTTACACGGTTTCATATAAACATTTGCAGTTCTTCTCGCTGAAATGTAACTTTGGTTCCAGCACCAAATAACTCTATCTCTACTGTCCATTCGTCGGCATCTGGATCTGCATATAAGAATTTTCCTCGTACTCCTTCAAACACACCCGAGAGTACTTTCACTTGATTCTCAAATTGCACTTCGTCCTTTTGTCGATCGATGACATCAGAAATCATTTGACTTAATTCTTCTTCACTGACCCTGGCGATAGTTCCAAGCCCTACTTCAATAGGAGTAGCTCGTCCAAAAATCGGAACATCCATTTTGGCAATTCGCCGATGTCGATCCACTGTTCGAATCCATCCCTGTACCTTTTTCAAAGGTCCCGAAGTGATATATACTTCATCACCTATCAAAAAGCCTTCGGAGTATTGAACAATATGATCCGCATCCATCATGAGTGCTAAGAAATCCTGCTCATCTTTACGGATGGGCGATACCGTATCACCATCTTTTAACACTTTGGTGTACTGTCGGATTTTCTTAAGACCGGTAATGACAGTGTCAATGTCGTCAGTATCTACAAATAGATAGCCCGGAAACAATGGTTTTGCCACTTCATGCCATTCCTGCTTGAAGTGTTTTTTCGTTTTATACATTGGGATAAACATTTCGCGATAAGCAGTCTGATCAATGTACTGCTGACATTGCTGCTTACATTTTTGTTCTAATCCTGACATTGTGTGAATCACATACCACATTATTTCCCACCTCTACTCATGTAGCTGCTTTTTGTTGTTGGTACTCTGCAACGGTGAGCCGTGCAGGGATTTCCAAACCCACCCGGATCTGCCTGTCCTGACCAAATAGACGTATCGTCAGATTTGCAATGCGCTTGTGGCGGTCGATCTTGCGGACATGATCCGTTTTGCCGGATAACGGTCCTCGCTCGACAACCAATTTGCCATCTACGATATAATCTAGCGAATATCGCACACAGTCGTCAGTATCAAGCATTTCCATCAGGAATGCCTGCTCTTCTGTGCGAATCGGATAGAATCCGCCTCCGATCTGAACCGGGGTGACTGTACCGGAAAGATGCTCCAGATACGTTTCTAGCTGATCTGCGTTTTCACTTTGAATAAATACATAACCGGGGAAAAGTTTATTGATCTCAATATGCCATTCTCCCTGATACTTATGCATGCCCTCATAAGATGGAGAAAAGATTTTGTCAGCGACTTCCACAGGTATTTCCTACCTGCATTTCTCGATGGCAGTATCTTCTTGACCGTTGGTAGTTTGAACCACATACCACATATGTCTGCTTCCTTCTTTATGATGACTATGCCATTTTGATGTATTAAATATTATGTCGTAAATGTAAATTTGCAATTTTCAGTGTAGCACAGTTCATTTTAGAATACAAGGGAAAAATCTGGCACGAAATACCATGTAAGCATAAGATTGGCGAAATCCCCGAAAGTAAAGGGATGTTGCCAATCTTTTTTGTACAGTTTTAAATTATTTTTACATATTATAAAGCTGAAATTTTGAAAAAAGTGGAAATAATCTTCTTATTATTTTGCTATCTAATCTAATTTTTCTAAATTTCCATGAGAACAAACCTCCCTATTTACAAGGGATTATGTCACTTCCTGACATAATATTTATTATGTCGATGGTTTAATTATATTTTGCAGCTGACATAATAAGCAATATGTGGTTTGGTCAATAACTCCCGGTATGGGAAATTTTACTCAGCCTAATATATTGTATAACGAAAATGAATACTGTTTTAAATTTTCAGATAAAATACAGAGGACTTTTTGAAATCTCTAGCATCAAAAAGCCCTCTGTATCATTTTATATTACTTGTGATGATTAGTTGTGACAATTCATTAATAAGCTACATTAACCTGATATACATAAATTCCACTTCTCGTTGAATACAGATAATAGGTACCTGCAGAAGGAATTTTGTATGTTACCGTAGATGGTGTTCCTGTGATCGTAGCATTTCCTACTGTGTTTTCACCTACGCTACCGGATGCCAGACGCAATGTTCTGGATGCGGATGTTGATGTGGATGCTGCCGTAACTTTTACCGTACAAGCTCCCGTTGCCGTAAACTTGATATATCTTCCGGTGCTGTTACCACCACCATTCATTTGCAATACTTTGCTGTAACTTGTGCCATTTACAGTAGCGTTGCGATTAAGCACCGCTACATTTTTGCCGGAAGATGCACCAATTGTAAAACTTCCTGATGTAGTGGCATTTGTATAGTTTCAGTAAGTAAGATCATTGGCTGACAAACTAATGTCTGTGCCCTTTGTGTCTGATGCTTTTTCTAAGATCCATAACTGGCAGGCACCACCCCAGTAAGAATACTGAGCGATATTGCCACCTGCAGCCGTACTCCAATTATATACATCAAGGCAGGAAGCACTGGAGGTTACTCTTGTCTTAATCGCGTAAGTTCCATTTGATATCTTTTGAATGTCAAATAACTGGTTGTTGGAACCCTTATAGCTGTATTGCAAAATATTAGCGCCATCAGCGGTACTTTTGCCTGCAACATCTACTACCTTTGAATATCCGCTGGCACCTGTATAAATATAGTAATATCCTGTTGCGGAATCCTTTACCAGCTTGAATTTCTGACGATCTGTGCCTGTGTACGTATACTGCTGCACATTAGCATTGTTAGAAGCTGATCCATTAGCAACGTCCAAATATAAACCACTGAAGGAACTCTTAATATAGTATGTTCCCTCTAAAGAAGATGCGGAACTGTTGGAGCTATTGGAGCTGCTGCTCTTTGGATATACTGATGCAATGGCATCAATAATCTTTTGCTGTGTTACTTTACAGGTACTTCTGTCAATCACGCCAAAACCATATGTGCCCGTATAGCCATTATCCCAAAGGACCGGCACCATGCCATACTTCTTAGCATAAGTACATACTTTTTTCGCAAACTCTGCTCTCTGTGCAGCGCTTGTAGAATCGTATGCTGACTTATCAATTGAACCATACTCACCGATCACTACCGGGTAACCTGCTGCTACGAACTTGTTATACAAGCTGGAAAACTGTGATTTCAGAGCAGATTCATCACCCCAGGAAGATATCTTTGAGCTGTTTGTTGCTGTATCTCCCCACTGTGTTACATTAGAAGATTCCTCTCCACAGAAATCCCATGGATCATAGTAATGGACAGAAATCATAATTCTTGGAGTAGAAATGCTGCTGTCTCTGTAATTGTCTGTTGGCAGGGAAAATCCGTAATTACCAACTGTATATGTAATATTGGTATTCCATCCCGGGATCATGAGCCAACGCTTTGCATTGTTGCCACCTGTCTGACGAACTGTGTCTACAAAGATCTGATTATAAGCATTAATATTTGCATATGCTGTGGATGAAGGTGTTCCGTATGTTCCATCGAATTCTTCATTCATAGACTCAAATACTAAATGCTGATCATAATTTTTGAACTTAGTTGCAATCTGTTTCCACACAGCCTTATACTTTGCCTTGATCGCTGTCTGGTTGGAAGATCCACAAAACAGCCAACCACCATCCAAAGTAGTATAACCATCACCATGCATGTTGATGATCGCATACAAACCATTGTTTACACACATATCTACCACTTGCTGTACTCTATTCAACCAACCGGCATCAACCGTATAGTTGCTGTCTGAGCCGATGTGTCCCATATAGGATACCGGAATGCGGATGGATGTAAACCCTGCGTTTTTCACCGCTTTGATCAGATTTTCCGTAATGGTCGGATTACCCCACGCTGTTTCACTAGGTACTCCGTTATTTGCTGCTTCCAACTGATTTCCCAGATTCCAGCCTGCGCCCATCGCAGATACAAACTGGCTCTGATTCAGATTCTGAAACGATCCGGATGCTGCCTCTGATTTTGCTTGCTGACCGAATGACAATACGCTAATAGAACAAATAACCATTGCCAGTGTCAATACATGCGCCAACCATTTTTTTGTCTTGTTCATAAAATTACCTTCCCTTTCTGAAACTGTTTATTCTTTTGTACCCATTCCTTGGAATACGCTTGATTTCTGATCCCTATTCAGATATTTTCCCTATTTGCTTTCTCACCCAAACATACTTTTCCCAATTGGCGCAGTTCCGTTCCGCCGTTTCCCTATTTACACTTTTTTGTTTGAATTGCACATAATCATATTGACAATTATAGCTATATTATGAATTTTTTACAATACTCATTCATATTTTGTTCACATTTTCGCCATAATGCACAAAGAAAACATTTTCGAAACTATTACGAAAATGTTTTCTTTGTGCAAAATTACAAATATCTATTTACTCTCTTTTCAATCTTTTCTCTTTTCAATCTATTCTGTTTCAATCTATTCTCTCTTCAATCTACTTTCTTTTCAATCTTTCCTATTTTCCCTAACTGTCCGCAATAATAAAATACTCACGACAAGCAATACCGGAAAGATCACGCCCGCTAAAATTCCCATTTTCAGATTTTCGGATGCAATATCAGAGACAAACCCTACCAAAGTAGGCCCTCCGGAGCATCCCGCATCCCCCGCCAGTGCAAGCAGTGCAAACAATGCCGTTCCGCCTTCCTCGATCAAAGAAGCGATTGGCACTTTACAAAATACAAGTCCATTGATGATCGGAATAGCCGCCCATATAAGTGCCATCACTTTCCAATGATCGATAACCGATAACCGATCCGGTCAACGAATCCTGCCGATAATAAGTCCAATCTCCTTCTATTGATAGTTTTGTGCCTGTGCATTCCACATCATAGCGTAAATTCCGTCTTTTTCTATCAATTCTTCGTGCGTTCCCTGCTCTTGCACTTGTCCGTCTTTTAACACAATAATCCGTTGGCAAAAACGACAGCTTGACATTCTATGGGATATGTATACCGCCATTCTGTCTTGAATCAGTCGGTCAAAACTTGAATAAATTTCATATTCCGCCATAGGGTCTAGTGCACTGGTTGGTTCGTCCAAAATGATAAAAGGCGCTTTCTTATATAAGGCGCGCGCAATCGCAATTTTCTGTGCCTCACCGCCGGACACCTCAACACCTTTAATACCCACATTATACAATGGATTATGGATTCCCTGTTCCATTTTCTGGACACGCTCCCAAATGCCTGCTTTCTCCAAAACCTCTTCAATCTCCCGCTCATCGTACTCCTCACTGGCAGCAACATTTTCTGCTACTGTCATAGCGAACAGTTTGAAATCCTGAAATACCACACCAAACATTGCCAAATATTCTTCATAATCATATTCACGAATATCGATCCCATTTAGCAAAATACGTCCGTGTGTTGGCTCATACAGTCGACACAGCAACAGGATCAAGGTCGTTTTCCCGGCACCATTCGGACCTACCAGCGCAATTTTTTCTCCATAGTGAAATGTGAGATTAACATGCTCTAAACTATCCTTTTTACCACCGGGATACTTAAAACTTACATTCTCAAAGGTAATCACCAGATCCTGTGGAGGTAGATCAGCCGTAGGTTTTCCACCCGTCTGTTTGCGATTTGGCAACTGCAGATATTCGTAATAATGATGCAAATACTGCATATTAAGCAACACCGTTTCAAAATGATCTACCATATATTGACAAGCACCTCCGAGTGCCGTTAGTGCCGATACATACTTGACCACTTCCGCTCCCGTGATCATCCCATTAACGCCTCTGACTCCGATCACCGTATAGGAAATCACTAAAAGCAACGCCTGTACGATCAAATAACGGATTCGGATCTTTTCCTGAATGTCTAGCTTTCTATCCTGAATATTGCACTTTTCATCCCACACTTTCGTCATATCCCTCAACAGCAAATCCTTTAAGGCATACAGACGGATCTCCTTACCTGTCGCATATTTGCTGAGGATCTCGCGATAAAAATAATCGTCCTTGCGAATCGCATCCAAACTTTCCTCATAAATTTCATACTGCTTTTTGTTGCCCTTCTTGGATATCCACATAAAAAGGAACATAGAAAACAGATTTAACAAGAAAATAAGGTATATGATCCACTTAGAATTTAAGATCTGCATCACACCATTTCCGGTCAAATGCTGTTGCTGTGTCAAAATTGGGACAAGCACAACAAAGGCATAAAAGATAGATGCAACATCACCGATCAGCACGCCTAATTTATCCGAAAACCAGTAAATACCACCGCTTTCTTTTTCACCTTCTAACGCTGCCGTCAAAAGCTGCATACTATCCTGCGACTCAAGATCTTGATAATCTAAGCTTGCAGCTTTACTGGATATATCCGCCTTGATTCGGTAACGAATATTATCTCGCATCGCATTTCCTGCTTTATCCAAAATATGGTACAGGATCGTCATTGCAAAAGTGATCACCAAAAGTTGGTAGACCATATTCATGATATGTCCCTTCGCTTCCCGTGCAACTAATGCATTTAAGATATTGCAGCCGTATACAATACCCACATAAGGCAGACCCGCCATAATTATATTTTTTCCAAGATTACAAGGCAGGATCCACTTGCACAGCCGATGATTGATCCCGATAACATGCATAAATTTCTTTATGATCGCCCCTACAGATTCTTTTTCATTGCTGATCGCATGCTTACTCATCGAAATCACCACCCTTCTCATTGTAGTATTGACTTTGTATTTCAAACATCTTGGCATATGCACCATTCTTTTTCATTAGTTCATCGTGCGTGCCGTCTTCTTTCACCTGACCATTTTCATAATAAATGATGCGGTCGCAGAATTTGGTACTCGCCAAGCGATGGGAAATAAAAATCGTTGTTTTCCCTTCCGATAACCGGTGATACTGTTCGTAAATCGCTGTCTCTGCCAGAGGATCCAGCGCACTGGTCGGCTCGTCTAACAACAAAAGCGGTGCGTCCTTATATAAAGCTCTCGCCAGTAATATGCGCTGTAATTCTCCGCCCGAAAACAACACGCCATCCTTATCCAAAAAGTTGGTAACCGCTGTCTTTTCCTTCTTTGGCAAAGATAGGACCTTATCCTCAATATCTGCAAGCTGCATTGCCGTTCGCAGTTTTGGTTCATGAATATTTTCCTGTTTTTCACAAGCGATATTTTCTGCTACCGAAGTTGCCATCACCATCATGTCTTGAAATACTGCTCCGACTAATTTGCGATATTCTGTCTCTGAATAATCAGAAATCTCCCTGCCATCGATCAAAATCTGTCCTTCATTTGGATGATAAAAACCGCACAACAACTTTACTAAAGTGGTCTTGCCAGCTCCGTTTACTCCCACCAGTGCAATATTTTCGCCTGCCTTTACCTTGAGATTCAGATTATGTATCACATCCTGTTTTGCACCGGGATAACGAAAACATACATTCTTAAACTCAAGCGTAATACCGTTTTCCGTTTTGTCTGTCCCATTTTTAGCACAAGTGTTTTCCGTATTCTCTTTCTCTACTGTATGCTCCGAATCCTTTAACTCCATAAAACTGCGGTAATCGTTAATGCCCCAGTTGCAACGGATCATTTCACTGTTAGCGCGAACGAAACCGTCTCCCATATTACCGCCATTCAGCCAGCCAGCAAAACCGGTAATAATTCCCAAATAAAAAGTAAATGTGGTCGCATTCAATTCCCCTGCCAAAAACTGATTTATCAACACCGTATACGCAATGATGTCACGCACGAGCGACCAGATCGTGTCTGACAGATGCGGCAGAAAATAATACATCTCCACGCGTTTCCATACTTTCATTCGTCTCTGAACCAGTGTTTTCATGACATCCACAAACCACTTTTCCATGCGATACAAACGAATGTCTTTACCGTCCGTAGCAGATGTACTTCTCTGAAAAAAATACTCCACTCTGGAATCTGTCTCCCAAATTGTCTCTCTATATTTCCGATAGCCCCGTTGCGCAATTTTCTTCTCGATCATCACATTCATAATGCTCATAATCGCAAAAATCGGCAGTACCCAGGGGCATCTTGGAATCAGTATGATCGTATATACGATAATTCCCAACAGATTAAATGCGAATGGCGTAAACATATCCATAATGCGGCTCCAGCCATTCCATTCCTCCGAGTAGCTGTATTTTGCGCCATCCGCTGCTCGTTTTCCTTCTGCACTCTCCAGAATTTGGTAATCCACTGTCATAATTTTGCTGATCACTTTCTTCTGAACAGACTGAAACTGCACCTTATAATTTTTCTTTTTAATCAGAAAATCATACTTTGTCGATACGATCCCCATAATCATATTTCCCAGCACAAACGCCAGCATTACTCCAAAAAAAGTCAAAAAATCTGCCTTTTTTTCGACCATACTGATCGCCGCACTTGGTATGATCGCTGCAATAAACGGCGCCAAAAATCCTGCTACCGATCGTACTGCAATATACCAAGGGTACTTGTGGTCTAGGTCGTACATTTCCTTAAACACAAACTTCCAATTACTTAAAATCGGATATTCTTTATTGATTTTTTCCATATGACTCCTGTACTCCTTGTCTGCTAATAAATTCTAACACCTTAACTTAACGTTTCCTTAACAATGCCCTATCCTCAACCAAAAAGCATTTTCATTTCCTGTCTGGTAAGGTAAGAAGATAGTGCTCCTTTTTTCTGAATGCTTTCTCCGCAGTAACGGTTTGAAAAAATCAGATAGGACTCCCACTCCTTATCCGTCATCTTCTTCATGTCATCCAGGGTTCTCCCCTCATAAGCGAGTTGGTTAAGGAAAGAACCAATAAACCCGTCTCCCGCTCCGGTCGTATCCACTGCCTTTTTCCCACTGCCGGACACAGCTACATGCGCTGTTCTTGTGTAAACCTCCGCACCCTGACTTCCTTTCGTATATAAGATCACAGAGATTCCCATAGCAAACAGCTCTTCCACTGCATCTTCAATATGTTCTTTGCCTGTGATAAAAAACAACTCTTCATCTGACAGCTTAAGAATATCCGCGCAGGGAAGAAATTCTGTCACTGCTGCCTTAAGTTGCGCCTGATTCGGCCACAACTGAGGTCGAAGATTCGGGTCAAAGCTGATCATCACTCCAGCCGCCGAAGCCTTTTCAATCGCTTTCTTATGCGCCTGCTTCATCGGATAATCCCCTAGAGAAACCGAGCAAAAATGAAGCGCATATGCATCTGCAAACACTTCTTCCAGCACCTGTTCCGGTCGATACAGCATATCTGCGCCGGGTTTTCTAAAAAACGTAAATTCTCTGTCTCCATTTTCCAGCAATGCCACAAATGCCAACGACGTGTTAGCTTCCTCTGTGCGTGAGATATATGTGGTGTCTATGCCGCTGTGCGCAAGTTCTTCCACAATCTTATCCCCAAACGGATCTGCTCCAAGCTGCGTCAGCATAACTGCTTTGCCACCAAGTTTTGCATATGCTCCACATACATTGGCCGGTGCACCTCCCACCTTTGGCATAAAGCATTCTGTATCTTTGATCTGTCTGCCCGCCTGCTGTGGTGCAAAGTCAATCAACGCCTCTCCGATCGCCACTAATGTCTTCACAACTACCTCCTGTACTCTGTTTCATTCCATCTATTTTCCCAATCGAAAAATCCATATATTCGAAATTGTACCACGATTTACTCCTTAGCTGCAATAATAAGCGCCTGACAGACTATGACTTTATAGGAAACGACAATTTTCCTATAAAGTTAAAATAAGGTCTGAATCACCACAGGGATGGGATTCAGACCTATAATTTTTCAAACGATACAGTTATTAATACAATATTTCATTATATGTGGAATCTACGCCACTCTTTTCACCATACTAACAATGTCGCTATTCACTTCCATGATTCTTTTATCCTGTTCCATTTCTGCAATGGACATCCAATAAAATTTCTTTCCATCAATTTGAAAGGAATCTTGTTCTATTTGCTCACTAAACTTTTTAATTTCAAATTGGTAAAAACGGTGACGATAACATCTATTTTCTTTTGCACTGACAGAATATTTCTCATGTACCTTTTCAAACGCAAAAGCCCCCTCTAAATCATCGCGTGATACCTTTAACTCCATTTGTAAATGTTAGGCTATATTTTCTTCATCAAGTTTTCCTCCTCTTGCATCTACTAAACATTGTTTATTGTCTTCATATTTATAATATCATATTTTTCTTCATTTGATTAGAATTTCTCCACAAATCCGCAGTATCTGGTTTTTCACTTGTATAATTTTACCCTACGACTATATTTCAATATCGTTTATCAACATTTCGATCAAGTTCTTTACAACTTTAATATCAAGTGGATAATTCATAGTCTCATATGTCACAATTAAGTTGTGTCCTGTTACAATGTTATTCTTGGCATAAATATTCATCTTCTGCACAAATCCTGTAGTATACCTTACATCATCCATTCGCCCGGCATGCTCCCAATAGACTATTTTCCCTGTTATACAATTCAATATCGTAAAATCAGGATATATAATAGTTACTTTTCCGTCTATGACTACCTCTAATGGTCGTTCATATTTATACAGTAAATATTTTTTATGATGTCGTAACATATTCGCTATGATTACTTCTGATTTTGAGCGTACCATTTCACCATTTTCAGTTTCATAAATTAAATTTTCTTTATATTTTGTATTAACTTCATATTTTTCATCTTGCCATCTATTCATTTGTTCTTGTATACTTTCACGAACAGGATGCACTAGTTTTTTTCTTTCTGCACTCATTATATCATAGATCGCATCCACTCTATTTTCATCGTATTTTTTTAGAAAGCTTTCCAATTCTTTTAGTTCTTTCTGCAAAAGTGGTTTAACTCTTTCGTCATACCCTTTCTGTGCTAGTACCTGTGCAAGCTGTGCATCTTTTCTGGTAATATATTTTCTTTGGACTAATTTTGTATCTTTTTCCTTATAATGATGATAATAGTAAACTTTTCCTTTACGCGCTTGAATTTTCAAATAACCTTTCGGGACATTCTTTAATCTATATTCTATTTGAGCCAAAGTGTTCTTTAAATAAGCGATCTGATTTTCTATTGTTTTTCTCATAGTGATTTCCTCCTCATTGACTATATTTGTTGATGTGTGCCATGCGAGACTTAATTTCTCTGCCTCAAGCTGTAGGGTTGATGTTTCAGGGTAGAGGTTGTGCGCTTGACTGACTTATTTTCTCTATCCTAGGCCGTAGAGTTGAGGCTTCAGGGTAG
>ERZ779658.1332-NODE-1332-length-18946-cov-2.233709_pt1 | contig 18946 bp, 19 predicted proteins | sample MGYA00511485_ERZ779658 | MGnify/ENA primary metagenome ERZ779658 (study PRJEB29588, sample SAMEA2162182) | human gut metagenome | biome: human gut; feature: human-associated habitat; material: faeces | place: Denmark | collected 2008/2010 ... | reverse complement strand
GGATTTCATTCGGAATGTCGATAGGTTCATTATTTAAGAACCCAGCAGTTTTATATCCGTTGTGAAGAATACCAACGACTTTCTTCCATCCTGCATCCATAAGAATTTGACAGTTCTTTTTGATTTCATCGACAATCTTTTTAGTGCCAATATCTTCTTTACTATTTTTGGTTTCGAGCAGAATAGCAACTGCATTTTTGTTGTCAGGGATATACCATCCATCAGGCTTATCTGATACACCCTTGATACCCAACTGATTAAAAGTAGTAATCTGTCCAGTTCCCTGTTGAATACCTTTTTCCTTTTCATTGAAACCAAGAGCAATCTTATCAGCATCTCTGACTTCATCTTCGGTTAAAAACTGTGCCATATAATCAAAGTCCTTTCATACAAAATTAGGCAGATATTATCTACCTCTTATAATATATCAAAAAGATATGAATAATACAATACAAAACTATAAATAAATTGTTTTATATTATTAAGTATTACATTTATGATTATTCTTCACTAAGGACAGGCTGAATAAATCCTGTCTATTTGTCATGTCTTTAATTGTCTAAATCTCTACAAAATTTCTACATTTAGTCCAACAAAATACTTATAGAAAAAAATAAGCAGACATATACGAAGATACATCTGCTTAACTTAATGGTTTGTTACTTATTTGATGTCATTTTAAGATGTCAAGATACTAAAGACTTCTTATCTTAATGACATTACCGCATCGAGTGGTACTTATTTTTTTTTTTTTTAATATTTCAATCTATAACATTTTATTATCAAATTTTTTTTACAAAAAATAAAATATTACGAGTGCAACTTTCGTAACACAACTTGCACTCAATCAGAAACCAGAAAGGAGAAAAATAATGCACTTAAATTTTATAGCAATTGGTATTATAGCTGGATTAATTTTAACACTTTTGGTCGGAATATTTTGTTATACAGCTTATGATAATGAACATTGGATTGCAAAAACAATCATCTCTGGATTAATACTTACCACTATATCAGTTTATGCAGGAACAATTGATAATACTAATACTAACATAGAAAAATCAATTAAAAACACAATCACTTCAAATTATGATAATGTACTTAATTATCATAATGACAAAGACAATAAGTATTTTGTTTCAGGTAATTCAAAATACACTTTCGATTCTGACAAAGACACTAAAACACTGGTAGTATATTCCAATTCAAAAGTAGACGCAATATTCATTGACGATGTGAAACAAAAAACCAATCACTAAAACCAAAAAGGAGAAATTTTGGCGAAAGACAATATTTAATACTTATAGAAAGGAAAACGCATTGCTAAAACGGGCATTCCCCCCTCCACGACTTACAAAAGTCAGAACTTTCTGCCCTGCAAAGCTAGTGAATAACAATGGCTATCGAAAAAGAAATTACACTTACATTTTCTGACCATTTGAAATTACATGAAACAAACAATAAGTTAAAAGACCTCATAAAAGAATATAATTTCAAACTCATCGACCAAGGACTTGCTGTCAAACGCAGTCAATTACGTAAAAACGATACAATTAACGTCCAAGACATCTGCAATTACATTTATGACGATGAATGGTCATTACCAGAAATTCCATTTAACAAATTCGAAATCGAAAAAACAATTTGCGAAATGCCAGATTTATGGCATTATTTAATACCTTGTTTCAAAACAGGTATTTTACAACTGAATAAAGCACGTTATATTTACTTCGACGTCATCGACACAAATACCGAAAATAAATCAATTACAGTCGAACTTATCGACTATTCACATGATAATGCCATATGGCAGAGAGGTATCAGTGAAACGGTTACATTTAAACTCAAAGATTTCAATCAAGATACATTTCAAAAGAAAATGAGTAGTTACAGTACACAGTTACTCTTGAAACAGAAAAGTAACACATCACGAAATGAAGTCTTTACAAAAATTTGCATTGCTGTGCTTAGTAATTTCATCAGGGATGTGACAACCGAAACAAATCAAATGACATATGCTGATATCTATAAATTACTGTCAATTGATGATTTGAAATGGACAAAATATCAGTATGATATGTGGGAAAAAATCATCATCAAATACAGTCAAAAATTCTTAGACCTAACAGAACGACAGCGTTCCTTCGATTCATTACTTCTACAATACACAGCCTTTATCATTGCTTCAAGCATTGCGATTGAACAAACAAAGGCATATCCAGATAAGATTCAGGAACAGTATGTCAAGTCCAAAACAACGGAACCGGACAAAATCATCACAACCATCCAAAATATCAAATTTACATCAAAAGAACCTGTAAAATTGATAAAAGATGAAACCGTCACAAAACACGTTGTAACACAACAACCATCAAGCACAGACAATACGACAAATACGACAAATACAACACGTAAAACAAAATTAGCAGACAGTATCTATCGTCGTAAATCTATCACAAAAATCAAAAAGGAGACTTAATTATGAAATACAGCCAATTTGACCCATATCAGATGAAAAATCACAGAATCATCTGGAGTTGCAATTTTGAGCCTACCAATGCAAAAGAAACTGCAAAATATTCTTGTACACCGATAAAAGGTATGCTTACCATTAATGACGACCTTGAAACTGAACAGGGTGACAATCCAACACATGACGGATTCTACACAACGCCAAGATACTTCATACCATTCAAGAAAAATGCCAAAGGTTGCGACCTTGAAGACCTCGCATGGTCAAAAGCCGTTAATCTTCGCTCCCGTCGCTATGCTGACACAGAAGATGAATGTATTGAAATATACAATGACCTCATCATGCGAAATGCCAGACATCTGATTATTCTTGCAAAAGAATATACCAGCAACATCACAGGCAATGTCACAGACGCTGACAAAACATTTATTGAAAAACTAAATAACATGTAAACATAAACAGAAAGGAAACACACATCCATGAAAATTTTAAAAGTAGCATTACAATGTCTTGCAACACATAACGCTTATATCACAGTAGATGACGACTGTGATTTAGAACATGCCATAGAAATCGCACAGAATCAAATGGATAACATACCTGCAGACAATCTGCGTTATGTAGAAGATTCCGACCAGATTTGTGAGGATGAATGTGCATTTGTAACAGAAGAAGAAAAAGATATTCAAAACCAGCTATATCGTGATAAAATTTATCGCGAAGTCTGGAAAGAGCATGTCAAGGAAGACATCCGAGAATTCTTAAAAGACAATGATATGGAGTTGGATGAGGATGGTATCGACAAAGCTGCTACACTATACGTAATGCATGGTCAGCCAATCGTCCGGTATATTTACCAAAGCGTCATCATCACCGTGCAAAATAGAAGAAAGGAAATACATAGGAAATGTCAAAAAGAAATATGAATTATGTAGCAGATAAGGCATGGGAGATTTTTCCTGTACCGTTGCTCATGACTGATATGGAAGTGAGAGTTCAGTTTTATGTGAAACGTAAAGATGATGAGAAGTTACGTCATGTTGCAAATGGTGTGAAAAATCGTTTGGATAAATATACAGTAATGCTTGCAAAAGGTGAACGCAAGCGTTTATCTGAGGATTATAATATGACATCCAGTGAGATTTATCGATATCTTGATATGGAATTACGTCGTATTGTAGAGATGATGGAAGCTCATCCTGAAAAGTATATGCAGGTTGTATAAAAAGAAGCACTTATCAATAGGATAAGTGCTTTTTTGTACAGTATTATGCGATTGTTGAAACTTTTTTGTTCATCGTATCTATAATTTTTTGACCTAGTTCATTAGGATATATGAATGCTGTCTTATATTTGTAATTGACGTAGTTATTAACATTAACAAATCCTGCTTCTTCAAGGATTTTGTTTTCTCTTTTTAACACGTCATTGACAGGAATAAGCTTTTTATTGATATCTTTTTCATCTTCAAAGATGTAATATTCACTTTCAGGAAATTCTTCGTATGAAATATAAGCCGTAGTAATATATAATTCGTCTTTTGGCTTATTCTTCATATAATTTTTGAGTATATCTGCTTTGTTCTTGTCTGAATAATCAGTGATTCTAAGCATATGGATTTTTGTCTTATCGATATCCATGATATCTCTGATATCCTGTGTAAAAAAGCTATTTTCAAAGCCATTATCACGTATTTTATTCATAAATTTACCTTTCTATATTGTAAGATTTTTTATCGCATTTATGTTTGCTATTTGCTTACATTCTATATTTATGTGCAACAAGGTCATCTACGAAACCTTTGACCTTTAAATATATTGTGTTTGGTTTGTCTGGTACTACACCAACAACTTCGTAATCCACACTGGTAAGTAAATCACTATTGCACATTTTGATAGCAATGTTTTTTAAGAAGTCATCTGAATCTTTAGATTTAATTATTAGACTGATAGGACATTCAATGACAGCTGCGATACGTTTTGGTGCTTTTAGATTCATGTCATTATATGCCAGTAATGTTTCTATTTGGTTCATTGACAATGGTCCACGTAAATATACTTCATCGTCAATAACCAGTGCTGGATTATTATCAATTGTTGTATTTTCGTCTTTGTTAGTATCTGTAATCTGTTTCATAAATTATTCCTTTCGATGTCAAATGGTAAGATTCTTTATTGCATTTATGTTTGCTATTTGTTCAGGTGTTAAGTTATCAAGTATTAATTCATTTGTATCTTTCTGTATGATAGGTAATATTTCTTTGATAGTTGTTAAGACCAACTCGTTGTACTGTTCTATTGATTCGGCTTCAGTATCAGCATAATATCTAGCTGTTAAATGCACTGCTTTTGACCATGCTAGATTTTCTAGTGTCAAATCCTTTGCATTTTTACGGAATGGTACAAAGTATGTTGGATAATTCAGTTTGTAGTGAGTGAGATTGTATCTTTCACTTTTAACGTCGTATGATGTTGTAGTAAGCATACCTTTTATCGGTTTACAATAAAAGTGTTTCTCATTTTTGGAACTTGTATGTTCATAAGCACAAGCCCATACAATTTTGTGCAAATTGTCTTTTTTTCGAATGTTCACGTAATCATATTTCATATGTCATATTCTCTTTGTCTATATATTTTCAGTTGTGATGTATTGTAATACATCGGTTTTTGTATTGTCCGGCTGAAAGTCATAGTTTGCTGAAATGCATTGTGTTTTGCCATGCATGACAAGGTTATCCGGCTTGGTACATGTTAGTATTCTAATTTCAAAGTATGGATAGCGTTCAAGGAAGCTGCGAATTGTTTCTAACATTTTTGGATGCCATTTTTCAAAACCATGTTGTGTAAACCATGCTTTGGATGGTACTGCCTGATTGTTGTCATACCATTTTGGAACAGTAAGACAGTACCATTTACGTCGCATGTCAGGGTCGAAACATTGGAAAATTCCTGTCCAGTTTCTGAATTCTAATTTCCGTTGGGATGAACATTCAGTAGCGTTTGTGATGCGTGCTTCGTAACGATAATACATGTGAGTCACCCTTTGTCTTTGACTAATTTGCTAATAGCATATATCAAATCGCTTATCAGTTCATCCTTATCACTATCGGAAAGAGTATCTGTAACCTCTTTATATTCTTTTCCAGTATTGATAAATACTTTGGTGGTGTAATCCTCACATGATACTAAAAAGCGACTAGCTTTTAAAGCAATTATAGTATTTTCTTCCTTTCGTATTATTCTTTGTTTGCTATAATGTTTGATATGATGTTTGAAAAATCAACGGTTTGTAAGATTTTGATAAGTTTTTCTACTTCAGGACTTCGCCAAGCTGTCATGGCATAGGTATGAGCCGTGTCATCATAATGGTAATAATTTTCCTTAAGATGATTAGCTGCTGATTTTTCTGTTAAGAACATTGTATCAGGATAAACCTTTGGTTTACAACTGTAATAATGAAATGTATAGTGTTTGTAATTGTGTTTATACAACCATGTTTCAAGTTCTTCAATGTCGCATAAATATTCGTCATAGTCATCATTTCCATTCGATTTGATGGTATAACTGCTGTATTGTTTTGTAATGGTCCACGGCTTACCGTCATCTTTGAATTTTTCGTTGAGGAATTTAATGATGTTATCAATGCCGTCTACAAGTTCTTCTGCAGCGTCATTGTCATATAATATGATATCGTCTTCATAACCACTTGGTACGACCTGTTTTTCTTGTCCCATGATAACCCAGAATCTTGGGTCTGCCTGACTCACGTGGTCTTGGGTATTAAGTTCATGTTGTAAATCACTTAGAAAGTTCAGTTCGTCTTTTGTGATATCATGTTTTTCTGTTGTATCTTCATGATAGTGTAAATTTTGATGGAATTTAGCCATAAGTCAGTCTCCTTTCGTTTACAGGCAATATCCGATATCGTATTTTTTACTGAGTTTCTTGATGATATCGATGTCAATATCATCTGCTTTGCAAATGTTCGGTACAATGGCAAATGAATTGTTGTCGGAATGATATATAATACCAATGTTTCCGGTCATTTCGTCTTTTGCGATATCAATGTTATCTGCATTGTATTTTTTTAAAGCATCCTCAATGTGTTTGGATAAAGCAGTTTCGTATTTAGCATTTCTACGAATGGTTTTTGTCAGCTGTTTGAGGAATTTACAGTGTTTACAGTCTAATAAAACATCGTTGTCACATTTGTATTTTGGACAATCTGCAATAATCTTACCAGCATGTAAACATGTGGTGTCTTTACAATCTACGCATAAGATGTTTTTGGTACAAATATCTAATTGAATTTCGTTCATGTTATGTGATTTTCCTTTTTTATATTTTGATTTTAGAATGTAATTTTCTGAGCATTGTTGTATCGAATGATACCTTCTTTGACATATTTTGGTGTCATTTTGTAATGACGACCATCTTCACCGATGCATTGGCATTTGAATTTGGTGTTCCTTGGCAAAAATCCAATCAGTGTACATGTTTCCTGATGTACGCCATCGGTTAAGAGTTTTGCCTTATAATCATTCTCATCAAAGCCGTACTTCTTTGCGTATTTGTCAAATTCTGATTTTTGAATCGCATCTGATAAATTTAGGTCAGAATTGAGTTCAAATACGTATGTCGGTGTAATGCCGGGGTGTTTTTCTGAAAATTTCTGTTCAGATTCAAATGTTTCAAAGTGCTGTTGACAGTCGTTAATGTCGTAAAAACAAAATACATACATAATAATTTACCTCTTTCTGTTTTTATTTTTTATATGCACTCGTATGTGTATATTTGTATAAAAAGAGATAGGCTTATTTATAAGCCTATCTCAGTGTTTTCGTCTTTATATCACAGTGTTGTTTTGAATGTGGTTGGTAGTTTATATTTTCGGATGTAATTTTCCCATTTATGGAAAATACCCTGTGGATTGCATCCACGGTTGATACCCAGACCGAATAAAATGCCTGCATCCACATCCTGCATTTCTTCGTCAGTTGCATGTCCGAAATAATCGGTAAGTCTTGATTTATCTACTGTGTGTACTTGTTCGCAAAGTGCGATTGCTTTTTTATTACCTGATGTCACTCTAATGTGTGATGGTGAGAGCCTTTTGTGTTGTGATGTTGATACGTACACAATTTCGAGTGCGTCACTTGATTTGCAAATGGCATCGTTAGAAACGATGAGTCCTGCTCGGTCAGACCAGATTTCTGCACCAATCGGTGGATTTTCAGGGTCACCAATAATATAGAAAATGTCACCACGTTTAATACTTTTTTCGTTCAAATGTGATGTCTCCTTTATTTTTGAATTTTTGAGTAAGCATTATCCAAACGGAGCAACGTTTGTGTATTGCCCCGTTGGAATGATAGCTTGATTAAATTTTAATACGACGATTTTTAGGTCGTGTATTTAACGGACTGTTTGCAGCTGGTGCTGTCTTATGCAGTCCCTCCAGAACAGTGATGTAATCTGCCTGTACCTGAGGTGAAGCAACTGTATCATATGCAAGAATGTATTCGGACTTCATAGCACGTGTAAATGCGACATAGTACATACGTTTCTTGTCTTCAGCCAAAGCGTTCTCATTTCTGTATAAGACAACAACGTTGTCAAATTCCAGACCTTTTGCAGAATGGATAGTAGAAAGTAAGAAGTTTGAGCCTTTGATAGCGGCTTCTTTCTTAGCCTGCTGATTCTTATTGGAGAGTAATGCCTGCTTCATAGCATTGCTCTTGATTTCATGCTGAAGCATATTTTCCTTTAACAGTTCCATGAATGCATCAGATGTCAACTGACCGTTGTTTACCTGTGTAAGCCATGCTGAAATGATGGCACCCTGTTCATTCTTCCAGTTGGAAAGAATTTTAGCAACTTTTGGCTGTGCTGCAACAGGGTCATATACCAATTTATCAAGTCGATACATGATTTCACTGCAAATGGTGTTCATGATGCTTGCTTTTGGTACGAACTTGATATCGCTCCAGTAGTTCTTGATGAAGTTCGACATAATGGTTGAATTGAACATCTTGTCCGGTACCAAACTTGTTGTTGTAAGATTTGGGTACTGATTTGTCAAGATATTCTGAATCTGGTATACATCTCTACGTGTAAACGCAAGGACAGCAACCTGTTCTCCACGAGCGATACAATCATCAATATATGGTTTGATTTCATTTGCAAAGATACTAGGCAAAGCGTCTTTCCACTGTGTAATTTTATTCAACTGATGATAGTTGAAATGGACTTTGTCCAAGAAAGACTGCTCTGTAACCTGTGCAAGTGAATTAGCCTGTAACTGAATGTTTGCATACTGGTTGGCTTCGATATTACGCAAAATGATATTTGCGAAATCTAAGATTTCCTGATTGGAACGATAGTTTACATGTAACTGGTACGTTGTAAATGTGCCGGAACCCTCAAGAATGTTTAATGCTCTTGGGTTTGATGCACGGAACTCGTACAGCGTCTGTGAACAATCACCAACGATGAACAGAGACTCTTTATGTTTGTCGATATACTTTAACGTGTATACAAACTCGAAGATGGAGTTATCCTGTACTTCATCCATGATGAGGAACTTACTTGTAACAGAAGGTGGTTCGATTAATGTATCGATTTTCTGATAACAAATAATGATTTCTAATTCAAGGGAAGTCTGATGAATGGTATCAAGGATTGCAATAACGTCGTCGTAATTCTCTTCGATAAAGTTGTTCATATCGGTGAATGCATTGGCATCGTTTCTGATGATGTGTGAACATCTTCTCTTGAATGTCTCAGCGACTTTCTGCTGAGGTGACTGTGTACCAACTGTTGTTGGATAGTAAATATCCAGTGAGTTGATAATTGTGTCAAGGGATGACAACTCATGACCTGAGAAATTTGCGGAGTAAATTTCATGAATCATGCTTGCAATTGTCATGCTGTGTACATTTGGATTTTTCTCTTTGATGTTGTCAGCAGCTGCGTTGGTGAATGACAGTACCATGATGTCATTTGGATTAACACCACATGTCATAAGATAATCGATTCGTCCAAGAATCAGTGTTGACTTACCTGTACCAGCACCAGCCTGTACAAGAATTAATGGCTCTGTTGACATAACTGCGTTTGTCTGTTCTGCAGATAATTTCACTACACTCTGTGGCAACTGTACAGTTGGCTGTGGTGGTGTGAATGACTGAATTAAACTCTTGTTGTTCTGTAAGTTATTCATTGTGTCAGAGAGCAGCAGATTCAGATTCTGTTTACAGAGGTCATTTGCTTCTTGTGGTGTGAAGTATTTTGCAATGGATTTGTAGATGTTTCTGTACAAATCAAGTGGAATGTTATATGTCATCAGATATTTTAACTGATATTTCAACATGATTTCTCTTGTTGAATTTGTAAATGCCTGCTTCTGCGAAGACATATTGCTTAAGAGTTCATCCATGACCTTGTCGATTGTTGTCTGCCATACTTCACACGCTCTTACAACCATATCGTAAATGTCGATATTTGCTACGTAGTCTAAGATGGCTTTTGTGTCGATGTCAAACCTGCTGGATAATGCCTGTGTAATGATGTTTGGCAATTCTACTAGAGGATTTGATGTCATTACGTAAGCATATAAATTTTCGTATGCGTTGAAGCTTGGCATATCTGTTAATACGGCTTTCTTGTCATTTGCATCCTTTACAACAAATACACGCGTGTAGTAGCATTGAATGAGTTCTCTTTTTGTGGTTGTTGGTCCAAAACCGTTCTGTGTTGTAATCTTGCTGTCATTGATTGTGATACATGCAATTTGCATATCCATGTACAGTTTGCTGTTGTTGTTAGCTGTGGTACGGCTTTGACCAATACACAATAATTCCGAAATGTCAGGTCTTGTAATTTCGGTCATGTAGTTAAGACAATCCTGTGCAATTGGCAGCATTGGAATGATTGATGTCTGTGTTGTTCCATTATGATAATCTCTTTTTGACGAAGAATAATGGGAACTTGATGTTACAACATTCTGGTCAATTGTGTTTGGATTATTCTTTGCTGATAACAGACCAGCAGTTGTGCCACCACGACCTGTCAGTTTATCGTGGAAGAATAACTTTGGATTGAATGTTTGTACTGCGCCAGTGTTCTGCTGGACGTCGTCTAAAATAATTGGCATTAATTTTTTTTCCTTTCTATTAGGATAATGAATTTATTGTTATTCAGGTTCTCTAATTAGAGAACCTGATTTAACACGTATTTCTTTACGGCTTTTGCCGCAGGTCTTGCACCGAAATTCTTTTCATACGTACTCTCGACGATTTCATCAAGGTCGTCATCAGGAATTTCAGGTAAGATGGTTGTTCTCGGATAATCTGTGAGGATTCGAGTAATGTCACGTTTGTATGTTTCCTGTATAATCTCTCGATACGTTTCTTTGCTGATTGGATTGAACGTAAGGATATGATTAAATCTGTTTAACAGAGCAACGTCGAAGAATTTCGACAAATCAGCAACGGATGCATCTGTACTGTCAATAGCATTGAAACCTAACGATTTCTTGAAATCCTGATTTCCTGCATTTGTAGTTGCAATAATGATTGCTCTACTGAAATCAACGATTGTTCCTTTGCTTGTTGTGATAAATCCCTCATCGAATGCCTGCATAAACAAGGTTTTCACAGCGGCGTCACATTTTTCGAACTCATCAAGAAGTATAATCTGATATGGATTTGTTGACAAGATGTCGAATGGTAATTCGGTATTGCTTGAGTAGCCAACATATCCCGGCGGTGCGCCGATGATTCTGTTGATGGATGCTGGACTGTTGTACTCTGTCATATTAAGTACAATTGGGTCGGTACCAGTAATGTATTTTGAGATAATCTTAGTGACTTCAGTTTTACCGACACCTGATGGTCCGACAAACAGGAAGGTTTCCGGTTTGTTTTTCTCATCATTTGTAGCAGTGTATTTGTAAAATGGACTGTTATGCTCTTTTAATGCACGTACAAGGCTGGTGATAGCTTCGTCCTGACCTTTGATACGGGATAATGCATCGTTGATGGCATCTTCTTCGAAGTCTGTTGGTTTGCTGTTACCTGTTGCTAAGTTGATAGCCGTCTTTTTAATCTGACGTTCTGTGAGTGGAATAATCGGCATAGCTTTGAATGCCTGAATTAAGTTCTGGTCACCAGATGCCTGAGCCTGTAGTTCTTTTACTTTTCTGTCTATAATGGCATCACTGATACTTCTGTCGAGAAGTGTCAACGCATTATCTGGACGGTGATTACCTGCTTTCTTGTATTCATTTGCAAATGTTACAACTGTCTTTAATGTATCATCATCAATTGTAACTTTGTTGTTATAATGCTTGAAAAATCCAGCTTTTGAATTGATAAGGATTTCAAGTGTCTGTTCTGATGTCAATTCATCGACAGTCAACTGTGAAAATCTTCGATTGAAAGCTGGGTCAGATAAGAGCGATTTTGCTTCCTGTGTAGTTGTTGCACCGATACATTTCATATTGCCACGAGCCAGTGCTGGCTTTAAAAACTGAGCAATTTTCTTATATGTTGTTGTGGATGATTCTTCTGTCAATTGATGAATTTCATCAATGAACAAAATTGCTTTTTCTTTTGGATTAGAAATAAAATCCACAACAGCTTTTACGTTTTCCTCGAACTCACCGAGCAAAGATGCACCAGCTACGACATTCTGTAACGGAAGTTCGTAAATGGTATAACCTTTTAATGCATTTGGAATTAAAGGGTCGTCATTCTGTAAACGATATGCGATATCTTCTACGATTTTTGTTTTGCCAACACCTGCTGGACCAACAAGTAATGCATTTGGCTTATTCTTGCCAATCAGTACGCTAAGTGTCTGCTGAATCACTTCATCACGATACAGTATGGTACCTGACTGGGCAAACTGTTCGTTGTAATTGATAAGCATGTCCGTTGGGTCGTTGCCTTGTGCGGGTGGTGCTGGTGGCATGGATGGCATACCACCTAATATACCGTTATTGCCACCTGTTGGGGCATTACCACCGCCTGTGGGTTTACCTGTAAAATTATTAAGTCCCATGTTTACATGTCCTTTCTTGGATTTGAATTTTTTATTTTAGGAATTTCTGTCAAACCTTACGGAGACAGAATTGCCCCCGTAAGTTTGTATGTTATTTAAAACAGAATGTGTTTACGAATCTGTGGGTCGTTGTGAACCATGGATTTTGCAAACTGTTCAGCCCAGTATTTGATGTTGTCATAATTGATTGTCGTACATGGAATGTAATACAGGTTCTTTGGATGTTTGATATACTCACGCGGAGCTGTAAATTCAAAGTCTGAAATGATAATACTCAATTCACGTGTACGTTTCTTGTTGGAGTTGATGAACTTCCAAATCTGAGCATAGTCGGTGCTGCCCTCAACTTTATCCACTTTCTGAAATTCGCGGTAAATCTGTGCTTTTGATTTGTTCTGCAAATGTAAACGTGTTGTCTGTGACAGCACATGACTGAAACTGTTAAAGTACAGATTAATGTTCATTTTCTGAGCCATTGTGATGCAGGCTTTTACAGCATCTTCATAGTCACGTTCTGAAATAGAACCTGAGGTATCGATGTACAAGTGTATATCAGGTCTGTACTTTGTGCTGACCATTTTGCCCGGTTTATTGTAATCATCAGGGTCACGTCTATTTGGTCTTGCATAAGATACTTTAGACTGTTTGTAAACGTTCATAGACTTGTTTACAAAGGACATTTTGTTCATGACCTTTTTGATAAGTTTTACAACGTCTACTGTTGTTGGTCTTGTTTCTTTGAAACGGAAGACTGCAGCTTTACATGTGGCTGAATTTGTGTTATTTGCAGCTGTAACTGCAGCGGATGCAATTTTCTTCAGAGTACGAGATGCGGCTGTCAGACGACTTAGCTTTTTCATGGAAATGACATTCGGTTTGGTTGAAATGGAATTTTTGATTAATTTCCATTCTTCTGCGATTTCACGGGCTGTTGCTTTTGCATGACGTTCCACGTTGACAAAGACAATGGTCTTTGGACATAACAGTTCTGTAACTGAAAATGGTAAGACACCAAATTCAGCGTTTGACACTGTATTTGTATAAATCATCAGCTGAGAAACGATGGTTCTTGCAAAGGAATATGGGTCATTGTTGTCATCGTCTTTGGCACGTAACTGTAAAGACTCTGTAAGGTCAGACAGTTTTAATGTCTGAAAGTCTGTCATTAGTTTGGTTGTATCAGGTGGCAGTGCATTGCCGAGCATGGTCATCTGCTGTGCAAGCCATGTTTTGAAATCGTCAAATGCAATTTCATTGCAGAAATAAAATCCGAGTGTATCAGGTCTTGCATAAAACGCAAGTGATGCAAAGAACGTATCATAGCTACACTGACCACCAATGAACTTTCTTGCAGATGGAATAATATCTGCAGATGGTGTGTAGATAATCTTGTCTGTTGGTTCCGGCATCTTTTCTGCGGCAGCTGACTGAATTACAAAGATTTCGTTTGCACCGATATTTGTGTTATTGTTGTATGAGATTAATGTCTGCTGGAACAAATCTTTCATGAAGGCTTCTTCTGTTGGATTCGCAGCGTCCTGACAACAAGCCAGCATATGATTTGTAATATCAGCAGATGACAACGTCTGATTGTTTGCTTTAATAGAAACTGAATTACCTGCAACCAATGGTGTAAACATAGGTTTTGCAATAATGTTTTCCATGAAATTGATTGGGTCAAACGTATTTGAGATAGTATCATGGTAAATTGGTGATAATACTATCGGTTTCTGGTTTGTTACTTTCATAGGATTTTTTGTCCTTTCTTGAATTTTTGTATAACATAAATTTTTTAAAAGATACCCACCACCAAATGGCGATGGGTAATAACTCACTTGATTGTTAGCTTAATATGCTTGACAATGTAACAGCAAGTGGTGCGTTGTTGCTGATGAATGTGGCAACATTTGCGTCGTCCAGCTGGTCTGAACCGAACAGAGACATTAGACTCTTCATGTCGTTAGACTCTAATGTTGTAATGCCGGATGCTAAGATTGCATTGATGTATGCTTTATTATCAGTTTTCTCATATAATGCATATACAAGACAACCTGACTTATCGTGGTCAGACATTGTAGAAATGAACTGGTTCAATGCTGTGATGTCAGGACACTGTTTCATCTTATCATAGCACTGTGGCTTCGGTACAGATGTTACGTTAGACTGATTATTTACAGTCATAAGGTTTGTGGCGATTTCTGCCATCAGGAATTTCGTGAAGTTTGTTCTACCTGTGAATCCTTCTATGATTTCCTGTAACAGTGATACTTCTTCACCGTCACGATTACGGGTTTCCTGTAATAATGTCATCAGAGCTGCGTTATCATAGCAGTTTAACCAGTTACTTACACCTGTGATAGTTCTTGGTGTTGTAATCTGATTCATATCCTCACCGTCATCCAGAATTTCATCGATGCTTGTCATTCCGTCATCATCGTCATCATCATCACTCTGTGATGTGACAGTCTGCACCATTTTGCAGAACAAAGACTCAGGATGCTGCATAAGAACATTCTTTACGAATGGATTTAACTCTGTATTTACCTGAATGAATGTTTCAACATCCGGCTCAACAGGGAAGAGAACGAAACGAGAAATAGATGCTTCATCAAGTGTTGTGATGTTACCTTTGTCGTTTCCTGCAGTAATAACACGTAAGTTCTCTGGAAGGTCTGTGTTACCGATAGCACGAAGTGTAGGAATAGATAACAGCTCAGAAGTTACATCCGGCGTTGTTCTGTTTAACTCATCGAGAAACAGAATAGGTGTCTCATGTGGGTTTTCGATTGCATAAGCGATGGCACGTCTGATAACGGCATGAGGGTAAAATACCTGCTCATAGGTTGTCTCACCGTTGGCTGTTTCTACTGGTACAAGTCTTGCACCTGTTAAATCTGCTTTATCTGCTAACTGGTTACATGCTAATGTAAATACTTTTGTATGGAGTTTTCTGCCTAAGTCCTCAACCCATGAAGACTTACCAATTCCCGGCTCACCTAAGAGCATTGGAACCTGCTTTGAGTTATTGATAATTTTTTCTACTGTGTCCTGAAATACGTCATTAAATTTCATTTAAGTATTCTCCTTTAATTTTTTGGTTTATGAATTTATTATGTTAGATATCAAACTAATATTTTGTTCGATAACTGCATCGTACGTTGTGGTCTGTGCAAAGTTTTGTTTCTCTGTCATAACGCGGGCAATCGTCAGGGTCTGGATAATTGCATATATAAGATTTGCCTGATATGATTGAAATGATAAGATGTGTTTTTGCACTAAGACGTTGCGTAAAGACTGTAATCTTTTTCAGCTTTCTATGTTTTTTTGTGTCTTTCATGATACAATATTTCTCCTTTCTGAATAGTATTTTTCGTCTTATACCACACATCAAAACACTCGAAATCCGATTTTATCAAATCGGATTTTGTGTATTTTTGTAATAAGATTTGGTGATTTACATTTGTGATGTGAAAATTGTCAATGGTTTTATTGTAACATTTATGTATGTCCTTTGTGAATATGCAAGAGATTGCCAATTTTAGTTAGTTATCACACCGAATATACCGAATCAGTTACATCAATACTTTCACAGAATAATGTCAGATTCGGTATTACGGCTCCCGTGGATTATTGTATGATTTGTATTGATGTTATTTGAAACATTATTATCTGATACAACAATATTGTTATTATCTAAATAAAGCATTTGTAGCAAAAAAACAATAAGTGTAAACTTTATCAGGCTGGTGCAAAGTCTGAAATCGTGTTTACGTGGCTGATTTTACTGATTTGTTGTGGAATTATAATAAAGACTGGCATAGATTGGTCGCTAGTAGGCGTATCTGAGTCATATTGGCGTTAGAATTGTATTTGCGATAACTTCTTAGTGTTAATTATAAAATGTCTTAAATCGTCAAATACGGCGTTTTAAGGTTATACCTTTTTTGGGTATAGCAAAAAAGAACCCACTTGAATATATGTGTATTCAAGTGGGATTTTCTTATGCATACATGTTCATGATGTAATCATACATGTACATACGTGAGTCTTCAAAATTGTCATAATAGACCTTAGATGGAACATCTAAGAAGTTTGGTGAATGTTTGTAATCGGCTGCACGTTTACTGTGATATTTCAAAATACGACCAATAATTGCTGTTGGCTGTAATATTTCACTGGATATTACTTTATGCGTATTATCTTTGACAGAACAAACGATGTCAGCACCGTTATTAACATTTACAAGGTTGGCATTGGTATTTGGAATATAAAATACCTGTTCCGGTTTAACCATGATGCTGCCCCATTGTGAGTTATAATCATGAATATCTTCCGGTGGAATAAAAATTTCGATGAATTTTAAATTCTGTTTGGATTTATATTCGGCACAATGTTTCTGCATCACTACGATTCTGATTTCAGGGTCTCGTTTTCCTCTATACATAAGCACCGTCTCCTTTCGGATTATATTAAAGATTTAGATATCAGAATTACCCTCGTCATCCTCTGCGTATTCTGGTTCATCGTCGTTATAAGATGGTTCATCATTATAGGATTCGTCATCATCTGTATAAAAACCGTCATCTGTATTATCTGTAAAAAACTGATTCTCTTCTTCTGGTGTATCTTCGTTTTTTGATTCAACTATGAGTGAGATTGCATAATCTATCAGCATAGAATCGTCTGTTTCACCTTTGATACTTGCTAAAATACTGGCTTTTGTTGATGTTTTTGCTTCATCGTTGAAATCCGTATTTTTGTTTAATTCGGATTCAAAATATTCTGTTGGTGTGATATTTGAGTCGAATGCAAATTCTGTATCAGCGATGGTTGTCAAAAATTCATTATCTGACATATCTTGTAAGGCACTTAATGTTTTTTCCATTAAAGTTTCATCCGACATGTTTTGGATTGACTGAATATCTGTTGATACTCGTTCTCTCATGTGGTTTTCAATCATTGGAACGTCATTTTCGATTGATGTATCGTCTGTATCAGTATCAGATTGTGCATCGTCAGATGATGTAGCTTTTTCTTCATTTGTGGTTGGTTCTGTTGTAGATTCCGTTGCAACTTCTGTTGCGTTATCTGTGTTGTCATTTGTGACATCTGATGTTGCTTCAGGTGCAGGTTCAGTTGCAGAATCGTTTTCATCAACAGGTTTTTCTACAGGTTCAGATGCAGATTTTTCTGTTGGTTCTGGTTTTTCACTTGATTTTTTTGAAACAATAGATTCATCCGGTTCTGCAAATGGTAATTCTTCATCGATATTTGCAGGCATATCTATATATGTTGTTGTAGGTTCTTGTGGTGTTTTTGGTATTGACATCATCGCACCTGCATTTGCACTGATGTTCGTTGCATTTGTTGCAATAATATTTGCAGTCTGTTTTGCATTGTTAATAATAATCTCAGCTGTTTCTTTTGCCTGTGCAATAATGAAATCAGCCTGCTTTTTTGCTGCGTCAATAATTGTTGATGTATCAATGGAAGTCGGTGCAAATTTTGGTGCAGATGAAGCATTAGATTCATTTGCAAGTTCGTCAAGATTGACTGTGTTTGTCAATTCTTCGATTTTTTTACGACAGAAATCTGTTGGGTCTGTATTTTTTAAATACAGAAATTCTCCAGCTAATTTCCAGAACATCTGTGTATCTTTGCATAATGTATTCAAACTTGTCAGTCTAGTTGATTGTGCATCTGTCAATTTTGATTTTGATGCTAATGCACCCTGTTCGTAACCGAATAAGCGTGCAAAATAGGTTGCTGTTTCTTCTAAGATAGATGGTTCATCAGCAATGACTCTGGTTGTCTCTTGAATTGGTGAAACATAATATGTTCTGTTTTTCTGTGACAAACCTAAGTCACGTACACGGATATGAATATCTGTTGTGTCTGTTGGATTGTTCGTTGTAAGGAATTGATTCGGTATATGATTACGTGTAATTTTTTCTGCGTCCTGTTTGTTTTCAGCACAGATTAAAAAATCACGGGTGTATCTCTTTTGTGTATTGGTCAACCAATTTGCAGTGACATGATATAATCTATCAGTTCGCATCATAGGAATCTGCATAGTGAAGAATCTCCTTTCAAATAAATGTATTTGTGTATTTGTTTATACAAAATTATTATACCAAAAATCATAGCATGTATCAATCAGAAAAAAGATGACAGCCCTTTTTTAATGGAAAAGTGGCTGTCTCTTTCTTGTTATTCTTTATGCGGCAATTAGCACAGTGTGTGACCTTCAAAGATTTCTGCAATGTAACCATTATTGGCTTTCAAATAATTATTACATGTTTCAGCGTTATAAACGTCGTCAATGCTGCCGTCATCGCCACATGGGTTATTAGAGTTAGCGTAGGCAACAGCATCATCTTTGTTGTCATATAAGCAAATATAGATATCT
>ERZ779658.1321-NODE-1321-length-19074-cov-4.982702_pt1 | contig 19074 bp, 17 predicted proteins | sample MGYA00511485_ERZ779658 | MGnify/ENA primary metagenome ERZ779658 (study PRJEB29588, sample SAMEA2162182) | human gut metagenome | biome: human gut; feature: human-associated habitat; material: faeces | place: Denmark | collected 2008/2010 ... | reverse complement strand
ATGCCTCCCTTCCTCACCGGCGGCGAGATGATTGAATCTGTCACCCGCGATGGTGCGGTCTTCGCCGAGCTCCCGCACAAGTTCGAGGCCGGCACGGTCAACGCGGCAGACGCCGTGGGCCTGCATGCGGCCATTGACTATGTCAAGAGCATCGGATTTACAGCGATACATCAGCAAGAGGTCGCGCTGACACGCCGCGCGATGGACGCGATCGGCGAGATGCCGCACGTCCACGTGCTGGGCTCGGAAAAGCCCGAGGAGCATTGCGGCATCATCACCTTTACGGTGGACGGTGTTCACCCGCACGACATCAGTGAGATCCTCGCGAGCGACGGCGTCGCCATCCGCGCAGGCCATCACTGCGCGCAGCCGCTTCTGGCCTATTTGAAGCATCCGTCCACCGCGCGGGCAAGCCTCGCGTTTTATAACACGGAATCCGAAGTCGACAGGCTGCTTGACAGCATTTCCACGCTAAGGGAGCGAATGGGTTATGGAAAATAGAAGCTTTTACAATGAAATTCTCACCGAGCACAACCTACATCCGGAGTTCAAGCACGACCTGCCGGACGCCGACATCGTACTCGAGGGCGTCAACCCGAGCTGCGGCGACGACATCTTCCTCAAGCTGAAGCTTGACGGCGATGTGATCGCGGACGGCGCGTTCGTCGGCGACGGCTGCGCCGTCTCGCAGGCGTCGGCGGACATCATGCTCGGCATGATCGTCGGCAAAAAGAAGGAAGACGCGCTGAAAATGGGCGATATCTTCCTAAAAATGATCCAGGGCGAGGCGTCGGAAGACGAGATCGACAGCCTGGAAGAGGCCTCGGCTCTCCGTGATATCGCCCATATGCCCGCGCGCGTCAAATGCGCGGTGCTCGGCTGGCGCACGTTGAAAGAGGCCCTGCTGGACGGGGACGAGCTGTCGTAACGCGGTCGCTCCGTTGAATTTCAAATCAAAATAATAAAAAGAGGTATTTGCCGCAGCATGCGGCAAATACCTCTTTTTATTCAAGCAAAAACAGGGCGAGAATTCGGCCTTTGCCGTATTTCCGCCCCTCTCCCCTGCTCATTGGTCGTAATGCTCCAAAAACGAATGCACTTCTCCCTTTGTCTTGTAGCCGGGGAAGGTGTCGAGCGCGACAGTGTGGATGCTGTTGAAGATGGATTTTTCGATGTTGGGGTTGTCCCGCTTCAATCTTCGCAGCAGCATCTTGATTTCCTGACGCTTTGAGCCGCCTCCACCGTTGTCGCAGATGGTGCAGTTTTCTGTAAAGCGGCAGGCGCACTGGATAAACTCAAGCTGGTTGTACTGCCGCCAGGCGATGATGCTCTCCTCGTGGATGCAGTACATCGGGCGGATGAGCTCCATGCCCTCAAAGTTGTCGCTGTGGAGCTTTGGCAGCATGGCCTGCAGCTGTGAGCCGTAAAACATGCCCATGACCGTCGTCTCGATCACATCGTTAAAGTGATGGCCCAGCGCGATCTTGTTGCAGCCGAGTTCCTTGGCCTTGCTGTAAAGGTGGCCGCGCCGCATGCGGGCGCAGAGGTAGCAGGGCGATTTGTCCGTGCTGTTGGCCACCTCGAAGATATTGGTCTCGAATACCGTGATGGGGATGTGCAGCAGCGCCGCGTTGCTCTCGATGCGCTGGCGGTTGATGGCGTTGTAGCCTGGGTCCATGACGAGGAACACCAGCTCAAACGGCACGTCGCTGTGGCGGTGAAGCTCCTACATGAGCTTTGCCATCAGCATCGAGTCCTTGCCGCCGGAGATGCACACGGCGATCTTGTCCCCCGCCTGAATGAGTTCATATTTTTTCACCGCATAGACAAACGGTTTCCACAGCTCGTCGCGGTATTTTTTGATGATGCTCCGCTCGATCATCTGATAGGGCTCTAACGTTCTTGGCATGGATAACTCCCTCTTCTCTAATAGCTTCCGCCGCGGCGGAGCGTTCATTGCGCAAGCTCCCGATAGCAGCGGTCAAAAATTTGCAGAAATTCCGCGATTTCCGCCTCTGTTGTCAGGTGGCTGAGGCTGATGCGCCACGAGGATAGCGCGTTTTTCCGGTCGCGGCTCACCGCGTAGACCGCCTTGGACGGCGTCCCCTCCACCGAGCAGGCGGACTTCACGGACACGCAGACATCATTTTTTCCCAGCTCCTGCTGAAAAGCCGTCCCCTTGACGCCGTTGACGCTCAGATTCAAAATGTGCGGCACGGCGTTTTCCGGACTGTTGAAGCGGACTTTTGGATACTTCACAAGCTCCGCGCGCAGCAGACGATTCAGCGCCGCAACGTGTGCGATGCGCTCGTTCTGATTTTCGAGCGCCAAACGCAGCGCCTTCTCGATCGACATCGCCATGCCCAGTGCGGGCGTGCCGCTGCGATAGGGCGTGGTGCTGCCGCCGCCGTGGATCTGCGGCTCGATGACAAGGTCCTTCTTTTTGACCAGCAGGCCGCTGCCGTTCAGGCCGTAAAACTTGTGCGGTGCGATGCTCATTGTGTCCACACCGGAGAGCACCAGCTTGGTCTTCCCCACGGCCTGCGTCGCGTCCACATGGAGGCGGCAGTTGGGATAGTCTCTCAAAATATCCGCGATCTCTTGGATCGGCTGCACCGTGCCGAGTTCGCTGTCCACCGCGCAGACGGCGACGAGCACCGTGTCCTTTCGCAAAAGCTCGCGCAGATGTTCCAAATCAATGGTGCCGTCCCGCCGGATGTCCACAAGGTCGACCTCGCAGCCCTGCTGCTGCAATGCAGACAGCGCACCGCCCACAGAGGAATGCTCCAGCGCCGTGGAGATGATGTGCTTTCCCACATGGCGGGACGCCTGCACGATGCCCTTGAGCGCAAGGTTGTTGGATTCGCTCGCGCCGGAGGTGTAGATGATCTCCTCGGGCAAAACGCCCAGAAGTTCCGCGATGCCGTCCGTCACCCGGGCCATTTCCACCTGCGCTGCCCACCCTGCGGGGTGGGTGGAATTGGGGTTTCCGATATAGCGCCGCTCAGTTTGATAAAATGCGTCCAGCACGGTAGGGTCTGCCGGCGTGTTGGCAGAGTAATCAAGATAGATCATAACGGTCTCTCCCACGCGGTCAGGTCCTTGACGACCTCACCCGCGACAATCAGGCCGACCGCGGCGGGCGCAAAGGCGTTGCTGCCCGGAACCTGCCGCCGCTGCGTGCACTTGCGCGCCGTGCCCGGCGGGCAGATGCAGTGTGTCCGGCAACTGATGGACATGTCGTCCAGCGGCGTAATGGGCGGCTCTTTGGAGTAGACGACCTTCAGCTTTTTGATGCCGCGCTTTTTGAGCTCGCGGCGCATCACTCTCGCCAGCGGACAGACAGAGGTCTTGTAGATGTCCGTCACCTCGAACGCGGACGCGTCCATCTTATTCCCCGCGCCCATGCTGCTGATGATGGGCGTTCCCGCTCTCTGCGCCTGCTCGATGAGCTCTATCTTGCCGGTCACGGTGTCGATGGCGTCCACGATGTAGTCATACTGCGTGAAGTCAAATTGATCCGCCGTCTGCGGCGCGTAAAACGTCTTGTAAGTGTGGACGACTGCGTTCGGGTTGATCTCCTTGATACGCTCCTCCGCCACGTCCACCTTGTACTGTCCCACGGTCTTGCGTGTGGCGAAGATCTGTCGGTTCACGTTCGTCAGGCACACCCGGTCGTCGTCGATGAGGTCCAGCGTGCCGACGCCGCTGCGCACCAGCGCCTCCACCGTGTAGCCGCCCACGCCGCCGATGCCGAACACGGCTACGCGGGCGTTGTACAGCCGCTCCATGCCATCCTGACCTAAAAGCAGCTGCGTTCTTGAAAACTGATTGAGCATACTCTCTCCCCGATTTTGAAAAATTCAAGCAGATTGATCGTCAAGCTATTCTTATCGGCTCTCGCCGATCCTTCGCCTGACGTTGGAAAAATGTCTGCGTTACACCTTTTGCATCCACAAACATAGTATGATTGTTGGTTTTCGTATCATAGCACGAGTGAACCGGCACTGTCAACCGCCGCATGACCAGAATCGCGGCCCGCGCGGCGGATGATTTCATCCATGTTGACTTTTACGCCCCGTTGTGTGACACTATAGGCAACAAAATGATCTTGCAAGGAGAACCATTATGCCTACCACTTCCGTTTCCGCGCGCTTTCAGGAGCTTTTTCCCGAAACGAACCTCATTTCTCTTCTGACCAAGTACGGCGGCGACGCGGGCGATATTTTCGAGACGATCCAGGATCAGTACGACGCCCACGAGCAGGAACCGCTCGTCGGCCTTCTCGGCATCAAAGCCGCGAATATCGACGCCTTTGCCCGCGCCGCCTACTGGGACCTCGTCAACGACATCCGCATCAGATACCTCTCGTCCCTGCCCCACGGCGAAGCTGCCGCCATCGCCGCCGCAGCCGACAATCTGATATCGCACCCCGAAAACGATGACATCGACTGGACCCCCGACGAATTCGTCAGCGATTGGAATGATCTGCACCGCGGCGAGGAGCCACTCAAATAACCGGTGCTAAGCTGTACACCATGACAGATGCAAAAGGGCAAGGGAAAAGCGTTGAAAAACTTTTCCCTTGCCCTTTTTCACTGCTGCTGAAACAGGACAGTGCAAATCGAATGGAAGCCTATATGCAGCACACCATCTGTGGGAAGAAGCTGCAAAACGGTTAAAGGGTCAGATAAAGGGTCAAACAGAAAAAAGAAGTCCGAAACCTTACGGTTTCAGACTTCTCAGTGGAAGGGTGCGACAATCTGGATATTTTCCAGACTACTCGCGCCCCTCCTCTCTTTTAATTCTTGATAATATTATATCAGATTTTATGAGTTTTGTAAAGGCTTTTTCTTATTGCTTATTACCTGTTTTCTCGGCTACTATGATGTTAGTCATCCAGCTCCGCCTCGTGCTTGAGGATTGCGCCGGAGGCGGCGTTGATCTCGTAGCTATACTCCATGCCGCCGGACTTGAACTCGACCTCGTAGACGAGCGTGCCGTCCTCGTCGTCCAGTTCGATCTCCATGTCATACGCTTTATTTTCGCTCACGCCCGCGTGGTTCAGGGCGATGGACTTCGCCTTGGCATAGCCGATGTCCGCGCCGCCGGACGGCGCAGAGGGCTTTGCCGTCGCATCCCCCACGGGAGCTGTGGCCAGCAAGTCCTTTTGCCCGCTGAGCACTTTCCCCGTGTAGGCATCCACCAGATACTCGAACTCGCCCCATGCCGTTTGTAGCTCTACTTCGTAGTGTGCAGGGGATTCGTCGAGTTCGGGATCGACCTCCGCTGTAACGGAATCCACCGCCGTCGTTCCGGCATACTCCTCCGCAGCGGTACGGGCTACATCCATACCGATCGGCATGGCAGGTGCGCCCGCTTCGGCGAGGTCCTTGAGCTCTTCGACCGAGAGCTTTGCCAACGCGTCAAACTTCAGCGTGGCGTTGAGTGCAAGCACACGGTTCACCAGCGCCGCCTTGCCGGTGGAAATATTATTTTCCCGCGCCTGCTGCTCCCGCGCCGCGTCCTGCGTCAGAACGGAGGCCTTTGCTTCGCTCGTCTGCAACACGTCGTCCACGGCGCTGGTCAGCTCACGCTGGAGCTTTTCCGCGCGGGCGGCGTCCTTGTCCTCCACCGAGATCATGATGGCAGAGGAAATGCTGTCGAGATAGCCGTTTCGCACGAGGCTGCCCACGATGGCATTCACCGCCACATCGAGCTTCGCGCCCTTGAGATCCGCGCCGCTGCCCATATCCGCAAGGATAGCTTTCGCGTCCTCGTTGAGCGGCGTGCAGACGAGGACCTTTTCACTTCGATTCACCTTCAACTCAATGCTGGGGTTCACATCCAGCGACACCACGGACGCAACCGCGTTCACCTGCTGGTAGAACAGTCCGCCGCCGAGCAGCATCACCGCAAGGCAGGCGGCAATGAGCGATGTCCATCTTCTCTTCGTCGTTTTCTTTGTTGTCATGGGAATTACCGTTCCTTTCCGCTCTTCGCAGCGGGAGAGAACGCCGTTCACATCATCCGGCGCGGTCTTTTCGACCGCCGAGGCCAGATGGCGCTCCATTTGCTCGTTGGTCATCGGGCATCATCTCCTTCCAGAAAGCTGTGCATCTTTTTCAATGCTCTGTGATATTTCGACAGGACGGTGGGAAGCGGCAGTTCCAGCAGTGCCGCGATCTCCCGGTGCTTCATGCCCGTGACCGCGTGAAGCAGCACAATGCGCCGCTCCTCGTCAGCAAGGTTTGCCAGCGCGCCTTGCAGCAGCGCACGCTCGTCGGCATCCAAACCGCATTCCTGCGCGGGAATGGCATCCCATTCCTCCTCGCTGAGCGCGGCATGGCGTTCTTCGCGCCGCAGGCGCATTAGACAGAGGTTGCGGCATACGGTCAGAAGCCACCCCATCGGCGAGCCGGTGGAACGGTACTGCGCTGCGCAGTCCCACACCTGCACATAGACATCCTGTGTGAGATCCTGCGCATCATGCGCATTTTTGAGGTAGGAAAGCGCTAAGCCGTACACCGCCGTGCGCGTGCGCTGATACAGCGCCGCCAAAGCGTCACGGTCACCACCGGCAATGTGGAGGAGCAACTGCTGCAGCTCGTGTCGATCCTCTGCCGGAGCGTATTCGGTTGTCATCAGCAAGCTGAGCATAGGCTTCCGTCTCCTGTCATCCATGTAATGCACGGAAAGGACGATTTATTGCACGGGATTTTTTATTTTTATGATTTTGTTTCTTTCGCCTCATCGAACTGCAACATTCTGTGATCCTCCGTCAGCACCTTCATCTGGCTGATGGCAATGGTGTTGAGCTTTGCCAGTCGCTCCGTTTGCGGGACTCCTTCGTTGATGAAAACCGCATTCAGGTTTTCCAAGTTGGACAGGCACACAAGCTGCGAAACGTTGGCGTAGTCACGGATGTTACCCTTAAGATCTGGATTGGCATCGCGCCACTCTTTTGCTGTCATCCCGAACAGTGCCATATTCAGCACATCGGCTTCGTTGGCATAGACCAAGGAAATCTGACGGGCGGACAGCTCCGGCGGAATCAGATTTTCTTTGATAGCGTCCGTGTGAATCCGATAATTGATCTTGGCAAGGTTGCGCTTGATGTCCCAACCGAGCTGTTTCATCTCCTCGGTCTTGAGGCGCTCAAACTCTTTGACTAAGTAGAGTTTAAACTCCACAGAGATCCAAGAGGCAAACTCAAATGCAATTTCCTTATACGCGTAGGTTCCGCCATAGCGGCCAGCCTTGGAAACAATGCCGATGGCGCCAGTCGAATCTACCCATTTCTGTGGTGTCATCACGAAACTGTTCAAACCCGCTTGGCTTCTAAACGCATCGAATTCGACACGGTTAAAATTCGGATTGTAGAGTGTTTCCCACACGCCGAGGAACTCGATGGTGTTTCTGTTGCGAAGCCAGTTTTGGATGATGTACCGTGGATTATCACTATCCTTGATTTTTGCAATGTCTGTCAAGCTGAGGAAATCATCCCGCTTGAGATCCCACTGCACATTGATTTCTGTTCCACGAACGACCAACTTATCCATTTCTATCGCCCTCTCTTGCAGTCAGTTCATCCAGCAACCTCTGACACCCCGCCGGCACATCCCGCCAAGTCGACTCGAAGTCCTCGGTATACCACGGGTCGGCAACATCGCGGGGCTGCTTGGTGTAGTCCATCAGGAGGCGGAGCTTGCCGTCCGGGTCGCCGCCGCAGATGCGCTGCATATTCCGCAGATTCGCACTGTCCATGCCGATCAGCAGATCGCATTCGTCGTAGTCCCGCTTCGTGAGCTGCCGTGCCGCATGACCATCGCAGGATATCTCATGCTCCGCCAGCTTGCGCTGTGCCGGAGGATAGACCGGGTTGCCAATCTCCTCCCGGCTGGTTGCTGCAGACTCGATATAGAATTGTGACGCCAGCCCCGTCTTCCTGACCAAATCCTTCATCACGAACTCGGCCATGGGGCTGCGACAGATATTGCCGTGACACACAAAAAGTATTTTCATCATCGCACTCGCTCTCCTGAGAGATTTCTTTTTCTCCAGTATAGCAGGAAACCGCCTGCGCGTCGAGAGAAGAATGCAGCCATGCCTGAGATTCTATGGCTTCCAGTAGTTTGCCTTTCTTCCATCCGAAGCGCAGCACGGCTTGGATGTACCACGCCCGCTCCTCGTTGCTGCCGCACCCTTCTAAAATCGCCACATTCTGCGTCCAGCCGAGGTGCATCGCCAGCCGCGTGATTTCAGAAGTTTTCTCGTAGGCTGCGTAAAACGCGCGCATCCGGCGCACATTGTGGGGAGAGAAGCCATCGGCTGTGGGATAGGCGGCTTGCAGGTATTCCGACGCCGCGACAGCCGCTCCTTTCTCGACCCTGCCGCTGACCACTCGGCCAATCTCGCAGTACAATTCCATCTGTGAAAGCTGCTCAGCCATAAGTCTGTCCAGTTCGGAAAATAGGAGGCTGTAATCTGTAGGCTTGCGGATATTCATGGGCTTTCTCCTTTCTGGCGTTGTGTGCCTGTTCTGTAAAGTAGAAGCAGCGGAATGGCAATGCCATCCCGCTGCTGTTTCAATTTTAAGGGTTTGTTTCCTCCAGAGGGTTCGGTCGGTATCCGTCCATCAGAGTATCGTTCTCCATGATGAAGGGGTGTGTCGTATCCTGACCCCAAGAGGTGTCGTATTTCTCCATCAGGTAGTCGCTCAGTTCTGTGCGGTTCTGGAGTTTCACCAGACGGTACGGCTCCTGGAACGCCACCTTTTCGATGAAGTACAGTGAACCGTCCTCCGCAGGCAGCAGCATGCCGACATGACCAATGAAGAGCGTATTGTCCTCATCCGAGAATTTATCATGGAAGACAACCGAGATCATGCTTGCCCTGCTGTCTGCAAACGCGATGCCGCGGGCTGCCCAGCCCTCCTGAAGCGCTTTGACCTGTGCTTCGACCTCTGTGCTGTCCGCGGCATTCACCGGCGCGAACAACGCGCAGAATTTGGCGGTGCTGTCCCCGCAGAGTGCGTCAGGATCGGCGTCGATTGTCTCTAAATCGGTAAAGAGCGAGTCCTCGCCCTGTACCTCCGGCTGGTCGGCCCCTGCTGTGATGAATTCGCTGAACAGACCAAATGCCGTGATACGGCAGTTATAACCTGGAAAGCTGCCGTTTGCCGCCGCCCATTCATCCTGCATGTCATAGGGATCATACTTGGTATCGGTCGGTGCGGTACTCTCGAAGCCATCGGTCAGCCACTCACTCCTGACACTGGCGTTAAACTGTTCCACCCGATTCAGCAGAGCAGCAATGCGGGATTCTTCGATTCCTGAATCCGAGAGAAGCTCAGAAAGTTGTTTGCGGGAATCCTCATCGGTCAGGTTGGAATATTCCGCCGCCTCCAGCGCAGGCTGATCTGTAATCGGCTCTTTTTGCTTACCGCAACCAGCTGCAATGGTAAAAATCACAATCACATATAAAATAAATGTTGCCGTTTGTTTTCGTCTTTTCATAAAATTACCCTCTTTCAGATTATATAGTGTTCCCCAAAAAGAAAAAACGGCTAAAAGAGAAATTCACTCTTGTATCGCTCTAATTCGAAAATACAGCTACGATGTTATCAGTTGCACCCTTTCATATAGATATGCGGAATCCCACCCTTTGCTTGTTTTGCAAGGCTCATTCGCGCTTCGAAAAAGGCAATTTCCGCAAGCGTTAATGGTCTGATATATTGCACCTTGTACTCGCTAACATAGCTTTTCAACCCCTCAAATATTGCGCAAAAATCTGAATAGCAATTTTCAAAATCTGTATAGTAGCAATCGGGGGCAAACTTATTATTTTCAGCAGCTTCGAGTGCTTGCAAAAAGCCGTTTCGCTGTAGTTTCCCCAGAAGTTCAACTACTTCTTTATCACACCCCTGAAGCAAAGCTGACGATAGTAGTCTATCCGTCGTTTCAACGACGCCTTTTTTTAGCTGACTAAAATCCTTATATAGGTCAAAATGCCGTGTCCAACCTTCACCCGCATCGGCCGTCGTCATCTTCATATAATAAACTGAGCTCTCAGCTATATGAATCTTTCCTTTTTCAAACCCGGGCAAATAGGTCTGCGCTACAAGCAGTATTTCCTGTATTCCCTGACATATCTTAGTTAAATCAGGATCAATGATTCGCAAAGTCGCCTTCTCTTCTTCACGTCTCGGTATATAGACCTGAAACACATAAAATATGAAATTGATTATTACCCCGATGCTCAAATCTGAAAATAGCTTGTACCATTTCTCAATACCAGAAATCAGTTCTGGTATGTCATATGATATGTAATACGATAAAGTTATACTAACAGCAACTATCAACAAAATAAAAAGGACTCTGTTTCTTTTGGCAAAAGACTTAATTGCTGAAAACATAATCTTGCTCCTCATTCGATTCGGTTGTTCACCTTTCTTGCCAGTATATTACATATTTTATTATACTATTTTCTTACGTAGGGCTCAAGACAATCTATAAATTAACAAAGCCGCAAAGGAAAAAGCGGCGCTGCACCGCTCTTTCCTTTACTTCCTTTTCCGCTGGATCTTAGCAGATCTGCACGATCTGCTCCCAAGGGGCAAGCGTCATGCAAACTTTCTTCTCTTCGGCTGATCGACCACCTGCTCAATCTCCGTCCCACCTCGAAATGTCACGCGGATCTTTTCTCTCGACAGGACACTGACCTTTTCGAGCATCTGATAAACGATGCTGTCATCCCACTCTGTCAGTTCAGAAGGGATCGTGTTCATCACTGCGGTCGCTGCATGCACGCGGCGCTCGATCTGCTCCTGTTCCTGACAGATCTGCAGAATGTTGCCTTTCCGGCGTTTCAGCTCTTCTATCATGTTGGAGATCGCACGGAATCGTTCAGCATACTCTTCTGTGTTCACAGCGTTGCTCGCTTCCAGCAGCAGAACATCGAATTGCTTGCCGAGTTCTTCTATGGCACGTTCGATATCGCCAAGGCTCATGCCCTCCCCTGGGATCGGTGCAAGCTCCTGCTCCATGGCATCTGTGATCTGTGCCACCAGTGCTTCATGATCCGACATCGCCGCGTTGATTGCTGCCAGCACCGCCTGCTGGAGAGGCTCTTCGTCCAGCGTCGGCGAGTGCAGGCAGTATCGCTTCCCGTAGTCCAGCCTGCTCATACAGCGCCATACAGCGCGTTTCTCGCCGTGCTGCGTCCACACCACTCTGCGATACGCTGTCCCGTATTCAGCGCAGAATACGAGCCCGCTGAGTGCATATTTTCCGCTGAATTTTCCAAGACCTGTGGGCGCACTTTTCTTTATGCGGCTCTCTTGCGCTCTTCGCCGTGCCATCTCAAACTGCACCGCGTTAAACTGCTCTCTCGGAATGATGGCTTCGTGGTGATCTCTGATCAGGCACTTGGGAAGCTGTCCCGTGTTCTTAATCGTCTTTTTGTTGATACAGTTATCAATCAATTCAATCAATATTTGCACGAACTGCGGAAAAGTCTTCAACGCACGGAACAATTTGCTGAAAAACCTGACCGATGCGCAAAAGACATATTTGATTGGTCGGCAGTACGAGGCGCAAAAAAAGACGGTCGGAGCTCCGGTTGGCAACAAAAATCGATGTGCTCAAAATGAGCACATTGCGAAAGCGGATGGAGAACGGGTGAATCGGACGGCTCAGGCTATTGCAAAAGAACATGGAATTAGTCGAGAGGCCGTTAAGCGCACTGAAAAGATTGATCACAGCCCGCAAAAAGTAAAAACCGCCCCCGGTGTTGCAGCACCGAGGACGGTTATAGGGGGCAGCAAACTGACAAGCCTACTGCCCTCCAATCATAACAAATGCAGGAGGAAAAAGCAATGCCAAGAAAAGAAAATACGCGCGCCGCGTCGGGCGCAGGCAGCATCCGGCAGCGTCCTGACGGTCGATGGGAAGCGCGCGTGACCGTCGGCAATGACCCGGGCACAGGAAAACCGATTCGCCGCAGCATCTACGGCAACACACAGAAAGAAGTGTTGACCGCCATGCGCGACGCGCAAAAAGCGATCGACGACGGACTTTACATAGAGCCGACGCGCCTGACGCTTGCGCAATGGCTCGATATCTGGCAGAGCGATTATCTGCTCTCGCAGAAATACGGCACGGTCAAGACCTACAAGACCCAAATCGCAACGCACATCAAGCCCGCCCTCGGCGCGGTGAAACTCACCAAACTCACGCCGCATATCATCCAGGGCTTTTACAACGATCTGCTCGCCAATGGCCGCATTGTTCCCAAACGGGACAAGCAGGGCAAGATTATCAAAAAGGACGGCGTCGCCGTCACGGAGACCGCACCGCTCAACGCAAAGACTGTGCGCAATGTTCACGGCGTTCTGACAAAGGCCCTTTCTCAGGCCGTCAAGGTGGGCTACATCGCACGCAATCCGTGTGACATGGTAGACCTTCCCCGCGTCGAGAAAGCGCAGATCATGCCGCTTACCGACGAACAGGTCAAGTCTTATCTCGCCGCAGCGGATGCCGACAACGATTATGGAGATATTCTGAAAGTAATCCTCTTTACCGGCCTGCGTGAAGCCGAAGCGCTGGGCCTGACATGGGATTGTATCGACTTCAAAAAAGGCACGCTCAAGATTTGCAAGCAGTTGCAGAAACGCCCCGCCGAGGCCGGCGGTTTCCAGTTTGCCGCCCTCAAAAACGACAAGACGCGCATCCTGCGCCCCGCTCCCTTCGTCATGGATATGCTGCGCGCCGTTCGCTCCAAGCAGGCGCAAAGGCGTTTACAGGCCGGTGATCTTTGGCAGGACTGGATAGACCCCGCCAAGCAGTACGCCGCCTGTCGGCTCGTTTTCACAAATGCGCTCGGCGACCACCTGCACCCACAGCGTCTTTATGCACATCATAAGAAGATTGCAGCCAAAGCAGGAGCGCCGGACGCCCGTGTGCATGATCTGCGCCACACCTTCGCCGTGCTCTCCCTGCAAAACGGTGACGACGTGAAAACCGTGCAAGAAAATCTCGGCCATGCGACCGCCGCTTTTACGTTGGACGTTTACGGTCACGTCTCAGAGCGCATGAAGGAGGACAGCGCCGCCCGGATGCAGGGCTATTTTGAAAATCTCAAAAAGGCACGAAAAAAGCTCCGTCGATCTCATCATCGGCGGAGCTGCTTTTGTCCCCGTTAAGGGGTAAAACTTTTAATTGGGGTAAACTTAGGGGTAAAACGTATTCTGTCAAAATGCAAATGCAACTTTTCTGCGTCAAAAGTGCCCAAATCATGCGCTAAAAAGAAAGAACCGCAACCTTTCGGCCGTGGTTCTTTGGCAGCGGGAGAAGGATTCGAACCCTCACATACGGAGTCAGAGTCCGCTGTGCTACCATTACACAATCCCGCTATATTGCGTTGTTCGCCGCGCTGTGTCGTTCAGCGAACAAATGTTATTATAGCAGGAACTTTGCATTTGTCAACAGGAAATTTTCTAAAAAATCAAAATTTGGAAAATTCCTGCCTCTTCCCCATTTTCCTGTCACATCCAGATGGCAAACAAGCGCAGCAGCGGCTCGAACACGCGGCGCAGGACGCTGCGCTTAGCCCACTCCTCTTTTGTGACGAGACGGCTGTGGTCGACGATCATATCCATATCCTCGAGCAGCGATTCGATCATCGGCGCGCTGTAGACCATCACGCCGCACTCATAGTCGAGCTCAAAGCTGCGGTAGTCCATATTCGCCGAGCCAACAAAGGCTGCTTCGCGGTCGACCATGATGCTTTTTCCGTGCAGAAAGCCAGGGGTATAGCGGTATACCTTTACGCCGTGTTTGATGAGCTCGCCAAAGTACGACTCCGCCACGCAGTCGGCGTACCAGTGGTCAGGCTTGCCCGGCAGCATCAGCCGCACGTCCACGCCCCCGTCGCCCGCGATGCACAATGCACGCATCAGGCTCTCATCGGGGATGAAGTACGGCGTCGTGATATAGAGGAAGCGCCGCGCGCCGGAGATCATCTGGAGAAACACATCCTCGGCCGGATTGTCGGGGTTGTTCTGTGGTCCGTCGGTAAACGGCTGGCAGAAGCCCTCGCTTTTGACCGGCGTATGGGGGCGGTAATAGTCGTGCTCGTTGTGCATCACGCCGCCGAGGTTCACACACATGCGGATAAAGCTTGCCGTCAGGCCCCAGGCGCCCTCGCCTTCAAGACATACGCCGCTGTCCTTCCAGTAGCCGAAGCGCTCGATGATATTGGCGTACTCGTCGGCGATGTTCACGCCGCCGGTGTAGGCGACGTCACCGTCGATGCAGGCGATCTTGCGGTGGTCGCGGTAGTTGAAGTGCAGGCGGTTCACATACTCGTGCACGGGGTTGAAGATGAATACCTCGACGCCCACCTCGCGCAGACGGTCGATCGTCTCGCCGGAAAAGCGCTTGATGTTGCCAAAGTCGTCGAAGATGATCTTGACCTCAACGCCCTCGCGTGCCTTGGCGCAGAGGATCTTTTCAAGCTCATCCCAGAGCTTTCCCTCAGCCAGAATGAAGTATTCAAGGAAGATGAAGCGCTCAGCCTTGGCTGCGCGGTCGATGAGATTACGCAGCAAAATCGCACCCTCGGGCAGGTACGTAACAGAGGTATTCTGATAGAGCTGGAAATCGCGGCGGCAGAGGTAGTTTGCCGTGCGCGACCAAGCGGGCAGCTGGCGCGTGAGCTTGTCGACGGCGATCTCACTGCGCATGCGCACGCTCTCCGGCTCGTCAGGAAAGCGCTTGGTGTTCCGCGGCAGATGGCGCTTCTGCGCCGCGCCGCCCCAGAGGAACCAGAGAATCATACCCACCGGCGGGGCCAGCAAAAGCAGGATGAACCAGATGAGCTTATAGGAAAGCTCACCTGGTTCATTGTAGATATGCACCGCAAGGAACAGCGCGCCGACCTGTACGACGCCGTAGGCCAGCGCCAGATACTCCTGCATAAAGTAGGAGATGGCGACAACAAAGCCGATCTGCACCGCAAGCAGGACGACGACCAGCATGATCCGCAGCGCCGCAGAAATGCGCCGCTCGCCCTTTTGCTGAATCTGGAATCCCTTCATCGCAGTCTCAGTCCCCTCCTGTTGGCTGTTCCCTGTTTTTGATTTTTTGTTTTCCTCAGTTCTTCTCGTAGCGCTCGTTCTTCTCGTTCAAAAGCTCGGTCTTGATGTCGTAGAGCTTCTGCGAGAGGTCCACATAATAGTTATGCGGGTTATCGAAGCGCTTGACCTCGTCCCAGAGGGTATCGACCTGCTCGGCGCAGTATTTTTTGATCTCCTCGATGCCGGGACGCTTGTATACGAGCTTGCCTTTCTGGTAGATGGGCACGAGCAGCTCGCGCGCTTCGAAGTGATAGACTTCCTTACGCTTCCACGTGGCGTCTGGGTCGAAGATCTCAAGATTCTGGCTGTCGTCCACGGTCTCGTCGTAGACCGTCAGATAGTCGGCGATGGCCTTGCCGGTGTCGCGGCCGTAGAAGCGGTAAAGCTTTTTGAAGTGCGGTGTCGTGATCTTGCCGACATTCTCGCTGATCTTGATCTTGGGGACGATATTGCCGTCCTTGTCCTCCACTGCGACGAGCTTATAGACGCAGCCGAAGACCGGCTCGCTCTTGGCGGTAATGAGACGCTCACCGACGCCGAAGGCGTCGATCCTCGCATCCTGCATCCAGAGGTCCTGAATGAGGTACTCGTCGAGCGAGTTCGAAACGGTGATGGTGCACTCCGTCCAGCCCGCCTCGTCGAGCATCTTACGCGCCTTGCGGGAAAGATAGGCGATGTCGCCGCTGTCCAGGCGGATGCCGCACTTTTTAATGCCGAGCGGCTTCAAGATATCGTTGAACGCCTTGATGGCGTTGGGAATGCCGGACTTTAAGGTATTATAGGTGTCGACGAGCAGGACAGCGTTCTGCGGATAGTATTTGCAGTAGGTCGCGAATGCATCATATTCGGTGTCGAACATCTGCACCCAGGCGTGGGCCATCGTGCCGAGCGCGGGCGTGCCGTAGAGCTGGTCGGAGATGGTGCAGGCAGTGCCGCAGCAGCCCGCAATATAGGCAGCACGAGCGCCGTCGATGGCGGCGGCGGAGCCCTGCGCGCGGCGGGAACCGAACTCCATCACAGCGCGGCCCTTGGCGGCGCGGACGATGCGGTTGGCCTTGGTGGCGATCAAGCTCTGATGGTTCACGGTCAAAAGCGCGAACGTTTCAAGCAGCTGCGCCTCGATCGCGGGCGCGCGCACGACGACCATCGGCTCTTTCGGGAAGACGGGCGTGCCCTCGGGCACGGCGTAAATGTCGCCGCTGAAGTGGAAGTTTGCAAGATAGTCGAGGAATTCCTCGCAGAAGATACCTCTCCCGCGCAGGTAGTCGATGTCCTGCTGGTCGAAGTGCAGATCCTCGATATAGTCGATCAGCTGGTCAAGACCGGCGGCAATGGCGTACCCGCCTCCGTCCGGCACCGAGCGGAAATAAACGTCGAAATAGGTAATGCGATCCTGGAACCCTGCTTTCAAGTAACCGTTGCCCATGGTCAACTCGTAAAAGTCGCAGAGCATGGTCATATTGAGCTTCTGATCGGTTTTCATAGTCACCTCATAGTGTCACGGCGCGGACTGTGCCGCGCCTTGTAATAGGTGCATTATATCCTGCATATCAAAATAAAGCAAGGCTTTCCGCCCTTTTTCCGCTTTTTACTTGACTTTATCCATTGCGTCCCCTATGATAAAGGGACTTTCTAAAGAAACGGAGCATCACAATGGGTGTTATTTTAGGCATTGACATCGGCGGTTCGAGCACGAAGATCGTCGGTCTTGCCCCCGATCTTTCCGTCATCGACATGCTGCGCGTCAAGGCTGACGATCCGCTCACCTCGCTCTACGGCGCGATGGGCAATTTTCTTTCCACACATCATCTCCAGCTCTCCGACATCCGCCACATCGCGCTTACGGGCGTGGGCTCTTCGTATGTCGAGGGCGATATCTACGGCGTGAAGACCATCAAGGTCGAAGAATTCCCCTCTGTCGGCGTGGGTGGCCTTGCCCTCTCGGGCAAGGAGCACGCGGTCGTCGTCAGTATGGGCACGGGCACATCGTTTCTCTGGGCCAACAAGGGCGGAGAGATCCGTCACCTCATCGGCAGCGGCGTGGGCGGCGGCACGCTCGCGGGCCTCAGCTCGCTGACGACAGGCGTACACCAGTACGCGCTGATCCGCAAGCTCTGCCAAGACGGCGACCTCAGCCACATCGACCTGACGATGGCCGACCTCTCGCGCGAGCAGGTGGGCGACCTCCCGCCCGAGGCCACGGCGGCGAACTTTGCCAAGGTCGCCGACGACGCGACGCCGTCGGACAAGATGCTCGGCATCGTCAACCTGGTGCTCCAGTCCATCGGCACAATGTCGGTGCTCGCGTGCAAGTGCTGCGGCACGGACACGGTCGTCCTCACAGGCGCGCTGACGATGCTGCCGCCGGCAAGGGAGACGTTCGAGCTGTTCAAACAGCTCTACCATGTCAATTTTATTATTCCCGAAAACGCGACGTTTGCTACCGCCATCGGCGCGGCGCTGTACAGCGTGAGAGAAAATTGACGCAAAGCATTCAAAAAAGTGCCTGCCATTCGGCGGGTACTTTTTATTTTCAAACGCTTGTTCTATTCCGCATTTTATGCTACACTGTTCGTGAAACGAGGTGAACGCGATGGACCGCATCATTCTGCACTGCGACTGCAACTGCTTTTACGCCTCCTGCGAGCTTTTGAGCCATCCCGACCTGCGTAATCTGCCCGTCGCGGTCTGCGGCGATCCGACGGAGCGCCATGGCATCATCTTAGCCAAAAATGAACCGGCAAAGCGCTGCGGCGTCAAAACGGCGGAGACCATCTGGAAGGCCAAGCAGAAGTGCCCCGGCCTCATCCTGCTGCCGCCGCACCACCGGCTCTACGCCGAATACTCGAAAAAAATCAATGCCGTCTACGGCGAGTACACTGACTTAGTCGAGCCGTTCGGCATCGACGAGAGCTGGCTGGATGTGACAAATTCCCTCCACCTCTTCGGCGGGGACGCCAAGGCTTTGGCCGACACGCTACGCGAGCGCATCAAGCGAGAATTTGGGCTGACGATCTCGGTCGGCGTGTCGTTCAACAAGGTGTTTGCCAAGCTCGGCAGCGACTATAAAAAGCCTGACGCCACGACCGTCATCGCACGCGGCAACTGGCGTGACATCGTCTTTCCCCTGCCCGTCGGCGACCTTTTGTTTGTCGGCCGCAGTGCACAGGAGTTGCTGGGCCGCTACGGCGTGCGCACGATCGGCGAACTCTCAAAATGCAGCGAGGAAATGCTCGAAACCCTGATGGGCAAAATGGGCTCGCAGCTCTACCGCTATGCCAACGGCCTCGACGACTCCCCCGTCCGCGGAGCGGCGGACCGCGAGCCGATCAAATCCGTTGGCAATTCGACGACGTTCCGCCGCGACCTGACGCGCTGGGATGAGGTGCAAAGCGGCATCTCGCTGCTTTCTGACAGTGTGGCGATGCGCCTGCGGCGCTACGGGCTCTACTGCGGCGGCGTGCAGGTCGGCATCAAAAACAGCCGCTTTCAGGTCTTTTCGCGCCAGACGACGCTCGACCACAGCACGCACCTCATGCGCGAGATCAACGATACCGCGCTCCGCCTTGCAAAGGACTTGTGGAAAGCACCCGACCCTATCCGGCTCCTCTCCGTCACGGCACTGCATCTGACCGAAGAAGCGCAATCCTACCGCCAGCTCGACCTGCTCGGCACGGACGACACACAGCAGGAAAAGCAGGAAGCCGTCGAATCCGCAATGGACGCCCTGCGCAAAAAATTCGGCCGCGGCGTCATCTCCTACGGTACCGCCGAAGGCACCATCAGCGGCGAAAAAATCGAACGGGATTAAATGCGCCGCAGGCTTTCGCGCCCGCAGGCGCGAAATGATCTTAATCGTAAATTCCGACGACATGTGCGTCGGAATTTACTCTTCTCACTCCGCGCGTGTCGCAGCCGCCCTGCGGGCGGCAAGG
>ERZ779658.1317-NODE-1317-length-19100-cov-3.855185_pt1 | contig 19100 bp, 19 predicted proteins | sample MGYA00511485_ERZ779658 | MGnify/ENA primary metagenome ERZ779658 (study PRJEB29588, sample SAMEA2162182) | human gut metagenome | biome: human gut; feature: human-associated habitat; material: faeces | place: Denmark | collected 2008/2010 ... | reverse complement strand
CTGTGCCTGTTGATGGCGAGGAAGTGAAAGAACTTCCCTTGGAAACTGAAACAACAGTTGAGGCTGTCTGCCTGCTCACCAAAGAGTGAATTGCACCGCTGACCGTTCCGGAAAACTGCTGCGGCAGAATGGATGAAGCACTTTGATCGACGAATTGCGGCGTTAGAATCAATTTTTACTTGCAGATACCGAAAAAAAGCGTATAATACAATCGTTCAAGAAAAAACAGGGGAGCTCGTGCAGGCGGGCTGAGAGGAAGTGCTCCAACTTCGACCCTTTCACCTGATGCGGGTAATGCCGCCGTAGGAAGTTGACCTCATGGCTTTTTACAGGAGACGCCCGTTGTGGGCGCCTCCTGTTTTTTATTCAGAAAGGAGAAACAGATATGTTTCAGAAAATGCTCGAAAACGTGAGAGGCAAGTGCCCTCTCATCCACAACATCACGAACTATGTCACGGTGAACGACTGCGCCAACATCGTGCTGGCCTGCGGCGCGTCGCCCATCATGTCGGACGACCAAAGCGAGGTCGAGGAGATCACGACGATCTGCGGTGGATTGAACATCAACATCGGCACGCTCAACAAGCGCACGATCGAGTCAATGCTCCTTGCGGGCAAGCGCGCAAATGAGCTTTCTCACCCTGTCGTACTCGACCCCGTGGGCGCTGGCGCGTCGAAACTGAGAACGGAGACGGCGCAGAAGCTCCTTGAAGAGGTCAAATTCACCGTCATCCGCGGTAACATCTCCGAGGTCAAGACCCTTGCCTCCGGCAGCGGCACGACCAAGGGCGTGGATGCCGACGTCGCGGACAAGGTGAGTGAGGAGAACCTTGACAGCGCGGTCGCGTTCGCCAAGGCCTTTGCCGAAAAGACGGGCGCGGTCGTCGCCATCACCGGCGCGATCGACATTGTGGCGGACGGCAAAAAGGCCTACTGCATCCGAAACGGCCACCCCATGATGTCCTCCATCACGGGCACGGGCTGCCAGCTCTCCGCCATGACGGCGGCGTATGTGACGGCGAACCCCGAGCATCCGCTGGAGGCTGCCGCGGCGGCGGTCTGCGCCATGGGCCTTGCCGGCGAGATCGCGCACGCGCGCCTTTCCGCGCAGGATGGCAACTCCACCTATCGCAATTACATCATCGACGCCATCTACAACATGACGCCCGAACAGCTGGAGGAAGGCGCAAAGTATGAAGTGCGATAAGAAGACGATGCTGCTCTACGCCGTCACAGACCGCGCGTGGGTCGGCAGACAGAGCTTATACGAGCAGGTCGAATGCGCGCTCAAGGGCGGCGCGACCTGTGTGCAGGTGCGCGAAAAGAAGCTCGGCGACGAGGATTTCCTCGAAGAGGCGAAGCAGATCGCGGCGCTGTGCAAGCGCTGCGGCGTGCCGCTGTTCATCAACGACAATGTAGATGTTGCCATCGCCTGCGGTGCCGAGGGCGTGCACGTCGGGCAGGAGGACATGGCTGCGGCGAAGGTGCGCGAAAAGGTCGGCAACAAGATGATGATCGGCGTTTCCGTCCACTCGGTCGAAGAGGCGAAGCAGGCCGTGCGCGACGGGGCAGACTGCCTCGGCGTGGGCGCGATGTTCTCGACCTCGACAAAGACGGACGTCGACGTGCTTCCGAAGGAAACGCTCAAGGCCATCTGTGACGCGGTCGATATTCCGGTCGTGGCCATCGGCGGGCTCAACAAGAGCAACATCCTCGAGCTTTCGGGCACGGGCGTTGACGGTGTGGCGCTGGTCAGCGCCATCTTCTCGGCGGAGGACATCGAAAGCGAATGCCGCGAGCTGCGCGCGCTGTCGGAAAAAATGGTGAACGCATGAAGCTCAAGTGCGTGATCTTTGACTTTGACGGCACGCTGTTCGACTCCATGTACCTCTGGGACACGGTGGCGGAGAGCTATGTGCGCTCGCGCGGCAAAGAGCCCAAGCCCACCGTGCGCGAGGAGGTGCGCGCACTGAGCCTCTTGCAGGCGGCGGAGCACCTGAAAAAAGAGTATGACCTTGCGGAGACGCCCGAGGAGATCATGGCGGGCATCGATGGCATCATCGAGCATTTTTACCGCGACGAGGTGCAGCCAAAGCCGGGCGTTGTCCCGTTTTTGAAAGAGCTGCGCGCAAAGGGCGTCGACGTCTGCATCGCGACGGCGACAGACCGCTACCTCATCGAAGCGGCGCTGCGGCGCTGCGGCATTGAGAACCTCTTCGACGCGATCTTCACATGCAGCGAGGTCGGGCACGGCAAGGACGAGCCCGTCATCTTCCGCCGCGCGATGGAGCATTTTGGCGCGCAGCGCGGCAGCACCGTGGTCTTCGAGGACGCTATCCACGCCATCGAGACTGCGAAAAAGGACGGCTTTACCGTCGCGGCGGTCTTTGACGAGAGCGAGAAGCGCCAGGACGAGGTCAGAGCGCTGGCGGACTGCTATATCACGAGCTTTGAGCATTTGGAGCAATTCTGGGCAATGACCGCGGCGGACTGAAGCCGCGGCTTTGGGCGGCAGACCGGGGGCACCACTCTCTGTCGCATAACAAAAGAGATGCATTTTGAATCGAAAGGACGAAAAACGATGAAAACAGCATTATCCATCGCGGGAAGCGATTCCTGCGGAGGCGCCGGTATTCAGGCAGACATCAAAACGATGACGATGAACGGTGTTTATGCCATGACCGCGATCACCGCGCTCACGGCACAGAACACGACCGGCGTGAGGGCAATTCAGGAGGCAACGCCTGCATTCTTAAAAGAGCAGCTGGACGCGGTATTTGAAGATATCTTCCCCGACGCGGTCAAGATCGGTATGGTCTCGTCCTCCGACCTGGTCCGCGTGATCGCGGAGCGGCTGCGCCACTACGGGGCAAAGAACATCGTGGTCGACCCCGTGATGGTCGCGACGAGCGGCTCGAGCCTGATGAAGACCGACGCGGTGCAGACGCTCATCGACGAGCTTCTGCCGCTCTCGACCGTCATCACGCCGAACATTCCCGAGGGTGAGATCCTCTCCAGTGAGAAGATCGAGAGCAGGGACGACATGGAGCGCGCCGCCAAGCGCATCGGCGACACCTACGGCTGCGCCGTGCTCTTAAAGGGCGGTCACCGCGTGAACGACGCCAACGACCTGCTCTACGCAGGCGGCGAGATGCAGTGGTTCGAGGGCAAGCGCATCGACAATCCCAACACGCACGGCACGGGCTGCACGCTCTCGAGCGCCATCGCGTCGAACCTCGCCAAGGGCTACTCGCTCAGCGAGTCCGTCGCGCGGGCGAAGGAGTATATCTCCGGCGCGCTGTCGGCGATGCTGGACCTCGGCAAGGGGGCGGGGCCCATGCAGCACAATTTTGACCTGCGGGGCGAGTTTGCAAAGGAGAATACCAAGTGAAAACATCTGAAAGACTGCTGAACGCCAGCAAAACGATCTGGGACGCCTACAACGAGCACCCCTTTGTGCTCGGCATCCAGAACGGCACGCTGGAGCGTGATAAGTTCCGCTACTACATCATGCAGGACTTCCTGTATCTCAAGGACTATGCCAAGACCTACGCCGTGGGCGTCGCCAAGGCGAAAAGCGTCGAGACGGCGAACCTCTTCGCCAAGTACATCAACGTGATGAACGGCGAGCTGGACGTGCACAAGGGTTACATGGGTAAGTTTGCAGTGACGCAGGAGGAGATCGACGCGATGAAGCCCTCGCTCGATAATCTCTCCTACACGTCCTACATGGTCCGTGTCGCCTATGATGAGAGCGAGGTCGAGGTCTTGGCGGCGGTGCTCTCGTGCGCTTACAGCTACGAGGTCATCGCCAAGAAGATCGTTGCGAACCGCCCCGAGTCGGTCGACGACCCGTTCTACGGCGACTGGATTCGCGGCTACGCCTCGGATGAGTACGCCGCGGGCAATGTCATGCTGATCGAAACGCTCGACCGCCTGTCCGCGCACTATGCGGAAGAGCAGCTCCGGCATTTGGAGGACATTTTCATCGCCTGCTCGCGCTACGAGATGGCTTTCTGGCAGATGGCATGGGAGATGAGACAGTGAGCGAGAAAAAACGCTGCGTGATCGTCGGCGGCGCGGACATCGGCGACTATGCGCGCGTGAAGCAGTACTTGAGGGAAGATGATGCCGTCGTCTTCTGCGACAGCGGCCTCAAGCACATGGAGGCGCTGGGGGTGAAGCCCGCGCTGATCGTCGGCGACTTTGACTCGCACTGCAATCCGCACCTCGATGTGGAGACCATCGTGCTCCCGTGTGAAAAGGACGACACCGACACGGTGTTTGCCGTCAAGACGATGGTGCAGCGCGGGTATGACGTCTTTTTGCTCATCGGCGTCATCGGCGCGCGGCTCGACCACACGCTCGGAAACGTGTCGATCCTGCTCTACCTCGATTCGCTCGGCAAAAAGGCGGAGATCGTGGACGACTATTCGGAGATGCAGATCGTCTCGAAGGACGAAGTCTCCATCGAGGATAAATACCCGTTCTTCTCGCTGCTCAACATCACGGGCTGTGCGAGGGGGATTACGATCCGCGATGCGAAGTACCCGCTCGACGGCGCGGAGATCACGTGCGAATACCAGTACGGCGTGAGCAACGAGGTCCTGCCCGGAAAGACCGCGAAAATCTCCGTGCGGGATGGAAAGCTCCTGCTTATCAAAATTTGCAGACAGTAAGTGAAACGAAAAAAGCAGCAGACCGACGGCCTGCTGCTTTTTGCTGCGTTTGGATCGTTATTTCGCGCTGGGAGAGGCGACAAGAAACAGCATGTCGCTGCCACCTTCGCTTTCAGGGAACGCGCCGTACATCGTGAAGTTGTACATCAGGCGCTCGGCGGGATAGATGCCGTAGCCGTCCTGATTGTGGTCGGTGGTGTCGTAGGAGTCGGCGACGAGGAAGACGTCGTCGTTCTCATTTTCCGTGCCCATCGTATCGTAGCCGATGATGGTCTGCCAGTGGCCGCCCCAGTCGTTCCAGCAGATCATAACGGGCTTGCCTTCGCTCAGCCAGCCCTGAATATCGTCGAGCCAGATGCCGTCGGGATAGTCGTTGGAGGATGTTATATCAAAACCGCCTACGCCGTTGAAAATGTCAATGGCCTGGTTGAGTGTGGTGCCGGGATAGCCCTCAAGCTCCGTGCCGTCGAGCGAGTGGCGCAGCGCCGCGAGGGACTCTTCGTTCCAGTCGCCGAGCGCATCGTACCAGTCGAGTACCATCAGCGCCGCCGTCACGCCGCAGGACCATTCGCTGGTCTGCTGCATGGTCCTGAAGTGGGTCAGCACGGTCAGCGTGTCCGTGGACTCCATGTTGTAGACGTCGGGGTGGGCGAAGTAGGGCGAGTTTTCATGGTCGCCGCTGCGTTCCACGGAGTCCGCGCCGTCCTCAGGGGACAGGTCGACAGCGTAGGGGATCTTCATTTCGTCGGTAAAGTTTTCGGCAGTCTCCGCTGCCTTGCTGTTCTCGGCGTTATCAGCCGGTGTGTCATTGTTGGCGCAGCCGGACAGAAGGCCCAGCACAAGCGCGAGGGTGAGCGCCAGAGTGACAGTTTTTTTCATTGCAAATCTCCTTTTTTGTTTCGGGGCGGAGCCCCTTTTTCCGATTTTCCGCAAAGACCGCAGAATGGTTGCATTATACGGGAAATATATGCCTTGCACAATGCACAATTATTCCGTAATTTGGGGATACGCAGGGCGGATAATCGTAAGATATGTGAATTTTTACCGCGTTTTGCCCCTGCGCGGGATATGTAAAATTTTTGTGCATCGCGTTGTGTGCTTTGCAAATGTCAAACTTTGTGATATACTAAACAAAATGTCCCAAAGAGGACAAATGAAGAGATTTTTTGTTGGGCCGGATTATCGGCCTTTTATTTTGGCAGAAGGTATTTTTGATTTTATGATAGATCAGTATTTCTTGGTTTTAACGACGATCGACCTCTTCGTGCTGACGTTCATGTGCATCCTCACAAAGCTGAGCGAAACGCTCAACAGCAAGCAGAAACGCGGCTTTTTCCTCGCCTTTGTGCTCATCGGCGTGATCTCGATCCTCGAGGTCATCACGATCCTGGTTGACGGTGCGCCGGTGCATCTGCGCTGGCTGAATATTCTGTCGAACTACCTCGGCTTTGGCCTGTCGCCCGCGGTGTCGCTCTGCCTTGTGTATGTGCTGGACAAAAAGCAGGGCGTCCGGCGCGGGTTCAAAACGGCGGTCGCGTGCGAGGCGGCGTATCTCATTTCGCTGGCGCTGACGCTGCCGGGCGGGATGGTGTTCTCCGTGAGCGAAGAGAATCTCTATTCGCGCGGCGACTTTTTCGCGTTTTACGTCACGGCGTACTTTGCCGCGCTTGTTTATCTTGCGGCCTGTACGGCCATCACGGCGCGTGTGTTCCAGAATCGCAGCCGCGTACTGATCTATCCGCTCATCGCCTTTCTGGCGGCGGAGACGATCATCCAGATCGCGCTGCCGCAGCTGCACGTGACATGGCTGTGCGTCACGCTGCTTTCGGTGCTGTATTTCATCTATTGCAGCGAGATGTGGAACCAGCTCGACGCGCTGACCGGCCTTTTGAATCAGAACAGCTATCTCAATCGCACGGCGGAGATGCGCCGCAGCGGCGAGGTGCTCGTCGTCTTCGATGTGGACAATTTCAAGCAGGTCAACGACCGATATGGCCACGTGAAAGGCGACATCTGCCTTGCCGAGATTGCCGCGTGCATCAAGCGCGCCTATGCGCGCCACGGTTACTGCTACCGAACGGGCGGCGACGAATTCTGTGTGCTGCTGCGCGACGGCGACAAGGAGCACGCCTGTGCGCGGGACTTTGTGCGCCGGCTGAGCGAGCGTCGCAAGGAACTCGACTTCCTGCCGACGGTGTCGTTCGGCTCGGCAGAGATTTCGAACGAGAACGTCGTCACGGTCAAGGACCGCGCCGACCACAACATGTACCGCTACAAAAAAGAGCGCAAAGCCCACCGCATGTCAGGGGACGCGGGCGAGGAGTAATCGAGAGGAGGCCACCCCATGGGACAGACGGAATGGAGCACGCTGGTCGAAAGCATCTGCGCAGAGCGCGGACTGTCCGTCGTACTTTCGTGGGACATGCCGCAGGGATACGAGACGGCCAACGGCACGTTTGATCCGGTGGCAAAAACGCTTTTTCTCAATCCGGCCGTGCTGCAAAGTGCGCCGGAGTACGAGGCGATGTTCTATCTTGTCCACGAGCTGCGGCACGCGGAGCAGTACCAGCATCCCGAGCGCTTCGACGCGATGATCCGCGTAAGCCTTCCCTACGTGGTGCTCTATGATGGAACGTGCTTCCGCCTGCGCGGCGAAACCTGGCAGGAGTGCCGCTTGGACGGCGGAGAAGAGAGGTTTCGCGACGCTTATCTGGGCTTTCCTTACGAGGTGGACGCCAATGAATTCGCGGCGCAGCGGGTGAAAGCCTTTTGCGGCGATTCGCCCGCGCTGCGACAGCTGCGGGACTGCTGGCGGCCGAAAAGGATTTGGTCGAACGAAGACTACCGGCGGCTTTTTCGCGAGATCGACGAGAGAATAGAAAACAGTGCGCGTTGAGCAAGGCAAGCGCTCAGCGGCGCGCGGAGGATACAGGAGGAGACAGCAATGAAAAATTTGAAGGTACTGATGCTCAACGGCAGCCCGCACGCAAACGGCAACACCGCCGTCGCGCTGCGTGAGATGGAGGAGATCTTCAAGGCAAGCGGCGTGGAGGTCGAGACCGTGCTCATCGGCAATCAGGCCGTGCGCGGCTGCACAGCCTGCGGCGTGTGCTATAAGCTCGGCAAGTGTGTTTTTGACGACGTGGTCAACGAGCTCGCGCCGAAGTTCGAGCAGGCGGACGGCCTCGTCGTGGCGAGCCCCGTCTATTACGCGTCCGCGAACGCGACGCTCATCGCCTGCCTCGACCGCCTGTTTTACAGCACACCGTTCGACAAGACGATGAAGGTCGGCGCGAGCGTCGTCTGCGCGCGCCGCGGCGGCTGCTCAGCAACATTTGACGAGCTCAATAAGTATTTCACGATTTCCGGCATGCCGGTCGCGTCCAGCCAGTATTGGAACAGCATCCACGGCCGCACGCCCGGCGAGGCGGAGCAGGACGGCGAGGGCCGGCAGACGATGCGCACGCTCGCGCGCAACATGACGTTTTTGATGAAGAGCATCGCGCTTGGCAAGGAGCAGTTCGGCCTGCCTGAAAAGGAAGAGCGCATCGCCACGCACTTCATCCGCTGAGGAAAAGCGCATGAAATTGTTCGTCAAGCACTTTTCCGAGCTCACAGCGCGAGAGCTCTATGAAATTTACAAGCTGCGCGTGTCGGTCTTCGTCGTGGAGCAGAAGTGCTACTATCAGGAGGTCGACGACGCGGACAAGGACGCCTATCACGTTTGGCTGCGGGACGAGGACGGCATTGAGGCCTACGCGCGCGTCCTGCCGCGCGGCGCAACGTTCCCGGAGGTCTCCATTGGCCGCGTGATCGCCGTGAAGCGGCGCTGCGGCCTTGGCAGCAAGATCGTCGCCGAGGCCATCGACACGGCGAAAGAGAAGCTGCGCGCCGATAAGATCACGATCGAAGCGCAGACGTATGTGAAGAAGATGTACGAGGACTTCGGCTTCTACCAGACGTCAGAAGAATTCTTAGAGGACGGCATCCCGCACGTGCAGATGCAGCTCGACCTGACGAAATAAGAAAATCGCCCTTCCAAATGGAAGGGCGATTTTTCGTTGCGGTTTACTTGCGGGAGAAGGGCGCGACGGCGCGCTCCTTCGCTTCGCGGTGCGCGATGGGAGCCATCGTGCGGTGCGGCTTCGGCGTGCGCAGGTTGCGGCGGTTGATGAACTTGGGTGCGACCTGCGGGAACAGCGCGAGGGAGAGCACGTCCTCCTCGCTCTTGGCGAGGTCCTTGTACTCCTCGCGGTACTTGGGAAGCTCGGGCTCCAGAAGGTCGGCGGGGCGGCAGGTGATGACGTCCTCGGGCTTGATGCCCGCCTTGGCGCGGACCTCTTCGTTGACGGTTCCGGGCAGCTTGCCGTATTCGCCGCGCAGCATGGCCTTGGACTCCTTGGGGACCATCTTGTAGCGCTCGCCGGTGATGATGTTCAGCACGGCCTGCGTGCCGACGATCTGGCTGGACGGCGTGACCAGCGGGGGATAGCCGAAGTCCTCGCGCACGCGCGGAATTTCGGCGAGCACGTCGTAATACTTGTCCTCCTTGCCCGCCTGCTTGAGCTGGGAGATGAGGTTCGAGAGCATACCGCCGGGGACCTGATAGAGGAGCGTGTTCGTGTCGACATTCAGCACCTTCGGGTCGAGCGCGCCGCTCGCCTTGAGCTCGTCCGCGACCTTGCGGAAGTGGACGGCAGCCTCGCTCATCTTGTTCAGGTCGAGGCCTGTGTCGCGCGGTGTGCCCTTGAGCGTGGCGACGAGGGACTCCGTCGCGGGCTGGGACGTGCCGTTGGCGAGCGGGGAGAGCGCGGTGTCGACAATGTCGACGCCCGCCATTGCGGCCATCAGGTTGACCATGTCGCCCGTGCCGCTGGTGTTGTGCGTGTGCAGGTGGATGGGGATGCTGACGGTCTCCTTGAGGCGCTTGACAAGGGAGTAGGCATCCATCGGCAGCAGCAGGTTCGCCATGTCCTTGATGCAGAGAGCGTCCGCGCCCATCTGCTCGAGCTCCTTAGCGAGCTTCACGAAATAATCCTCATTGTGGATGGGGGAGATGGTGTAGGAGAGAGTGGCCTCGACCTGACCGCCGTATTTCTTCGTGGACTTGATGGCCTGCTCTAAGTTACGCACATCGTTGAGCGCATCGAAGATGCGGATGATGTCGATGCCGTTATCAATGGATTTGCCGCAGAACTCGTCGACGACGTCGTCAGCATAGTGCTTGTATCCTAAGATGTTCTGGCCGCGGAAGAGCATCTGGAGCTTCGTGTGCGGCAGGTGGGCGCGCAGCAGCATCTGCAGCTTGGTGTTGGGAAGGCCCTTCTTCAGGGTGCGCAGGCGCTCCCAGGGGTCTTCGTTCAAAAAGCGCATGCACACGTCAAACGTGGCGCCGCCCCAGCACTCGAGAGAGTAGTAGCCGATCGAGTCGAGAATTTCGCAGGCGGGGAGCATTTGTTCGAGCGTCATGCGCGTGGCAGCCTGCGACTGGTGCGCGTCGCGCAGGATGGTGTCGGTGATGAGAAGGGGCTTGTTCGATAAGAATTCCATAGCGGTGTGAGGACATCCTTTCCTAAATTTAATATTTAGTTTAGCACAGCAGCGTGGGAATGGCAAGGGAACTTTTGTCAATGATTTCATATTTTTATCGAATGATTCAGAAATAATGATACATTGAATGAAAAATGTCTGAATGCGAGTCAAAGAATGCTTGACGGCCATGCGGCGATATGATATACTGTGCCCTACTTTGAGGGAGTAGATGGCGTCAACTGCTTTAGATGGCGTGGCAAGTCAACAGACTGACCGCTTTTGCGGTCTGGCTTGTCTTAAACAACGAGACTCAAGTATGGCTTCGCTGTACCTGTGTCTCTTTTCTTATGCTCAGGTGCGGTACCGCGCCTGATTTTTTGTTGTTTGGAGGATCTTACCATGACATTTTTCGAGCTGTTCCTCATCGGCATCGGGCTTTCGATGGACGCCTTCGCCGTGTCGATCTGCAAGGGCCTTTCCATGCAGAAGATCGACAAAAAGTATACGCTCTGCATCGGCCTCTTTTTCGGCGGCTTCCAGGCGCTGATGCCGCTGACAGGCTACCTTCTCGGCAGCCAGTTTTCAGGGTATATCGAGCGCTTCGACCACTGGATCGCTTTCGTCCTGCTCGCGCTGATCGGCTTTAACATGATCAAGGAGAGCCGCGAAGAGGAAGAAGAGGAAAAGCCCTACGCGGGCGTCAACTTCAAGGAGCTGCTGATTCTCGCCGTCGCCACGAGCATCGACGCGCTGGCCGTCGGCGTGACGTTTGCTTTTTTACAGGTGAATATTGTGTCTGCCATCACGATCATCGGCTGCACGACGTTTGTGATCTCGATTGCGGGTGTGTACGTCGGCAATGTGTTCGGCTCGCGCTACAAGAGCCGCGCCGAGCTCACCGGCGGCATCATTCTCATTTTGATCGGGCTCAAGATCTTGCTCGAGCATTTGGGTGTGATCGCGTTTTAATAAAACGTGAAATTATCTCCCGCGCGGCGCGGGAGTGCGCAAAAGGGGGCTGTTCTCTTTCCGAGGAAAGAGAACAGCCCCCCTTACACCCCCCAAGAGAAAGGGACGAGGGGCCTTCCCCCCTCAATCCCGCTCATTGCCGGTCTGTAGCTTGAAGAGCTGCAATGCTTGCCGAATCGGGTGCGGTGTACATGGCTTCGCCATGAATCCCTGCGATTCGGCACCACTATTAACCGCGCCTTACTACCGTGAGGCGCGTGTGACGGCAGCACGGCGACAGACTGCATGCGGGCGCGGTGTTGCTGTGCTCGCCGCGTAACAAAAAACGACCGCGGTGGCGGTCGTTTTTATGTCTGGGGAAGATTGTTCAGTGCGTAGTCGATGCACTGGTTGATAAATTCGCTTCTGCTCATGTTGAACTTCGCGGCAAACGCGTCAATCTGCGCCAGCTTATCGGGGGCAATCCGGATCGTGATGGGTTCCTTGGTATATTGCTTCGGGATGAAATCAGCCATGGTAATCACCTCTTGCAATATAGTATGCTGTGGCGTATGCTAAATATAGATTCTAAATTAGCATACTTTATAGCGTGCGAAAGGAGAACACAATGGACTATCAGAAGATATATACCACCTTATTCAACGCAATCACCGACGCACTTTCCCAAATCGAAACACAAAATTACGGCGACGCCAAAGAAATACTTATCTCTGCCCAGCAAAAAGCAGAAGAAATCTATATCACAGCACAAAACTAAAAAAGGAGCACCCCGACGCGGCGAGCGCAGCAATGCCGCTTTGGCAGGCAACAGCAAAACAATGAAAATCCGTAGTAGACGGAGATTGCTGAAGACTGTCGATACGCAGGCAAAGCGACAACGAAGATAGAAGAGAGTCAAATCGTTTAGATACAAAACAAGGCAGGCATCTGATTCGGCAAGCACCGCAGTTCTTCGAGACGCTCGCTCGCAATGACGGGGTCGAGGTGCAGAGCCCCTTGCGTTCTCTTGGGGGGTCCAAGGGGGATATTCTCTCACGTGAGAGAATATCCCCCTTATCCCGTGCAGCGCCACCGGCGCTGCCATCCCAACTGCGCTGTGCGCAGAAAGCAAAAAAAGAGGGCCGCGCTTTCGCACAGCCCCCTTCTTATGCAGGTTTAGCAGCCGCAGCCGTTATTGCAGCCGCAGCCGTTATTGCAGCCACAGCCATTGTTGTAGCCGCAGCCACCGCCGCAGCCGCCGCAGGCGAAGATCAGGATGATGAGGATCAGGATCCACAGGCAGCAGCCGCCGCCAAAACCACAGTTATTATTGCACATAAAACGAACCCCCTATGAAGATTGAAACCGCCCGCGCGGCGGTCTCAATCCATAGTATGGTGGGAACGCAAAAAGGTGTCAGCCGATGCGCGCAGAATTTACCATCGCGCGGGAAGCGCGATAGGCCGCGTCGGAGAAGACACCACGCGCGATGAGCGTGTCGCTCAGCTTGCTGCCGCCGCTGACGTTCGTTTCGAGTGCGTAGTAAGAGAGGTATACGACGTCGGCGCGCAGGAATGCGGAGACGCGCAGCGCGCTCACCTCGCCCGCGGTCAGGACGCCCGCAAAGTACGCGCGCTCGGGTGCGTTGGAGATATCAGACTGCGCGGTGGAGCTGTAGCGCAGTGCGCGCAGCAGAAATTCTGTGTACATCTCCGCCGATGCACTCATCGTCGTGCCGAATGTCGTTGGGCCGACGCCGTTGGTGTAGCCTTTGGAGTAGGCGTAGGCCGCGTAGGGCAGCGCCCAGTCGGGCACGTCGGTAAAGGGCTGGTAGGCCGTGCAGGTCAGCGCCTCGCTCTCCTCGCCGAGAAGACGAATGAGCATAATGAGCGCCTCCATGCGCGTGGGGGCCTTTTCGAGGTCAAAGCCCTCGCCGTAGCCCGTGTCCGACCCGCGGAAGAGCGTGAGCGTTTTGAGCGAGGCGGCCATGGCCGGATAGTCGACCGAGGAAGAGCTTGCGATGGAATAGAAGCCGCAGCAATTCACGACCGTGGTCTTGCCGGTGACGGTGAAAAGCGCCGTCGTGTCCTCGGCGACGAGATAGCGGTGATTTTCCGCGAGCGCCGCGCCGCTTTTGACCTCACTGCCGGTCGTCACGTCGACGACCGCGCCGGAGGAAAACTGCACATTGACGCTGCCCGCCAGCACGATGACCTGAAGCCCTGTTGTGCCGGAGAGAATGTCGCCCTGCTTGAGGCGCGACTCGGTAAAAACGTCGGCGCGCTGCGCGCCCACGTTGGCCTCGGCTGCGGCGATGGTCGAGCGGAGTGCGGCCTCAGCCTTTGCATACGCCGCCTGATCGGCCTTGTCAAGGGCGGCGTCGATGGATGAATTCGCCTTGGTGGTGAAGGTCGTTTGCAGATAGTTGAGTGAGATCAGCGGGTCGCTGGCATCGCCCCCTGCGGCCGTGGCCGCGGTGGCGAGCACCGTTACCGCGAGGAGCGATGCGAGCAGTGCAAGGGGCCTTTTCACGGTTTGGCTCCTTCCTCCTCCGCCTCGGCGGAGGTCTTGGAGATGCGGTAGCTCAGCGTGAGCAGACTGTCGGCAAAGTGGACGTCCTCGGTGAAGACCTCGCTGCCGACGTGCAGTTCCGTGTTGGTGAAATTCCAGATCCCGCGCACGCCGAGCGCAACGAGCTGCTCGGCGACCTCCTGCGCGATGTTTTTCGGCACAGTCAGCACCGCGACGTCGGGATGGCACACGGCGAAATAGTCGCCGATCTCGTCGAACGAGCGGATAAGCACGTTGTTGACGCGCGTGCCGATGAGCGCGGGGGAGACGTCGAACGCGGTGTCAAGCAGAAAACCGGTCTGCATGAAGTCAAAGTTGCGCAGCAGCGCGTGGCCAAGGTGGCCGGCACCGACGACGACGAGGCGGTGCTGCTCGTCCACGCCGAGAATGTGACCGATCTCGGTGCGCAGCTCCAAAATGTTGTAGCCGTAGCCCTGCTGGCCGAACTCGCCGAAGCAGCTCAGGTCCTGACGGATTTGTGAAGCGGTGATGCCCATGCGCTCGCCGAGCAAGCTCGACGAAATGCGCACGATGCCCTTGGAGTGCAGATCGTCGAGATAGCGGTAGTAACGGGGAAGACGCCGGACGACAGCGTCGGAAATTTTGCGTTTTTTCATAAGGAACGATCCTTTGTTTTAGGATACTGCAATTATACGAGCGAGAGAAGAAGTTGTCAATTTTTTTAACGATCTTTGACGAAAATTTTAGCTTTACAGAAGTGGGAAAAGTTGCTATACTTACTTTGTTAACCCCTGCGTCCCAATTCAATATGTGCCCGTAGCTCAGTTGGATAGAGCGTCAGGCTCCGACGTTTCAGGCGTCTCCAGTTGAGATATAGCGCAAAGCCTTGCCGCGCCTGCGTTTGCGGGAACGGCAGAGAAAAAATGGGTGGTCGTTGACTACTATTTGACGACTATTGCAGAAACCCACAACCCAATATGTGCCCGTAGCTCAGTTGGATAGAGCGTCAGACTCCGACTCTGAAGGCCGCTGGTTCGAATCCAGTCGGGCATACCATAAGGTGGCAACAATTTGGATATTTTAAGCGCAACGCTTAGAATACCAAAGGGTTGCCGCCTTTTTTTATTTCAAATTTTGCACTCAGGAAAAAAGATATTTTCGCGTTATTTTGGTAATCGGGGGGATTCGAACTCCCCCTTTCACAGATTCAAAGGCAATATCCTGAGAAGCGCCCTTTTTGCGGGCGCAGAATAGAGCGTTTTTCCTCAAAATTTCATACGATCTTTCAGGCGTCTGTTTGTTGGTTTCGTCGGAGCCATCAAAAAGACGCCCTTTTTCATTTCCAGACGTCAAAAAGGGCGTCTCTGCCTAATTCATCAACCGGTCGGAGCATTTTTCTATGCTCCGGCTTATTTTTTTGCAGGAGGAACACAAAATGGACAGTCAAAATGAAACGGCACAGCTCCGTTACCTCGAAGAGACCAGTATCCGCCTTCGCCGCATGGATTTTGAAACCATGCCTGCGGAGGATCAGCAGCTCCCCGTCAAATGGAACGGCAGCGACCTCTGCCGTATCACCGGCAAGGGCAGCGTGTACTATCGCCGGGAGGATAAGCTGATGGTTCAGGAAGATGCCCTTGTAAAAGCCAATGCAGTATTGCAATAATATATGTGACCATTATCAAAACCGGGGCTGTAGCGAAATAAAATCGCTACAGCCCTTTGCTTTTTTATGGACAATTTAGCTACAGTTTCTCGAAAGAATTCGCAAATTTGCCATTCTTCCAGACGTTTATCCAAACATTGCGCGGAAACGCGCCTGTGCGGTGCGGCCCGCGTCGGTCAGGCCATCACGGTCGCCGAGCAAATAGGCGACGATGCGGGAGAACATATCGAGGTCGTAGCTGTCGGTGAGCGAGGCGCGGTAGGCGCTCAGCCTTTCGAGCGCGCGATCCTGCTCGGTGTCGTCGTATTGACCCAACCAGTTGAGGAAGCTGATGCCGCTGCTGCTCATCACCTCGTTCAGTCTGCCGCCGTCCAGAGCGTCGGGGCGGAGGACATTGTTTTTCGCCAGCAGCGCGGTCAGATCGGCATAATAAGCGGGGCTGCCCGTGCTGCAATCGCCGCTCATGCTGCCCTCTAAAATGCGCCGTGCGCCGCCGTCCATAAGGCAGACGATATAGGGACCGTCCAAAACCGTGTCGCCGTCCAAAACAGCCCAGCCGTCCTCGTCCACCTCTGTGCCGCCCGCAAGCACGATTTTTTCCGGCTTTTGCGCGTGGTAATGCTGGCTGAAGCAATAGACCTCCGGCGTCAGACCCGCGTAGCGGGTCTCCACGTCGAGGAAGGAGACGCTCGTGTACCAGTCGTCGTACTGCGCGGCGCTGCCCGCAAGGGTGTCGTACCGCTGCCGGACAAGCTGCTTTGCCCGCGCAGCGACCTCAGCGGGAATACTTGGGTCGGCAAGCGTCGCGTCGGCGATGTGGTCGGTGTGGCTGCGGTCGGGCTTGTAGAGCAGCAGATTTTCACCGTCGAAATAGAGATAGCGCGTGAAGTTGACCCCATCGCCGGGAGCGTTGCCCGCAGACAAGCCGCAGAAGAGGACCGAACGGCTGTCGGGAGCGGCGGATGTGTAGTCCCACCAGTTCAGCTCCTGCCACGCGGCGGTGATGACGGACTTGAGGTCGACGCCGTAGAGCTGACCGCCGCGTTTGTAGTAGATCGCGGGGAAGTTGGGAGAGCTGTTGATGATCTCACACACGCCGTCGCCGTCCATGTCCACCTGTATGAGCCAGTCAAGGGAATCGGAGGGGATGCGGCGGTCGGCAATGCGTTGCGCCTTCCCTGCAAGGGGAATGGTCAGCCACGGCTCCCGCGCGGGAAGGATGTCCGTGAGCGGCGTCGGGTCGACGGTCTCAAGGTCTGGCAGCAGCGTAGGCGGGGAATGGAGGGTGTTGATACACGCCATCAGCGCGGGACTGTCAATCCAGAGCGTTTGACGGTCGCTGGGATAGCTTGAGGAGAGCCCCGGCTCAAAGGTGGGATGCAGGAGCCGCACGCAGTCGAAGCCGCAGAAAAAACTGTATTGTGTACCGTCCCGCATATTCACCGTGAGCGTGTAGTATGCGGAGTCTCCGTAGCCGCGCTGCGTGTAAAGTTCTGCTTCGGTGAGGGCGTTGAGGGCGGGCACGAGCTGCGCCGAAAGTGCGGTCAGCTCTGCATCGACGAGGAAGCGCGAGCTGCTGCCGTCGCGGAATTGCAGGTTAAGAATGTCCTCTGCGCGCAGAGCTTGCGCCCAGTGCAGAAATTCGTCGACGACGCTGCGCTCGGCCTCTGTCAGATTGTTGGGGAACGCAGGCTGGGATATTTGCTCCGGTGCCGCTTCGCCGCGCAGATACGCGAGGAATGCGTCGATTTCCTCTTGACCGGAGAGGACCTTGTAGGATTTGGCAGCGTCCCTTGTGCCGATGTTCAGCGAGTAGACCGCCTCCGTGCTCCCCGGCGCGTCATACTCCCGAATGAAGTTGATGGTCAAAGGCTCGGCAGTGCCCCCGTCAGCGTCAGGTAGCGTAAGGTAGAGCGTAGACCACGCGGGGTTGACGGCGACTGTTTTCTTCGGATGCGCACTGCCGATGCGAACGAGCGCAAGATGTTCGGAGAGACATACTGTCCCGTCGGCGGGGGTATATCGCGCATCCACATCGGGCCGCTCCTCCACATAGGTGCAGGTCACTTCCGCATCCCAGAAATCACCGCAGACCGCGCTCAGCGGACGGGAGCTTCCGGTGAAGCTCACCGCGCACACGAGCGCCGCGAGCGCGACAGCGACGAACACCGCCGCGGTCTTCCCCTGCCGGTTCTCCGCAATGCGGGTGACGCGCTCCTTGAGACTCTTTTTACCGCCGGTCATGGTCGTCGCGCCGAGGAGCGGGTTTTGCGGCTTGGTGCACACGGGCACGAGCGAGAGCAGGGCTTTTCCGTAGACGGTGCGCTCGTCCGCGCCGAGCGCGCGGAGCGTCCCCTCGTCGCAGGCAAGCTCGCCGTCCTCGCGCGAGAGCACCGCCGCGAGCCACACGAGTGGGTCGAACCAGTAGACGGTCAGACACAGACCGCGCAGCAGCGACCACAGTGGGTCTAAGTGCCGCGCGTGGGTCTGCTCGTGCGCGAGCACGAAGCGTAGCAATTCGGGCGAGGCGGCCGCCGCGTTGTTGAGATAGATGGCGGGGCGCAGAACGCCGAAGAGGCACGGCGAGGGCAGCGCGGACACGAGGTAGACTGGATAGCGGCAGCCCTCGACGCTGTAAGGCGTGCGCGCCTTGCGTAGCGCGCGGGCAAAGCGCAGATTGGTGAAAAGGAACCACGCACCCACGATCAGCATACCGGCGTACCAAACATAGGTGAGCGCTTCGGAGAGCGCGACAGCACGGTAGGTCGGTGTCACAATAGAGTATTCGTCGGCAGGGGCGCTCTGCGCTGCGTCGGACGGCGGAGACTGCGGGTCACCCTGCGACTCCTCGCCGGACAAAAGCTGAGCGGGGTGGCGCTCCGTACCGTCCTGCATGTACAGGACGGGCGTTTCCAGCCGCTTTTCCACGGCGGTCTGCACCGGCTCAGCGGCAGAGAGCACATTGTGTGCCAGCGTGCCGACATTCAGCGGCACAAGCAGCCGCACGAGCACCAGCGCCCAGAGAGTGTACTGCATGCGGCGCGAGATGGTGCGGCGGAACAGCCGCCGCAGTGCCAGCAGCGCAAGGATCAAAACAGAGGAAGTGAGCAGAATTTCTTTCATTTTGAGTTCCCTCCCGCTTGCTCCAAAATGGCGGACAGCTCCGCAATATCGTGCTCTGTCAGGGCGTTTTTCTCCACCATGGCGCTCATGAGCAGGCCGAGGCCGCCGTAGACCTTGCCGAGGAAGCTCTCGGTCTCGGCGCGGGCGGCGTCGCCCTGCTTGACGGCGGGGGAAAACTGCTTGGCGCGCGCGCCCTCCTCGTGGCGCACCGCGCCCTTGGCCTCCAGCCGCGAGAGCATGGTGATGACGGTGTGCTTCTCCCAGCCGGTTTCCTCTCGCAGGGCGGCGGTGAGCTGTGTGATGGTCTGCGGCGCGGTTTCCCAGAGACGGTGCATCAGCTTCCACTCCGCATCGGTCAGATTGCAGGACACAGGACATTCCTCCTTTCGGTATACGGCTGTATACCTATCTGAGGCCAGCATAGCAGAAAGGTATACGGTTGTCAACCAAGTTTTGCGTGGAAATGGTCTGCTACTATTTCCGTGCTTTGGAAACTCAGCCTGATATGCCCTCCGGCAGGAATTTGTACTTGACAAATGAGGTCTGTCCACGGTAGACCTCATTTGAGGACAATTTACTAAAACGTAGACATTTTGTTAGCTGTCGGATATAATAAACCC
>ERZ779658.1313-NODE-1313-length-19124-cov-18.096125_pt1 | contig 19124 bp, 10 predicted proteins | sample MGYA00511485_ERZ779658 | MGnify/ENA primary metagenome ERZ779658 (study PRJEB29588, sample SAMEA2162182) | human gut metagenome | biome: human gut; feature: human-associated habitat; material: faeces | place: Denmark | collected 2008/2010 ... | reverse complement strand
TTTTTATTATTAACTTTAAATTCTTATATTATGCAAAAGTACAAAATGCCAATCAGCAGGCTACGGATGATGGTTTGTCTGATAGGAATGTTACTTCCGATGTGCATGTTCGCACAGCAAATTACAGTACAAGGTGTAGTGAAAGACCAGACCGGTGAAACGGTTATTGGCGCCAGTGTAATGGAAAAAGGAACCACAAATGGGACAATAACCGGTATTGACGGTGATTTCTCTTTGAACATGTCTTCGAACGGTACTCTTGTCGTTTCATTTGTAGGCTATAAGACTCAAGAGGTGCAGGTGAAGGGACAGAAACAGCTTCAGGTAGTTTTGTCTGAAGATGCCGAAATGCTGGATGAAGTGGTGGTGATAGGGTATGGCACCATGAAGAAAAGCGACCTTACAGGAGCAGTGTCCTCCATCGGTAACAAGGATATCAAGGATTCCCCCGTATCCAATTTGGGACAAGCCATCCAGGGAAAAATCTCAGGTGTGCAGATTGTAGATGCCGGTAAACCGGGAGACAATGTATCCATCAAGATTCGTGGTTTGGGTTCTATCAACAACTGCGACCCGCTGGTCGTGATTGACGGAGTGCCTACCGACTTGGGCTTGTCTTCCTTAAATATGGCCGATGTGGAACGTTTGGATGTATTGAAGGATGCTTCGGCCACAGCCATCTACGGTTCCCGGGGAGCTAATGGAGTTGTGATGATTACCACCAAACGCGGTACGGAAGGAAAAGGAAAACTTGCTGTATCTGCCAATTACTCTTTCCAGAATGCTACGAACGTACCTTCTTTATTGAACGCGGCGCAGTATGCCGAGTTGAGTAATGACATGATGGTGAACAGTGGACGCAATCCTAATCCGGAATGGGCCAATCCTTCTGAATTGGGTGCAGGTACCGACTGGATGGATGAATTGCTCCGTACGGGTGTGATGCAGAACTATACGGTAAGTTATTCCGGCGGTAACGAGAAATCCCATTATTATGTGTCCGGTGGTTTTCTGGATCAGTCCGGTATCGTGAAGAGTGTGAATTACCGTCGCTTCACATTCCAGTCCAACAGTGATGCGCAAGTCTTGAAATGGTTGAAGTTCTCCAATAACATTACGTTCAGTGCCGATACGAAGAAGTCGGGCAGCTATAATATAGGTGATGCGCTGAAAGCGCTCCCCATTTATCCGGTGAAGAATGAAGATGGCAGTTGGAGTGGTCCTGATGGTAACTCGGAATGGTATGGCAGCACGCGCAACCCCATTGGACCGACGGAACTGAACAAGAGTCAGACTGATGGATATAACTTCCTGGCCAACTTGACGGCAGAACTTACTTTTACCAAATGGCTTAAGTTTAAAAGTACTTTCGGCTACGATGCCAAATTCTGGTTCATAGACAACTTTACCCCCAAGTATAACTGGAAACCCACTCCCACAGAGGAGACTTCACGTTATAAGAGCGATAACAAGTCGTTCACTTATTTGTGGGACAACTATTTCCTATTCGACCATACTTTTGCAGAAAAACATCGTGTGGGATTGATGGCCGGTATGTCTGCCCAATGGAACACCAACGACTACCTGAATGCGCAGAAGAATGTGTTTATGTTCGACAATGTGCACGAAATGGATAATGGCGAGGAAATGTATGCCATCGGTGGAAACGAGACAGAGTGGGCATTGCTCTCTTACATGGCACGTGTCAACTACTCTTACGAAGACCGCTATTTGCTGACTGCAACCATTCGTCGTGACGGTTCCAGCCGTTTCGGTAAGAAACATCGCTGGGGTACTTTCCCTTCCGTATCTGTGGCATGGCGTGCCTCTCAGGAAAAGTGGTTTCCAAAAAACGACTATATCAATGACTTGAAAGTGCGTGCGGGATACGGTGTGACCGGTAGCCAGGCAAGTGTTGGAAACTACAGCTATCTGGCATCCTACAATACCAGTGTATATCCTTTCGGCATTTCGAGCGGCAATCAGACAGCGCTGGTTTCTTCTACTCTCGCCAACCCGTATATCCATTGGGAAGAGGTGGCACAAACCAACATCGGTTTTGATGCCTCACTGTTCAATTCACGCGTTATGTTCTCGTTCGATGCTTATCTGAAGGAGACGAGAGACATGCTGGTAAAGGCGTCTATCCCCATCACATCGGGATTTGAAGATACTACAACCACGTATACCAATGCCGGAAAAGTACGTAATCAAGGTATTGAAATGAGTCTGCATACCATCAATCTTACCGGTGAACTGGGATGGGAAACGAACCTGACCGCCACTTACAACAAGAATAAAATTAAGGATTTGAACAGCGACGTTCCTTATTACATTAACCAAATCAATAACTCCTATGTAACGATGCTGGCAAAGGACTATCCCATTAATGTCTTCTACGGCTATGTTACGGACGGAATCTTCCAGAACCAGTCTGAAGTGAATACACATGCCGTGCAGCCGGGAGCTGAGCCGGGTGATATCCGTTTCAGGGATTTGAACAACGATGGTGTCATCAATGATAGTGACCGTACCGTCATCGGTAACCCGAACCCAAGTTGGCTGTTCTCCATGAACAATAGCCTTTCCTATAAGGGTTTCGAACTTTCTGTTTTCTTACAAGGTATAGCCGGAAATAAGATATACAATGCCAACAATATCGACAATACCGGTATGGCAGCTGCCTATAACCAGACTACCGACGTACTGAAGCGTTGGCAAGGAGAGGGGACCAGCAATTCGATGCCGCGTGCCGTGTTCGGCGACCCCAATCAGAATACACGCGTGTCAGACCGCTTTGTGGAGAATGGTTCTTATCTGCGTTTGAAGAATATCACACTCTCATACACTTTCCCGAAGCAGTGGTTACAGAAAGCCCAGATTGAGAATGCACGCCTTTCCCTATCTTGTGAGAATGTGGCTACCATCACCGGATATTCCGGTTTCGACCCTGAAGTGGGTATTAACGGAATAGACCAGAACCGTTACCCCATTTCCCGTACGTTCAGCTTAGGATTAAACTTTAACTTTTAATGATTGACTCGGATATGAAAAAGATAACAAATTTACTATATATGCTGGCAGTATTGCTGCTGGCTTCCTGCAGCGACTTTCTGGACAAGTCTCCTAAAAATACGGTTGACCCGGAAACGACGGTGACCGATGATGTGGCCATTGCTCTGACCAATGCCTGCTATCGCACCCTTCAGTCTTCCAATATGTACAACCAGCGTATCTGGACACTGGATATTGTGGCGGGTAACAGTCTGGTGGGTGCCGGTGGCGGTACCGACGGCCTTGAAACGATACAAGCTTCTAACTTCATAACGCAGAGCGACAATGGCATGGCATTGTACATGTGGCGTTCTCCCTGGGTGGGGATAGGACAATGCAACATTGTGTTGAATAGTCTTCTGGAGGCTGAAGCCGTGTCAGAGAAAATCAAGAACCGCTGTCTGGGAGAGGCTTATTTTCTCCGTGCACATTATTACTATGTATTGGTACGTCTGTACGGTGGTGTTCCACTGCGTTTGGCTCCTTATAATCCGGGAGAACCGACAGACATTGCACGCGCTACAGTCGAAGAGACTTATGCCCAGATAATTTCCGATTGTAAGAATGCGGTTGACCTGCTTCCTGCCAAGTCTTCTTACGACGACGAGAACGTGGGACGTGCCTGCAAAGATGCAGCTTTGGCCATGTTGGCAGATATTTATCTGACGCTGGCTCCTAATCATACGGAATATTATCAGGAGGTGTCTGATTTGTGTGATGAGATAACAAATTTGGGGTATGACCTTTCTTCCTGCAAGTATGAGGACAATTTCGATGCATTGGTCAATAACGGGCCGGAATCTTTGTTCGAGGTCCAGTATTCGGGCAATACGGAATATGATTTTTGGGGAAACAATCCGCAGTCTTCCTGGCTTTCTACTTTCATGGGTCCCCGTAATTCGGACTTTGTTGCCGGCAGTTATGGCTGGAACCAGCCTACAGAAGAATTTGTGGGTCAATATGAGAGCGGTGACAAACGTAAGGATTTGACCGTGCTTTATGCCGGATGTCCGGATTTTGACGGTAAGGCTTACAAAAGCTCTTATTCCAATACGGGATACAATGTACGCAAGTTTCTGGTGTCGAAAACGGTTTCTCCGGAATACAATACCAATCCTGCCAACTTCGTGATTTATCGTTATGCGGACGTCCTGCTGAAGAAGGCCGAAGCTTTGAATGAAATGGGACGCCCTGACCAGGCTGCCGTGCCTTTGAATATTGTACGTAAGCGTGCCGGACTGCCGGAGGTTTCGGGCTTGTCACAGGAAACCATGCGTGAAAAGATTATCCATGAGCGCCGCATGGAACTAGCTTTCGAAGGGCATCGCTGGTTCGACATGATTCGTGTCAACAATGGAGAGTATGCCATTAAATTCCTGCATTCCATTGGAAAGAGCAACGTGAACAAGAACCGCTTGCTGTTCCCTATTCCGCAGACGGAGATGGATGCTAATACCTTAATGGTGCAGAACCCGGGTTATTAATTAATTTAATCAGAAGAATATGAAGAAATATATTTCACACCTTGTATTTGCCTTACTGGGCTGTGCAGCCTTATCTGCTTGTGTAGATGATGATTACATGGAATTGGATAAAGGACAGAATGAACTTGTACTGACGGCCAGCAAGACGGAAGTTGTTTTGAATGAGCAGGCACATGCCGATGATGCCCTGGAGCTTTCCTGGACTACGGGAACCAATTATGGGACGGGTAATAAAATTTCTTATACGCTGGAATTGGCCAAGACCGGCAGTGATTTTGCAGATTCTTATGTAGCTGTGGAGAATGCCGTACAAGAATACTCATGGAAAAAGAGCGTGGAGGAATTGAATGACATCCTGCGCAACCATTTTGGGGCAACTGCCGGGGAGAACATTTCGTTGGAAGCGCGCTTGACAGCTACTGTAACGGAACGGGACGAAAAACAGGTGTCTACCACTGCTTTCAGTGTTACAGCCTATAAACCGCTCACATCCACCCTTTATCTGATAGGTAGTGCCACTCCGGGCGGCTGGAGTGCCGATGATGCGACAGAGATGACCCGCAAGGACAATGGTATCTTTACATGGACGGGCCGGCTTGTGGCCGGTGAATTTAAGTTCATCACGACCTTAGGCTCATTCCTGCCCTCTTACAACAAAGGAACAGATGGATTGCTGGTTCTTCGTAGCAGTGATGACCAGCCGGATGAACCTTTTGTTGTCGAAGAAGACCATAATTACATCGTCGAGGCCAATCTGTTTACCGGTGTTCTTACATTGACCCAGACAGAGACGTTGGCACCTGCCTACGACCAGCTTTATTTTGTGGGTAACGCTACGGATTGGGGATTCGTGAAGATGAAACAAGATGTGCTCGACCCATACTTGTTCCGCTTCGGCAAGTTCTTTGAAGTGGGCAAAGGAGGGGAATTCAAGTTCGGAACCTCCGATGGAAGTTGGGAGAACATGTATAAGGCCAAGAATGCCGATGCTGCTTATACCGATACAGAAGTGGTGTTTGTGAAAGGGTTCGACCCGGACAATAAATGGGTGCTGAAAGACGGGGAATGCGGCAAGGCCTACAAGATTTGCATGGATATCCGTAGTGGTAAGGAACGCATGATGATGAGCGAATTTACTCCGTATGAGATGATTTATATGGTAGGTGATGCTACTCCGGCCGGTTGGACGATTGGTGATGCTACGCCGATGCAGACAACGGATAATCCGTATGTGTTTACTTGGAAAGGTACGCTGAATGCCGGTGAGTTGAAATTTACTTGTGATAAGCAGGAAGATTGGAATGGAGCCTGGTTCATGCCGGCTGTAGCAGACAAACAGCCTGCAGGAGAAACAGAACCGATGCTTTTCCTTGATAAATCAGACGAAGCGTTCAAAGCGCAATATCTGGACGTGATGGTAGGCGGCATCGACCAGAAGTGGAAGATTACGACAGCAGGTTCCTATCTGATTACTTTGAATCAGCTGGAAGAGACAATTTCAATCGTGAAACAATAGGTATCTACAATAGATGAAGAAGATAGTTTATACAACACTGGTAGCCTTGCTGCTGGTTGCATGCAGCAAGGAGAGTGATGATACCGGCAGCGGTACCGGTGGAGGCGGAGAGAGTGGAGGGGTTACGGAAGTAACCCCAGTCACCTCGGACTTGACGGTCAACCTCACTACCGACAAGGCATGTTACCGGCCGGGCGAGAGTGTTTCTTTTACAGCTGACGCCCTTCCTGCCGGAGCTAAAATCCGCTACCGGACAATGGACAAGGTTGTATCGGAGCAGGCTGCTGCCGGTACTACTTGGACTTGGACTGCTCCGGCAACCGATTATACCGGTTATCTGGTGGATGTGTACCGTACGAAAGAGAATGGAACAGAGGTTATTCTTGGTACTATTGCCGTAGATGTATCCAGTGACTGGACACGTTTTCCACGTTATGGTTTCGTTGCCACTTTTGATGCTTCGAAAAAGATGGATGGAGTGATAGAGAAGGAGATGGCTTTCCTGAACCGTTGCCACATTAACGGAGTACAGTTTCAGGATTGGCACAACAAGCATCATTGGCCGTTGGGCGGTACGCGTGAGCATCTGGACGAGGTCTATAAGGACATTGCCAACCGGGAGGTCTATACCGAGGTAGTGGAGAAGTATATCTCTACACAACACAGCCTGGGCATGAAGTCCATGTTTTACAATCTATGTTTCGGAGCTTTGGACGATGCCGTTTCCGACGGGGTAAAGGAAGAATGGTACATATTCAAGAACACGGGACGCATGGATAAGGATTCGCATGACTTGCCCTCCAGTTGGAAAAGTAATATCTTCCTGCTCAATCCCGCCAATACGGAATGGCAGGCATATATTGCCCAGAAAAACGATGATGTTTATGCCAATCTGGACTTTGACGGTTATCAGATAGACCAACTGGGAAACCGGGGTGACCGCTATGACTATGATGGCAATAAGGTAAATCTGCCTAAGGGATATGCCTCGTTCATCGAAGCCATGAAACAGAAGCATCCGGACAAGCGTTTGGTGATGAATGCCGTCTCCAGCTATGGAGCTTCCCAGATAGCTGGTACGGGTAAAGTGGATTTCCTTTATAATGAAGTATGGGGCGATGAGGCAGGCTTCAAGGATCTGCACACCATTATCAAAGCGAACGACCAGTATGGCAACCATGCCTTGAAAACGGTGTTTGCCGCATATATGAACTATGACAAGGCAGGTAGCAGTACCGGTGAGTTCAATACACCGGGTGTGCTGCTGACGGATGCTGTGATATTTGCTTTGGGAGGCTCTCATTTGGAATTGGGTGACCACATGCTATGCCGCGAGTACTTTCCAAGCACGGCTTTGCAGATGAACGATGTACTGAAAACAGCCATGATTCGTTATTATGACTTTATGACGGCTTATCAGAACCTGCTTCGTGATAAAGATACGGAGGCGGAGATTTCCGTTTCTCTGAACTGTACGGATGCTGCGCGGAATCTTTCTCTGAATGCATGGCCGCCGCAGAAGTCTGCCATCACTGTATATGCCAAGAATGTAAATGGCAGGCAAGTCATTCATCTGCTCAACTTCCTCAATGCGGATAACTTAAGCTGGAGGGATTTGAACGGAACAATGCCCGAACCGCGTCTGGTGTCCGACGTGCCGTTGAAGATGAATGTTTCCGGTAAAGTGAACAAGATATGGGTTGCATCGCCCGATTTCCATGCCGGTGCTTCGCAGGAACTGTCATTCGAACAGAAGGACGGCACGGTTACCTTTATCTTGCCCTTGCTGAAGTACTGGAGCATGCTTGTGATGGAATAAGAGTATCCAATAAAGGAACAAACAGATTATAGTAATGAAGAAATATATATTTTTATTTTTTGCCGTCTGTGCATTTTCAGTATATGCGAATGCACAGAACCGCACCGGAGACTGCACTTCCTATACCAGTGACGACCGGAGTGTGACCTTCTATTTAAATGACAGTTCTGCCATACAATTACGTCTGTGTAGCCAGTCTACGGTACGTATATGGTTTTCTCCCGACGGTAGTTTCCAGCGGAATAATCCTTCCTTTGCCGTCGTCAATGAGGACCTGGAGGATGTCGGTACCGTCCATGTGGACGAACAGAATGCCTGCTACGAGATTTTTACCCCTAAACTCCGTATCCGGGTAAACAAGTCTCCGTTTAACTTACAGATATTCGACAAGTATCAGAAACTGCTGTTCAGTGATTATGCCGATAAGGGGCATATCAGTAACGGGCAGCGCAAATTGGAATACAAGACCCTCCGTCGTGACGAACACTTCTTCGGCTTGGGAGAAAAGACCGGCAAGCTGGACCGTCGCGGCGAAGCCTACAAGATGTGGAACAGTGACAAGCCTTGTTATAGTGCCGTTGAGGACCCGCTCTACAAGAGTATTCCGTTCTTTATGAGCAGTTATCGTTATGGTATTTTCCTGGACAATACGTATAAAACCGAATTTAAGTTTGGTACGGAAAGCCGCGATTACTACAGTTTCGAGGCTCCTGGGGGAGAGATGATTTATTATTTCATCTTCGGGAAGGATTATAAGGAAATCATGAAACAATATGTCGACCTAACGGGAAAACCCATAATGCCTCCTAAATGGGCATTGGGCTTTGCACAATGCCGGGGACTGCTGACGAGCGAGAAATTGTCTTATGAAATAGCTGAAGGCTATCGTAAGCGTGGAATTCCTTGTGATGTTATTTACCAGGACATAGGCTGGACACAGTATTTGCAGGATTTTGAGTGGCGGAAAGGGAACTACGAGAATCCGAAAAAGATGCTTGCAGACCTCAAGGATATGGGCTTCAAGGTGGTGGTTTCGCAAGATCCGGTCATTTCACAAGCCAATAAGCGGCAATGGGAGGAAGCCGATAGGTTAGGGTATCTGGTAAAGGACTCCACCAACGGCAGGAGTTATGACATGCCCTGGCCCTGGGGTGGTAATTGTGGAGTAGTGGACTTCACCCTTCCTGCTGTGGCAGACTGGTGGGGAGCTTATCAGCAGAAGCCCATTGATGATGGCATTGCCGGTTTCTGGACTGATATGGGTGAACCTGCCTGGAGCAATGAGGAGCAGACGGAACGCCTGGTGATGAAACACCATTTGGGCATGCATGATGAGATTCACAATGTTTATGGTCTTACGTGGGATAAGGTGGTGAAGGAGCAGTTTGAAAAACGGAATCCTAACCGTCGCGTATTTCAGATGACACGTGCCGCTTTTGCGGGCTTGCAACGCTATACTTTCGGCTGGACCGGTGACTGTGGAAACGGTGATGACGTGACGCAGGGCTGGGGACAGATGGCCAATCAGATTCCGGTACTGTTGTCTGCCGGTTTGGGAATTATTCCTTTTACTACTTGTGACATTACCGGTTATTGCGGAGATATAGAGAATTATCCTGCGATGGCTGAACTTTATACGCGGTGGATACAGATGGGCGCTTTCAATCCCCTGAGCCGCATTCATCATGAGGGCAACGTGGCTGTGGAGCCGTGGCTGTTCGGCGAAGAGGCCGAGAAGAATGCCAAGGCAGCCATCGAATTGAAGTATCGTCTTTTGCCTTATATCTATACGTATGCCCGCGAAGCACACGAAACGGGGTTGCCTCTCATGCGACCGATGTTTCTGGAATATCCGGCAGATATGGAAACGTTCTCTACGGATGCCCAGTTCATGTTTGGCAGCGAACTGCTGGTTGCTCCGGTGGTAAAGAAAGGAGCGCGAAACAAGAATGTGTATCTTCCTGAAGGAACTTGGATTGACTACAACAACAAACACACAGCATATAGCGGTGAGCAATGGATGACGGTGGATGCTCCCCTCAATACTATTCCTATGTTTGTAAAGCAGGGAAGTATCATACCTCAAATGCCGGTCATGAACTATACGGATGAGAAACCGGTCTATCCGGTTACGTTTGAGATATTTCCTGCTGCAGCGGGCAGTGAAACTACCTTCTCGCTTTATGAAGATGCAGGAACTGATTTAGGATATTTGCGTGGAGAGTTCATGCGCACTCCTATTACTTGCCAGACTACCGACAAAGGCTATACGCTGAAAGTAGGTACACGGACTGGTGAGAAATATAGCTTACCCGGCCAACGAAACCTGATGTTCTGCATCTATACGGAACAGATGCCGAAAACAGCTTTGCTGGACGGTCAGAAAATCAAGAAAACGAATGTCGGAAAGCTGGAAGAAAATCGGGAGACAGAGTTTACGATAACTGCCTGGTGTCCTGACAAGAAGCTGGGGACCTGCCTGCTGAGGTTGCCGGATGATGGAAAGGAACATATCATTGAGTTTATCTATTAACACAAAAAACATATCATTATTATGAAGAAATTTGTACTTAGCGCGGCTTTGTTTTTTTCTGCCCTGGCGGGGAATGCTGAAGGCATTTCATCCCCTTCGGGCATGGTGAAGCTGGATTTTGAACTGACAAAAGACGGGAGACCAGCCTATCAGGTGGATTATAAAGGGGCTCCTGTCATCAATCCCAGTACGTTGGGATTGGAACTGAAAGGAGCTACCAGCCTGATGGATGGTTTCAAAGTAGTAAGGACTTCTACTTCCACTTTCGATGAAACCTGGCAACCGGTGTGGGGGGAGACAAAAGATATCCGCAACCACTACAACGAATTGCTGGTAGAACTTGAACAACCGTCTACCACTCGTTTTATGAATATCCGTTTTCGGGTATATGATGACGGCGTGGGATTCCGTTATGAGTTTCCGCAACAGAAGAATCTGGTTTATTTTGTGATAAAGGAAGAGCATTCCCGGTTTGCCATGACCGGCGACCATACTGCCTGGTGGATTCCGGGAGATTATGATACCCAGGAATATGATTACACGGAGTCCAAACTCTCTGAAATCCGTGGACTGCTGCAGGGAGCTGTGAGTGACAATGCATCACAAACTGTCTTTTCGCCGACGGGTGTCCAGACTTCCATACAGCTTAAAACAGCTGATGGAGTGTACCTTAACCTGCACGAGGCAGCCTTGGTAGACTACTCTTGCATGCATCTCAACCTGGATGACAAGAACCTCGTTTTTGAATCCTGGCTGACTCCGGATGCCCAAGGAAATAAAGGGTATATGCAGTCTCCCTGCCATACTCCCTGGCGTACGGTCATAGTCAGTGATGATGCCCGCGAGATACTGGCCTCCAATTTGATTCTCAATCTGAATGAGCCTTGCAAGTATGACGATACCTCCTGGATTAAGCCGGTGAAATATGTCGGCGTATGGTGGGAAATGATTGCAGGGGGAAAGCCCTGGGCATATACTTTTGACCTCCCTTCTGTGAAACTGGATGATACGGACTATTCCAAGGTGAAACCGAACGGCATTCATCCGGCCAACACGGCTAATGTGAAGAAGTACATAGACTTTGCTGCCGAACACGGTTTTGACCAGGTATTGGTGGAGGGTTGGAATACGGGTTGGGAAGACTGGTTCGGTAATTCCAAGGATTATGTTTTCGATTTCGTGACTCCTTATCCCGATTTTGACATCAAGTATCTGAATGAATATGCCCATTCCAAGGGCGTCCGTCTGATGATGCACCATGAAACATCGGCTTCCGTTCGTAACTATGAGCGGCACATGGAGGCCGCCTACCGTCTGATGAATAAATATGGATATAATTCGGTAAAGAGTGGCTACGTAGGCAATATGATTCCCCGTGGCGAGCATCACTATGGACAATGGATGAACAACCATTACCTATACGCCGTGACCGAAGCTGCCAAACACAAGATAATGGTCAATGCCCATGAAGCGGTACGTCCGACTGGTTTATGCCGTACCTATCCCAATCTGATAGGCAATGAATCTGCCCGAGGCACGGAGTACGAGGCTTTTGCCGGTAACAAGCCCTTCCACACAACGGTACTTCCGTTTACCCGTTTGCAGGGTGGTCCGATGGACTATACGCCCGGTATCTTTGAAATGGACATCAATAAGTTGAATCCGAACAGCCATACGCATGCCAATACTACCTTGACGCGTCAGCTGGCACTTTATGTCACTATGTACAGCCCTCTACAAATGGCTGCCGACCTTCCTGAGAATTATGAGCGTTTCATGGACGCTTTCCAGTTCATCAAAGATGTGGCTGTGGATTGGGACGACAGCCGCTATCTGGAAGCTGAGCCGGGACGTTACATCACTGTTGCCCGTAAGGCAAAAGGTACGAATGACTGGTTTATCGGTTGCACCAGCAGTGAGCACGGACATGCTTCAACTCTGAAACTGGACTTCCTGGATGCAGACAAGCAGTATATTGCAACCGTCTATGCCGATGCAAAAGATGCCGATTATAAAACAAATCCGCAAGCTTATGTTATCCGTAAAGGTATCGTTTCTCCCAAAACGGTCTTGAAACTGAAAGCTGCTTCCGGTGGCGGCTATGCCATCAGCATCATGGAGGTGAAAGATAAATCTGTATTGAAGGGACTGAAGAGGCTTTCCGGGAATATCTGATTTACGGGCATAAAAAAAGGAGTACCGCTGTACTCCAACCTTTGTTAACCTTAAATCTAATACTATGAAAAACACATTGCAAAGATACGGACTTCTGATAAATCTGCAAATTATCCAACTAAAAAAGTATGTTTTATAACACTTATTAGCCGTTTATTCCTTTGCTTCTATTTTTGTTAACAAAAAGGATGCGAATGTATCAAAAGCACATGAAGACTTTTATAATGTTATAATATTAGGCGCGGATTACGCGGAATAACGCGGATTCAATAAACTGAATCCGTAAAATCTGCGTTATCCGCACCTAAAATAAAGCGTTAAAGAAGGTTTTGACATATTCCCCTTACCCTTTTACTTCCTGATACATAAATCTTTTAATGCTCTTCTTTGCCGTTTTCTCGAACTCCTCGAAGTGTATCTTGACTTTTGTTATCTGGCAGTAGGCCGGTAATTGCAGATTCAATTCATTCCGATTGTCCTCCATAACCTTTTCGATGTCCGATTGTTCCATACCATGGGCGAATGCATCGTCAAAATCCGGATAGATAAGAGCCACGAGCTTGTCGTTCTGCAATACGATCAGTGATTCGGACACATAGGGCATGTTGTTCAGTTTGCTTTCAATCTCTTCGGGATAGATGTTCTGGCCACTGGCTGTGAGCAACATGTTCTTGCTGCGTCCACGGACAGTGACATATCCTTCGGTATCCATCGTTGCAAGGTCTCCGGTGTGCAGCCAACCGTTTACATCGATGATTTGGGAAGTCGCTTCGGCATTTTTGTAATAGCCCAGCATCAGATTGGCACCTTTACAGATTATTTCTCCTGCCACGTTCTGAGGGTCGGGAGAGTCTATCTTTACTTCCATGCGGGTGGTTGCCTTGCCACAAGAGGCCAGTTTCAATGTTTCCCAGCGGCTGGAACAAATGATGGGGCCGCATTCCGTCATTCCGTATGCAATGGTATAGGGGAAGCCTATCTGCTTCAGGAAGCGTTCCACTTCGGCATTGAACGGTGCTCCTCCGATGATTATTTCATCGAAATTACTGCCGAATACTTCCATTGCCTTTTTGCGCATGTCAGCCTTGATTTTATCGTTGACAATGGGCATCCGCAATAGCAGCTTGCCTATTTTATTGTCTATCCGGGGCAGGATATCCTTCTTGATAATCTTCTCTACGATAAGCGGTACACACGAAATGATCCGTGGCCTGATTTCGGAGAATGACTGTGCAATAATCTTGGGAGACGGCATACGGGTAAGGAAATACAGATGGGCGCCTGCGGAAAAACCGTATAGAAAATCGTACACCATACCAAATACATGTCCCAGAGGCAGCATGGATACAATATGGTCGCCCGGACGTACGGGGAGCATCTCATGGCAATATGCAACATTGGACCAAAGGCTGCGATAGGGGAGCATGACCCCTTTGGAATATCCCGTGGTGCCCGAAGTATAGTTTATGACAGCCAGTTCTTCGGGTGATTCCTCCTTGCGGTAGCTGATATGCTCGGGGCGGAAATTCTTGGGGAAACGTGTGCCATAGAGGACGTTGCGATGCTCGAAAGCCTCCATCAGCTGCTCGTTGCGGCAAACTACCGGAGTGAAGTCCGTCAGCAGTACGATACCCATCAGCAGGGGCATTGCCTCTTCATTGAGGTTTTCCCATGCCCGGTCGCCGACAAACAGCAGCTTGGCTTCGGAATGGTTGACGATGTTGTGGATATTGTCGGCCTTGAACTCATGCAGAATGGGAACGATGACAGCTCCATAGGTAACTGTCGCCAGAAAAGCGACTGCCCAATGTGCACTGTTACGTCCGCAAACGGCAATCTTGTCACCGGGCCTGATGCCGGCGCTTTCCAATACGATATGGAATTTGGCTATTTTCCGTGCTACATCTTTGTATTGCAGTGTAATTCCTTTGTAGTCTGTCAGGGCGTTGCGATCCCAGTTTTTAATAATGCTTTGTTCTATATAATCGATGAACCCTTGTTCTTGTTCCATTCAGCTGTTGCACACTTTAGTTAAAACTGCGCAAAGATAGGTCTTATAGTGATGCAAAGCAAATAGTTTCCACTTTTTTCTTGCCCTGAAACGGATAGAAACTTATCTGTAATTCTTATTCCTTGCTATTTTCCGAAATAAGAAGCAGCTTGTCGCCCACATGCAGTTTTAATGTTCCGTTCGGAATGAGGTACTCATCGCCACGTTTTACAATCATCACCAGTGTGCCTTTGGGCAGGTTCATGTCTTTCAGGGTGTCTGCCTGCTCCAGCATTTCTTGTGTAATGGTCATGTCGTGCAGGTTGGAGTCAATCTCTTCGGGCAGTTCAACTCCGAAATCATTTCCGGTCTTTTCCAGCGGGGTGGAGAGGCCAAGCAGCCGGGCTACCCAGGAGACTGTGGTACCCTGGATGACCAGTGAGACGATGGTTATGAAAAATACGATGTTGAAGATGACATGGGCGCCGGGCACATTAGCCACCACGGGATAGGTGGCAAAGATAATGGGTACTGCGCCACGTAATCCTACCCACGATACGAATAGCCGTGACTTGAGGGTGATTCTCTTGCCAAAAGGCAGCAGGCAGAGAAAAACGCTGAGAGGACGTCCCACGACAATCATGAATACGCCGATGAGCAATGCCACGACTGCAACTTCCAGCATCTCATGGGGGTTGACAAGCAGACCGAGGCAGAGGAACATGATGATTTGGAAAAGCCAGGTCAGTCCATCCATAAAAGTATAAATCTCTTTCCGGTGCATGATTTTGTTATTGCCTACCATCATTCCGGCGATATACACGGCCAGGTAACCGTTGCCTTTCAGCAGGTCGGTGATGGAGAAGGTGAAGAATACAAAGGACAGCAACAGGATAGGATAGAGTGCCTGGTTGTCTATATTCAGCCGGTTCAGCATAAGGATGGCCAGCTTTCCGAGGAAATAACCGGTTGCGGCACCGACAATGAACTGTATGGCAAAAGAGCCCAATATCTGGGGAACTCCCATTCCGGAGGACTGGATGAATTGAATCAGCACGATTGTCAGCATATATGCCATCGGGTCGTTACTACCGCTTTCCAGTTCCAGCATGGGGCGCAGATTATGCTTCAGGTTCATTTTTTGTGAACGCAGAATGGCGAATACAGAGGCTGAGTCGGTAGATGACATGGTGGATGCAAGCAAAAGGGAGGTTATCAACGGCAGGTGGATGTTGGTCCAGCTCATGCCGGACAGCCACCAGATAAATAATCCGGTAAAGAGGGCCGTGAGCAGCACTCCTGCAGTTGACAAAACAATGCCGGGAGTCAATATGGGCTTTATCTCCGTAAACTTGGTGTCCATGCCACCGGAGAACAGAATGATGCTGAGTGCAACCATGCCGATGAACTGTGCTTCCTTGGCGTTGTGGAACTGCAATCCCAATCCGTCACTGCCGAACAGCATACCGACGACAAGGAAAAGCAATAACGCAGGCACTCCGAAACGGTAGCCGGTCTTGCCGACAATGATGCTGACGAAAAGTAAAATGGAACCTATAAGTAGTATGTTTCCTGCTGTAAATATCATAAATTCTATGCTATATAGTTTGAAATGTGATGTTTCTTATGTCTAATAGTACAAAGATATGCAATGTGTTTAACAAATACAAATCTAAAATAGTTCAATTGAATTTTAAAATAAAGGTGGTTTCTTTACCAGGCAATAAGGATAAATTTCCGCCGGAAAGCCTCATTATTTGCCGGGAAATACTCAATCCAATACCGCTTCCACCCTCTTTGGTCGTAAAGAAGGGGATAAATATGTGTTCGGCAATGTCATTGGGAATGGCAGGTCCGTTGTTGGAAATTTCTATCAGTATGGCTTCCGCTTCGTTGCAGTAGGCACGTATGTTGATATGTCCTTCTTTATCTGTATTTTTATCCGATTCGATGGCTTGCATGGCATTTTTCAGTAGGTTGATGGCCACTTGTGATACCAGGTTTTCATCGGCATATAGAATAAGGTCGCTTGGCGCGATGTCCGTATGAAAGGTGACCCGGACATCGGGGTGCTGGTGACGGGCGAGTTCGACCATCCGCTCGATAAAGCTTTTTACGTAGAACAAGGATGGTTCGGGGGTGGGAATACGGGTGAATTTCCGGTATGATTCCACAAAAGAGAGCAGGCCCTTGCCCGTGCTGCTGATAGTCTGCAGGCCGTTTCTGATTTCTTCTTTGGAAACTTGCGCTTCGGTCAGTCCCAGCAGTGTATCGCTTAGGGAGGTTATGGGAGTGACGGCATTCATTATTTCGTGCGTCAGTACGCGGGTAAGCCTAATCCAGGAATCTATTTCCTTTTCATCCAGCTCGTTGTTGATGTCGTTCAGGGCGAGGATGCGCAGATGCTCTTTACGGACTGTGATGTCGCTGACGCGGACAGACATGTTTACAGTGCCTCGTTCGTTGTTGAAAGGCATTTGCAGTTTGTCTCCCGGGCGGCAATTGGCAAGAAGGGACGAAAGACGCGGGTCTACGCGGTTCAGCTGACTGACGTGGGTAAAGACATTGAGGCCCAGCAAACGGAGGGCTTCGCTGTTTTTCTGATATACGGCACCATTGTCGTTCAGGACAAGGATACCGGTATTCACGCAGTCCAGGATGAGTTCGTAGTATTTTTCTTGCTGGGCTGTTTCACTTTTCACATTATAAAGTATATGGGCAACCCGGTTCAATGCACGGTTCACGAGTCGTGCGTCGGCAGTGTTTTCCGTTTCGGAGAAGTGGATGGCATTGTCGTTGTTTTCGATGGCGTCGAGCATGAAAAGCACCTTCCGCACATGATGGCGGTATAACTTCTGCTGCCAGTACAAGGCTATGGGAAGCAGCGCGGTACAGAGCGCGCCCCAAAATACGTCTACAGTCCACATCACCCCTGCAAGGAGCGCTACTGCCAGACTGACGGCAACACGGAATGAATAATTAAAGGCCATACTTCTTCATTTTGTTGTACAACGTCTGGCGGGTGATACCCAGTTGTGCGGCGACGGCAGAGAGATTTCCGCTACATTTGTCGAGCGTCTTCCGTATCATCTGCATTTCCATTTCTTCGAGCGTGGATGCGGCTGCTTCGGGAGTGCCGGTTCGCCGTGCCAGCTGGAACAATTCTGCGGGAAGGGTTTCGTTGTCACAGATGATAATGGCTTTTTCGATGGCATGTTCCAGTTCGCGGATATTGCCGTACCAGGGGTGGAGCGTAAGCTTCTCGCAAGCGCCGTCCGTCAGGCGGACGGGGGGCTTGTCATATTGCTTGCAGAAGCGGGCGATGAAAAGCTCTGCAAGGGGGATGATGTCTTCGGGCCGCTCGCGCAACGAGGGTATCTCAAGATGTATCGTGTTGATGCGGTATAGCAGGTCCTCGCGAAATTCGCCTTTTGCCACCATCTCGGGCAGATTGCGGTTTGTAGCGCAAATCAGCCGTATGTCTACGGGAATGGGAGTGTTGCTGCCTACACGGACAATGCTGCGGCGTTGGATGGCGGTCAGCAGTTTGGCTTGCAGATGGTAGGGGAGATTGCCTATTTCATCGAGAAAGAGGGTGCTGTGCCCGGCTGCTTCGAACTTGCCGGCACGGTCGGCATGGGCATCGGTGAAAGAGCCTTTCACGTGGCCGAACAGTTCGCTTTCGAAAAGGCTTTCGGTGACTGCACCCATATCCACACTTACCATGTCCTGCCGGTTGCGCGGTGAAAGGGAGTGGATTTCGCGTGCCAGCATCTCTTTACCGGTGCCGTTCTCGCCCGTAATAAGAATATTGGCATCGGTAGAGGCCACTTTTTCCACCAAGAGGCGAAGTTGCTGCATGGCGGAGCTGTTTCCCCAATACATGTTGCGGATATCCGCAAGCGGGTGGTTGTTTTCTGCCGTACGTCTGGCATTTGGGCCGTTGGCCGGAGATTTTGTTTCAGAAGCTGATACGGCATTCAGTAAGGTTTCCACCAGTTTCTGGTTGTTCCAGGGTTTCACGACGAAGTCTGTGGCTCCTTCCTTGATTCCCCGTACGGCAAGGTCAATGTCGGCATAGGCGGTAAACAGCACTACGGGCAGGGTGGGACATTGCTTCTTTATTTCATGGAGCCAGTATAGTCCCTCGTTGCCGGTATTGATGCCCGAGGTGAAGTTCATGTCAAGAAGAACCACTTGCCATGACCTTTCCCGCAATACGCTGGGCAGGGTTACGGGAGAGGGAAGTGTGATTATCCCTTCAAAATATGGCTTCAACAAAAGCTGCAAGGCGGTAAGTACGCCTCGGTTATCATCGACAATCAGGATGTTTCCATTTTTTTTTGCCATAAACTATTTCTGTTTTCTGCAGGCAAAGTTAATGATTTATCTGTATTATATTCGGTAAATCTCTCAGTTTTCAAAGTATTAAGATTCTCCTTCTCATTTAGCAAATCCTTATGCCGCTTTATTTTATATTTTTGCTTACTAAGAATTAATCGTCCGACAGTTGTTGAATTATCGTCCGACAGCTGTCGGACGATAATTCAACA
>ERZ779658.1295-NODE-1295-length-19320-cov-2.500805_pt1 | contig 19320 bp, 10 predicted proteins | sample MGYA00511485_ERZ779658 | MGnify/ENA primary metagenome ERZ779658 (study PRJEB29588, sample SAMEA2162182) | human gut metagenome | biome: human gut; feature: human-associated habitat; material: faeces | place: Denmark | collected 2008/2010 ... | reverse complement strand
TTACGCGGACTAACACGGTTGTTTTACGTAATCATAACACTAAAACCGTGAAATCCGCGTAATCCGTGCCTAATCCTTAATTTATAATTTAGTTCATTTCTTATCGGTTATAAATCAGCGAATGGCGTCTTATAGTCTTCTCCCATTGAATCACGGTACTCTTTGCAGAAACGGTCATACAGATTTCGTGCAATACCTTTCTTTCCCTGTGCGGAGAACACTGCGCATTTGGCGGCCAGTGCTTCTTCATTCAGTGGGTCATGCAGGAACATGATATCTGCCAGACGAAGAATCATATCCTGATGATTTCGTTGTTTTTCAATTTCAAACAAGTCCTTCAACAAGTCGATGGAATGACTGGAGTAAGTCTCCTTGAAGTCATCCAGCCAATCGAGAATTGTGTTGGGCAGCAATGGGCCGTATAGCAGGAGCTCTAATATCCGGTTGAGTAGTTCGTCATTTTCCTTTTCCTTGAATTGCTGGATACGGGCAAGCACTTCACGATAGTCGCAAAATACGTTTTCCCCCCATTTGATGTACATAAAGTTATTCTCAGTGACAACTTCTACATCGCCGATGCTTTCCAGCAATACCCGTAGTTTGCGTAAGTTTACATTACGGTTGTTACGGGCAGCGGTTTCTTCCTTATCCGGCCATAAGATTCCTGTTGTTTTGGAAGTCAGGATACCGTTTGCATTCTTTTCCGTATATAGTATCAGCAAGATAAGCAAGTGTTTCAGACGGGGAGTGAAATTGGCGGTGATGTCATTTCCCTCTTTATCACGTACGTTGAAGCAACCTAATAAAGAGATGGACGAACGGCTACGGTCGTAGTAGTTGACTATCTCTTTCGGTGCGGCTTCGTTGCCTTGTTCCGGCATTGTCGGAACCGTTTTCGCTTGGTTTTCAGAACTGTCTTTTGAGACCGCAGCCGGTTTGGGAGCTTTCTCTTTTGTTGCAGGTAATTTTGTAGCCTGTCGTTTGCTTCTTGAGCGGTAGAATAACCAGGCACCGCAAGCCAGTATCGCCAGGATTCCGATGACATACAGCAGATTCCACCATTTGCCGGAGCCGGCTTCATCCGTTTCTTGCCGGATATCCGTTTCGTTGACTAAAGGCATGTTGATGGAGTAGATTTTGACATCGTGCGTACGATTGTTCAGAATCTTATCCAATACAAGGAAAAGTTTCCTGTGGGTTGGCGAAAAGTAAAGATTGAAATCGCAGTCCTGATAATCCAGGCTGTTGTTGATCGGCTTAGACACTTCTGTATAAACAGGACTCTTCATCGAGATCTTCCACAATGTTCCTCCCTTATCCGTAGACACAGCATAGAAAGTACTGTCTGATGGCTCGAAGTACATGGAGGAAGCCATAATCGTTTCCTTGTTATCATCTTTCTTCTCCCAGATTATACGGGATTGTTTCGTCTTTAAATTGATGGCGTATAGACCGAGGTAATAATGGGTACTCAATTCCTGTTTACCATACTTATTTCCTTTGCCTCCGAAAATATACAATTCGTCGCCCACTACTGCCATCGCAGCCGAATAGCGGGGATAAAGAGGATGATCATACTTAATTTGCTCCATCTTCCCAATACCGGACTTCATTCGGTACAGGTCGTTGCGGTATTTATAGAAGCCATATCCGCCGAAAAAGTAGAATGAGGAATCTGCGGGATTAAATGCTTTGGCATGGTTATAGTTGCTGGCTTCTTTGGTATTCTGCTTTTCATTGCTCCACGTTCCGTCATCGAACGAAAAACGGGAGATGATGTCTTCTGTCAGCGAATAAGATACCAGTGCATTGCTCAGTGTATCGTATAGTAAATGGTTGGGATATTCTACGGCAGGATATCCTCCGCGTATGGCAATTTCTTTTTTGAGTGTCCCGTTTTCGTCCAGCACTTTTACTGATTGCGGGCTTACGATATAAAATAAGGCACAGCGGGCATCGAAGGCTACACCAATTCTGTTGGAAGTGGTGATTTTACTGATTGTTTTCCATTCGATGTGGTTGTCTATCAACCAAAGTGGTTGGATAGCACGTGCGACAGCCCCTTCTTTCTCGTCATAGCAGATGTTGCCGTTGTGTTTCCATAATTTCCACTCTCTTGTCAGCTTGCCATCCTGCACAATGTTGATATCCCTTAAGTTGATAGGGGCTACATCGGCTTGATAGCCTATCATCTGTCCGAATGTAATCGTTACGCTATTGGTTTCTTGCAGAGGGAAAGTGGACGAAATCTTCTTTTTATCGTATTCTATTTCGATCACATTGTCCTTTTGGCGCAGGTTCAGTGATACATTTATCCACTTTTCCAGTTCTATCGGTTTATCTATAATGATAATCTCATCATTGAGCATTAGAGCGGGAGCGTGGTTCTGCTCACCCGCAACAAATGAAAAACGTATTAACTGACCTTTGTCTGTCTTCAGGTGAAGTATCGAACCATAATCAGCTTCATTGGCGCGTATGTATATTTGAAATGAAATGCTAAAGTCGTTTGTTATAGAGAAAGGTTGATTATCGTCCAGATACAAGGTGGACCTTTCTGCGGCAGGTACAGCATGAGACTTAAAATAAAGTCCGTAATCATATAAAGAAGACGCATCCAGTCTGCCCGCCAGGCAGAGCAGGAGCAAAATCAATAATTGCAGTTGATATTTCATAGTAGTTTCTACTTCAATCTGTTCTTATGCGGCAAAAGTACGAAAAACAATACGATATTCATAAGAAACGGGCACTTATTTAAAAAGAGTTGGGATAGTCGTTCATACGGCTGTCATTTTAAAAATAAGGTTAAGAGGATTCATCTTCTTCTCAGGGAAGAAGGGCTTTTCGTGGAAGCGTTTTCCCATTTTCAGGGAAATATTCTCAGAAAGCGGATAACTTGGGCGGAATCTCTACATTATTATACAATTAATTTGTTTTTAATGAAGAATTAATTTATTTTATCCCCTCTTTTTAATGCATTGCCTTTTACTTTGCCCTTGGTAATACCGGAAAACTCATTAATTTATGAATATGAAGAAAAAATTAATCTTACTATGCTGTCTGTTGGGCGGTTTTACTTTGCATTCTACAAAGATAAATGCACAGGCAGTGACTAATGATCAGAAATTGATCTATCCGTACCCTTTTGCTCCCAGTGAAGGGCTGGTGAATAAAACAGAAAAGGAACATCGACAGGAAATTTGCCTGAATGGTTATTGGGATTTCCAGCCAGTTCGTTTGCCAAAGGAATATGTTCAGGGAAAAGGAATCGCTCCCGAACTTCCGCTTCCGGATAGTGACGGTAAATGGGACAAGACCCGTATCAAGATTCCTTCACCATGGAATATCAATGCTTTTGCTTACCGTGACCTGGAAGGCCCCGACCATCGCAACTACCCTTCATATCCTAAAGAATGGGAACAGGTGAAGATGGCATGGATGAAGAAGAATGTGACCATCCCTTCTGATTGGACCGGGCAGCAAATCAAACTTTATTTTGAAGCGGTGGCCGGATATTCCGAAATTTATGTAAACAAAGAAAAGGTAGGCGAGAATTTCGATTTATTCCTGCCGTTTAGCTTTGATATTACCGATAAAGTAACTCCCGGTGAGACGGTCGAAGTGCTGGTGGGAGTAAGGAGTCAGTCTTTATTCGAAAATAATTCGACTATTGGACGCCGTATTGTTCCGGGCGGTTCGATGTGGGGATATCAGATCAATGGTATCTGGCAGGATGTTTATCTGCTGGCTTTGCCGAAAATCCATATAGAAGATGTATATGTGAAACCGCTGGTATCGAAGAACATGCTGGAAATAGAAGTGACGGTACAGAACCAGACAGCCAAGAAGGCGGAAATACAATTGCAAGGTGACATCCGTGAATGGATGAACCGTGCAGGAACGGATATAAACTCCGCTCCTGTTCCCGACTGGACACTTGGTAACGAAGCATTGTCGGTTGCCCCGGCAAAAGTATCGGTTGCCGCCGGTACATCTCAGAAAGTGACGTTACAAGTGCCTGTGGGCAAAGACGTATTGAAATACTGGACTCCGGAGCATCCTAACCTGTATGCTTTGCTGCTCTCCGTCAAAAATCAAAAACAAACTGTCGATACGAAATATGAGCGTTTCGGCTGGCGTGAATGGACCTTGCAGGGAACTACCCAATGTCTGAACGGCGAGCCTTATGCCTTGCATGGTGATTCCTGGCATTTTATGGGTATCCCGCAAATGACACGCCGTTATGCCTGGGCCTGGTTTACTGCCATCAAGGGTATGAATGCCAATGCCGTACGCCCGCATGCACAAGTCTATCCTCGTTTCTATCTTGACATGGCTGACGAAATGGGTATCTGCGTATTGAATGAAACAGCGAACTGGGCCAGCGACGGTGGCCCGAAGTTGGACTCCGACCTCTTTTGGGAAACATCCAAATCACATTTGAAACGTTTTGTGCTGCGCGATAGAAATCATGCGTCAGTTTTCGGCTGGAGTATCAGCAACGAAAACAAGCCTGTGATCCTGCATGTATATAATCGTCCCGAATTGATGCCTGTCCAAAAGAAAGCATGGGAAGAATGGCGTGACATCGTACATCAGAATGACCCTACCCGTCCGTGGATTTCAGCAGACGGTGAAGATGATGGTGACGGCATATTACCTGTAACCGTAGGACACTATGGAGACATTAATTCGATGAAACGCTGGATTGAAATTGGAAAACCTTGGGGAATCGGTGAGCATAGTATGGCCTATTATGGTACGCCGGAACAGGTTTCCAAATACAACGGAGAACGTGCTTACGAATCACAGGAAGGACGTATGGAAGGACTGGCCAACGAATGCTACAATTTAATCGCCAACCAGAGACAGATGGGAGCTTCTTACACGACAGTCTTCAATATGGCATGGTATGCATTAAAGCCGCTTCCACTCGGTAAAAAAGATAAGAGCAAAACACCTTCGGTTGAAACAGACGGAGTTTTCTTCGGCGATTACAAAGAAGGAGTTCCGGGGGTACAACCGGAACGTGTAGGTCCTTATTGCACCACATTCAATCCCGGTTACGACCCGACTTTGCCACTCTTTCAGGAATGGCCGATGTATGGTGCTTTGCGTGCAGCCAATGCGCCGGAAAAACCGGCTTGGTCTCCTTATGCCGTCATTGATAAAGAAAAGTATAAAAATCACGGAATTACGGCAACCGGCAAGAATTATAAAGAAGTTGTCTTCATCGGTAGCCAGGATAGCAAATTAAAGCAGTTGATGGATGCGCAAGGAGTCATCTTTGCGAAGAAAGCGACCCTTCCTTCTTCATTACTCTATCTGGTAGACGGTAGCCGTACATTGGATGCTTCCATCCGGAAAGAGATGCAAAAACAAATAGTCAAAGGTGCAGATGTGTGGATATGGGGACTTACACCTGAGACGGTAGCCTCTTACAATGAAATCCTGCCGTTTCCGGTAGCCTTGGACAAATTGCAGCGTTCTTCTTTCCTGCCTGTACAGAAGTCATGGATGAACGGATTAAATAACTCTGACTTCTATTTCTGCGAACTTCAGAAAACGGATGCTTCCGGTTATTCGCTGAAAGGGGATTTGGTGGAAGAAGGAGAGGTGTTGCTGAATGCCTGTAAGACGGATTGGAGAAAGTGGAACAAACGCCCGGAAGAGATCAAGACTGCCGGAACGATCCGCAGTGAATATGAGTGTACAGCCGCTACTCCTGTATTTGTAAAATGCCGGCAAAATGCTTCTACTTTCTATTTGAGCACGTTGACAGAATTTGCCAATTCGGAAAAAGGATACAATACGTTAACTGCTATCTTGAACAATGCCGGAATAGCATACAAAAAGCCGGAAGTCAATATTGACGAGGTCTTCTTTTTGCGCGACGAGCAGATTAACTTCCCGGTAGCTACGAAAGAAAAGCTGGTGAAGGACAACGGTGACGAATGGGCATTGGAATTTTATGTGTTCAGTCCGCGCCCCTTGGATGACCTGTTGATAGAACCGAATATGCCCAAACTGTCTTTGATGCTAAAAGCGAAAAAGCGTACGCTGCTTATCAACGATAAGCCTTATACGGCTGTTTCTCACGACGGACGCAATGAAATCATTTACAAAGAATTGCCGTTGCTGCAGGGATGGAATAAACTGGTGATCAAAATAGGAGCGGGAGACCGGAACGATTTCACCGGCTGTTTCAAATGCGATAACAAGAAGGATTTCCTTCCGTTGTTGAAGGCTGCCTTTGTGAATCCGGAAGCCAAATAAAAGAGATATTGTAACTTAAAAAAGACAAAGATGAAACTTACACATATTTTAGCTTCAGCGGTTATCATCTCAACGCTGAGTGCATGTAACGGGAAATTACAGACAAGTGGACGGACACCGGTTGATTACGTCGATCCATATATCGGGAATATCAGTCATTTGCTGGTTCCTACATTCCCCACCATCCAGTTGCCTAACAGTATGCTTCGTGTTTATCCGGAGCGTGCCGATTATACATCGGAACTATTGAAGGGTCTGCCATTGATTGTCACCAATCACCGGGAACGTTCAGCGTTCAATCTCAGTCCCTGTCAGGGGGAAGAACTTCGTCCGATCATAAATTACAACTATGACAATGAGCATATTACTCCTTATTCCTACGAAGTGGAGTTGGACGATAACCGCATGAAAGCGGAATATGCGCTCTCTCATCAGTCAGCTATCTACCGGATCACATTCGAGGCGGACAAACCGGCTTATCTTATTGTAAACTCCCGTAACGGTTCTATCCATGCAAACGAAAATTTCATCAGTGGTCGTCAGCAACTGAACAATAACACAAGTGTGTATGTGTATATAGAGCCACAGGAGAAACCCGTAAGTACCGGTATTCTCGAAAATGGTACTATCAATACAAGTAAAGACAATGCCGAAGGGGTAAATACTTGTGCGGCGTGGCGTTTTGCCGATGGCACTACAACAGTCAGCCTTCGTTATGGTATTTCTTTTATCAGTGAGGAACAGGCTGAAAAGAACCTGCATCGCGAATTAAAAGACTACAATATAAAGGCACTTGCAGAAGCTGGCCGCCGGGTATGGAATGAAACTCTGGGTCGTATAAAAGTAGAGGGAGGTACAGAAGATGATAAAACTGTATTTTACTCTTCTTTCTACCGTACTTTCGAACGTCCGATTTGTATGAGCGAAGATGGTCGCTATTTTAGTGCTTTCGACGGAAAAGTGCACGAAGATAACGGTACTCCTTTCTATAATGACGACTGGATCTGGGATACTTATCGTGCTGCACATCCTCTCCGTACATTGATCGACCGGCAAAAAGAGGAAGATATCATCGCGTCTTATTTGCGCATGGCGGAACAGATGGGCAACATGTGGATGCCTACTTTTCCCGAAGTGACCGGAGATACGCGCCGCATGAATTCCAACCATGCCGTCGCTACTATAGCCGATGCACTGGCAAAAGGACTGAAAGTAGACACGGTAAAAGCTTATGAAGCCTGCCGGAAAGGTATGGAAGAAAAAACTCTCGCACCCTGGTCGGGAGCAGCAGCCGGCTGGTTAGACATGTTCTATCATGAAAATGGCTATATCCCTGCTCTCCGCACGGATGAAAAGGAAAACGACCCGAATGTACATCCTTTCGAAAAGCGCCAGCCTGTTGCTGTCACTTTGGGAACCAGCTACGACCAGTGGTGTCTCTCCCGTGTCGCTGAAGCATTAAATAAAAAAGAGGAAGCCGAATATTATCTGAAATGTTCTTATAACTATCGGAATCTCTACAATAAAGAGACAGCTTTTTTCCATCCGAAAGATAAAGAAGGACACTGGATCGAACCTTTCGACTACCGTTATCCCGGAGGTATGGGAGCCCGTGAATATTATGGAGAGAACAACGGCTGGGTTTATCGTTGGGACGTGCCCCACAATGTGGCCGACCTCATCAGCCTCATGGGAGGAAAGGAGCAGTTTATCGCTAATCTGGACCGCACTTTCACAGAACCGCTCGGACGAAGCAAGTATGAATTTTATGCAAAGTTGCCCGATCATACGGGAAATGTAGGACAGTTTTCTATGGCAAACGAACCATCACTGCATGTACCTTATCTTTACAACTATGCCGGTCAACCCTGGAAGACACAGAAGCGAATCCGCCAAATGCTGAAAACATGGTTCCGCAATGATTTGATGGGTATTCCGGGTGATGAAGACGGAGGCGGTATGACTTCATTTGTAGTCTTCTCTTCACTGGGTTTTTATCCGGTCACTCCGGGATTGCCGGTCTACAATATCGGAAGTCCGCTCTTTACAAATGCCAAAGTAACACTTAGCAATGGTGCTGTATTCGAGATTGAAGCTCAGAACACTTCTGCAGATAACAAATATATCCAGTCTGCTACATTGAATGGCAAGGAGTGGAATAAATCCTGGTTCAGTCATGAAGACTTGAAGGATGGTGGCAAACTGGTATTGGTAATGGGCAGCAAACCCAATAAAGCATGGGGTAGCGGAGCCGGTGATGTTCCTCCTTCATTGGAAATGAAGTGATGGGTATGCGGTTGGCCTGTGGTCATCTCTTAAAATGATATATACTATGAAAATACAGAAATATCGATTTTCCATTCTGTTGGCTTTGTGTGGAGTGATGTTGGCTTTTGTTTCTCCGGTAAAGGCACAGAAATATGATAGTAACGGGAAAGAAGGACGGTTTACGCTTTCTTTGTCCGGTGACGGATGGTTCTTGTGGCAGGATAAGCAGGCGGAATGGAAACAGGACAGGCTTTTCTTGCCGGAAGAAATAACAGGCCTTTCCCGCCTTCCGGTGAATCCTCCGACAGGAGGATGGGAACGGTTACAACCCCGGCATGCCAGGGCGGTGCAGGTACCCGGTACGGTAGAAGAGTATCTTACAACTTCCGATTATCCCCGTCCGGAAGACGGAGTAGGAGTTAGCTGGTGGTTCCGCACTCTGAAGCTTCCGGCTGATTTGAAAGGGAAACGCTTTCTGATTCATTTTGAGTCGGTGCGTCTGCGTGCGGAAGTTTATCTGGATAGAAAGTTGGTAGCCTATGATATAATAGGCGAATCACCTTTCGATGCGGATATCACAGAAGCGGTGCAACCCGGTAAAGAACAATGCCTGGCAGTTCGTGTGACGAATCCCGGCGGTAACTTCCACTGGCAGGACTTCAACGAAATGTATTGGGGAAAGTATCAGATTCCTCCGGGCAGATCGTTTGGCGGTATCATCGGACGGGTACGTCTGGATGCGGTTTCTCCTGTCTATGTATCTGACATCTACATGCAGAACCAGCCGGAGCGGACGAAGGTGAAAGCGATTCTTACCGTAAACAATACCTCGGCAAAAACAGAGAAACAGGATATTTACTTTTCTGTGTACGAGAAGGAGAATCCCGGCAAGGTGATATTGGAAAAGAAACTGCCCCGTGTTGCTTTGAAGCAGGGAACGAATGTGGTGACGATGGAACTTCATTGTCCGGAGGCCCGTATCTGGGATTTGGATACTCCTTATTTGTATGTATGTGGCGTCGATGTGAAATCGGGGAAGAAGTTATCCGATCGGGCTGTTCAGACATTCGGCTTCCGTTGGTTTGAGCCGGTAGGAATCGGAAAGGATGCGATGTTGAGGCTGAATGGAAGGCGTGTCATGCTTCGTACAGCCATCAGTTGGGGGTACTGGCCTGCCACCGGACTTTATGCTACTCCCGAAATGGCGGAGAAGCAAGTATCGGTAGCTAAAAGTATGGGACTGAATATGCTTAACTTCCATCGCTCCATCGGTTCTCCGGTCGTTCTGGAAAAGGCGGACGAGCTGGGATTGCTCTATTATGAAGAGCCGGGAGCTTTCCATTCGGCAGGTCACGACCCGTTTATCCGGGCAATGGTCAATACCAAACTGCACCGTATGATATTGCGGGACAGGAGTCATCCGAGTCTGGTTATTTACAATCTGATTAACGAGTTCGGCGGCCCCCGTTCTAAGGATAAAGAACTGGTTGCCAAACGGATGGAGGATATGAAGAAGGCACATGCACTCGATCCGAGCCGCGTGATGACGTTTACTTCGGGATGGGCTTCCAGAGAATCTGCAGAAGAAGATTCCAAAGCAAATATGTTGCCTTTCGATACTGTTCTGCATAAGAAAGGTTGGTTCGACAATCACCGTGCCGGCGGACCTGCCACTTGGGAAGAAGGATACTACCGGGGACCGAAGGATAACCTGATGTACACGGACAATCGGACGGAAGTATATATGCGGGGAGAAGAAGGAGCTATTTCCGCTCCGCCACGTGTGGCTGAAATAGTAAAAGAGATAGACTGCACAGGGCTGACCGGATGGGACGGATTATTCTGGAAGAAACAATATGAATCTTTCGGGCAGTTTATGCAGAAAAAGAATCTGTATCCTTACTTCGGCTCTGTAGATTCGTTGACACGGGCGATGGGAGATGTCTCTTTTGATCATCAGGGACGTCGTATTCAGGGGATGCGTATGCAGAATCTGGGGGATGCCTATGCAATCAACGGTTGGGAGGCGATGCCTTATGACAATCATTCCGGTGTGGTGGACATCTATCGGAACCCGAAAGGCAATCTTGCTGCGTTGATGTATTACACACAACCTTTATACATCGCTGTTTCTTCCCGTTCGCAGTTTGCCCGCCTGCCGGGAAAAGTGGGTGTTGACTTTTACATAGTCAATGAGAAGAATCTTTCCGGCAATCATCGTCTGGAGATTTCTGTCCGTACGCCGGATGGGAAAGAGCAGAAGGTGACAGAGAAGGAAGTGAGTATTTCGGGAGGTGACTGCTTCGGACAGTTATTGCTTGAAAACAGTGAACTGAAGCTGTCCGGTACTCCCGGAATGTATCAGGTAAAAGCCCGTTTGGTAGATGCTTCCGGACGCGTGTGTGCGGGAGGGAAGGATGAAGTGCTGGGTGTTTCCTGGAAGAAAGAACAGTTGGTTGGTAAAGGTGCATTGTATGGCACAGCTGATGATCCGGTGACAACCTTCTACCAGAAAGCTACAGGCACTGCATTGCCGTCGTTCCGACCGGATATGGAAAAACTGGATTGGATTGTCGTCACACGTCCTTCACTGGATATGCCGCAACCTGTTTTGCCGGAATTCTTTAAACAGCAGGACGGTAAGGCTGCTTTTGAGGTTTCTTTCTATAAAGACGATGATTTGCGTGCCCTTGCAGGCGTGACCGGTGATACTAAGATAGACCGCACATTTGCGGAAGGTGCCCAGCCGGACGCGCTATTGCCGGCCAATCAGGCTTTCTCCGCTATATGGAAGGGAAAACTGATTGCTCCCCAGACGGGACTGTATATGATTGGAGCAACAACGGATAGGGGAGTACGCTTGTCAGTCAATAATCAACGGATTATTGACGAGTGGGGAAATGGAAAAGAAATCACACTGACACGTCCTTTCCAGCTGAAAGAAGGGGAAGAGGTTGAGATTACGTTGGAATACCGTCAGCAGAAGACATCAGGAAGTGTGCAGTTAGTCTGGGCGCGTTCGGGCAATGCGGCAATTGCTCCGCAGGAACTATTGGACCGCGTGAAGAAAGACGGTACATCATTGCTCTTGCTGAAATCGGCAGAATCGTGGATGGATATTGTGAGCGAGAATACAGGTTCTGCTTATGATGGCTATTATTCGGTCGGAAGGAACTGGATAGGCGGATTACATTTTGTGAAGGACCATCCGCTTTTTGAAGAGCTGCCGGTGAACTGTGCAATGGGGTGGCCCTATCAGGAACTGGTGCGCGACGGAGACCGTCGGTTGGGTATGTATATGGATCATGAAGAGATGGTCGTAGGTTCGTATCGGAGCACTCCTTTCCATTTGGGGACAGCTGTAGGGATCGTTCCCTGCGGAAAGGGAAAAATCTACTATTCCACTCTGGATCTGATAGACCACTTGAATGAGCCTTCGGAATCATCCGAAGTCGCCAGAAAACTATTCTGTAATTTTATAGAAGTTGCTGCGAATAGGAAATAGGGAATCTGGCCAGTACTTTCCTTATAGCAGGCTGGTCGGATAAAATCTTCCATATGCTTTTCTTTGATCGTGTATCAAAAATATTACTCTTTGAAACAAAGTTTATAGACGAAGGTGAAGATATCCCCTATCTTTGCCTTCGTCATTTTTGATTAACTACTTGTGCAAACTGAATACTCTGTTACCATGAATACAACCCCTTGGATAAAGCTATGTAAAGGTGCTGCGCTTGCGCTGGCAGTTTCCTGTGGACTGACCTATTGCTATATACCCAAAAGTACATTCACCCTGGAACAGAAAGGTGATAGCCTGACTGTGATCCATATTACAAACCCTACCCGCTATCTGCTGCTTCCGATAGAGGAAGAAAGTACGGAAAGCCAGGTTCGCCTGAGCACAGGAGACGCTGCCGATACTGATATGGATATCCGTCTGGCACAGAATAAAGTCGATTATTTTGTCCCGTTTTCTCTGCCTGCCAATGCCAAAACAGCCACCGTGCATATCCGTAATAAGTCAAAAGATGCACTTTGCTGGAAAGAAATCAGACTGTCCGATACATTCGATACAACCAATACGGATAAGTTTCGTCCTGTTTACCACCATACTCCCCTCTATGGTTGGATGAACGATGCTAACGGACTGGTTTATAAAGATGGAGAATATCATTTGTATTATCAGTATAACCCTTACGGTTCCAAATGGGGAAATATGCATTGGGGACATTCTGTCAGCAAAGACCTGATGCACTGGGAACATCTGGCTCCTGCCATTGCCCGTGACACATTGGGGCATATCTTCTCCGGGAGTTCCATTGTCGATCAGGAGAATATGGCCGGTTATGGAGCAGGTTCTATTCTGGCTTTCTATACTTCGGCCAGCGATAAGAACGGACAGATCCAATGTCTTGCTTACAGTGATGACAATGGTCGTACCTTTACGAAATATGAGAATAATCCTGTCCTGCGCCCTTCGGACGGTTTGAGAGATTTTCGCGACCCGAAAGTTTTTTGGTATGCTCCGGAGAGTAAATGGGTGATGATTGTTTCCGCTGATAAAGAAATGCGTTTCTATGATTCACGGAATCTGAAAGACTGGAACTATCTGAGTAGTTTTGGCGAAGGCTACGGAGTGCAACCTTCTCAGTTTGAATGTCCGGACATGGTAGAACTTCCCGTAGACGGTAATAGCAATGATAAAAAATGGGCATTGATAGTGTCTGAGTTATGCGAAGCTATGGAGGCTGAACGAAAAGGAAAGGTTATAGAAAACGAGATTTACGATATTGTTTTAGGGTGTGAGGCAGGTTTTGAGAATGTATTCAAACAGTGTGTTAAAGATACTGTTAGCGATGAACTTGCAGACGTGTTCATCCGATGTTTGGACGCAATAGGACATTCTATTGATAAAATTGCGTGTCCTACCGAAATTTTTGTTTTTCAAAGTATGGTTAGCGATCATTTCAATAGGTTATTGTATCTTGAAAAATCTATTTCATCAATTGTTTATTATGCCATTCAATTTGTACCGAAATCTGTATTTGGCAAATCGTGCATTACCGAGTATACTAACATGATGGCAATAACCATTGCAGCCGCAAAGCTTTATAACATAGACCTATCTAAAGCAATAGAGGCAAAGATAAGATATAACGAATTGAGAGGTCAAAAACATGGGAAACAATATTAATTCAATTGATATGGAAGAAAAAATTATTGATTTAGTAAGAAGAATCGTTTATTATGGTGATCCGGAAGGTTACCAGGTTGGGGGGTGCCATTACAAGGCACCCGGCATGCAACTTTCTGAGTTTTTAGAAAGGAATAAAGTTGGTTTCTTGGAGGGGAACGCAATGAAATATGTGTTTAGGCACGATAAGAAGAACAAAGAAGAAGATTTGTTAAAGGCTATACAGTATATCCAGTTTATTCTAAAGTACAGATATGGAAAATACTTGGTAGGTGATACGCTGTTTAGTGAGGAAGAATATAAAAAGGCGATTGAACTTATTGAAAAACAAGATACGATTGAACTTGATACTACCTTTATCCGAAATGCGTTGAAAACCCAAACAATTGTTTCGCCTAAAATATCGGTAGACAAGGCAACTTTATATGTTGCAAAGCTAAGAGAGGTTAAAGCCGAATATATCGAAAGTTTTGATTTGAAAGATATAAATAAATGCAGGCTTTTAGATATGGGGTTGTTATTTTGTGGTAAAGATAAAGTTTTTGTTTATTTTGAGTCTAAAAACAGACAAACCATAGTTGTTAAGCCCGGGTATTATATTGTACTGAAAGAGGATGGGATATATGAAACGTATTCAAAACAAGAATTTGAATCTATATTTCAGCCAAAATACTAACAAAAATCAATAACAATAGGTCACGTTGCAAATATAGCAGCGTGACTTTATTTTTATATTATCTATAATAGTGTTATTTTTGCGCATATTGAAAGATTATATAATTTGTAGTACAATATACCGAATAGAAATTATAACTTAAAAATACGTCTTAAAATGGATAAAAAAATAGGTTCAATGAAAAGAGGGCAGGGAAGGCATAGCCGGACGGACGAACAGACTGAAAGAGACCGTTCCTTTGCCTCTGATTTGTTTTTGAAAGGTTATTCTTATAGAAGAATAGCGGAAGCGATTAACGAGCGAAATAAGGCGGATGAAGTGCCGTATACCGTGACTTATCAAACAGTGTATAATGATATTCAGTTTTGCCTGGCTCAGTGGAAAAGAGAACAGTTCGATAATATAGATCAGTATATTACGCAGGAACTCCAATCTTTGGATAATGTAGCTCGTGAAGCGTGGGAAGAGTGGGAAAAGTCTAAGCGTCCCAAATGTAAGACAAAGTATATTTTAGGGAAGGCTAAGGAGGTGCAAAAGGAAACAACAACGGGTGATCCTTCTTTTTTGAATGTAGTTCTCAACGTGCAGCAAAGAAAAGCAAGGTTGTTGGGGTATGACTCACCGTTATGTATAAACTTGGTGGGAGATAAAGAAAAGGAAAAACCCAAATACGATTTTTCGGATGTCCCGGAGGACGTTTTAGAACAATTGGCAGATTCTTTGCAAAATACGGAGGGTAAAAAGTGAAAAAAGTAAATGAAATACCACCGGTTGAGATTGTGAAGTATGTTGCGAGGAAGAAGTTTAAGAACTATGCCAAATTCATAGATGATAAAATAGTTCTGAGTCAGTTTCACAAAACTTACTACGAGATTCTTGATAGGTTTGCACATGGTAAGATCAAAAAATTGATTGTTACCGTTCCGCCTCAAACTGGAAAATCAGAGGGTAGCAGTAGAAAGCTACCTTCTTTCCTTTTGGGGCTTAACCCGTCTTTAAAGATATTGATCGGTTCTTATGCCGCATCACTCGCAGAGGGGTTTAATAAGGATGTACAAAGAATCATGGATACACCTGAGTATAAAAGCCTATTCCCCGACACCCGGATAATGGGAGAGGAAAAAAAAACGAGGTATCAAGCGTTTGCGAGAAATTCAAAAATGACTGAAACAATCGGAAAGGGTGGGTATATTATATCCGTTGGTCGTAATGGTAGTTTGACTGGTAAATCTGTTGATATAGCCATTTTGGACGACTTATACAAGGACCATATGGAGGCAAATTCTCCGATTATCCGGGAAGCTGCTTGGAAATGGTACACCACCGTTGTAACCACCCGTCTACACAATAACAGTCAACAGCTTATTGTATTTACGAGATGGCACAAGGATGATTTAATAGGTAGGATCGAAGATAAAGAGAATGTTATCAATGTTGAAAAGTGGGAAGATTTGGATAGTATACCGGAAGGTGCGTGGGTTAAAGTAAACTTTCCAGCTTTAAAGGTGGGAGAACCAACAGAGATTGATCCACGTTTGCCGGGTGAAGCACTTTGGGAAGAAAAACATAGCGCTAAGAAATTGAACGCACAAAGGGAACTTGATAGAAATGAATTTGAATGTTTGAACCAAGGAAACCCGGGTAGCGCTGAGGGTACTCTATACGGTAACTTTAAAACGTACACCGATAAAAACGATTTTGGTGTGTTGGTCGGAAGGGGTAACTATACGGACTGTGCAGATACAGGTAGTGACTACCTTTGTTCAATTTGCTATGATAAGTATCAATCAAAAGAAGCGGTTTGGAATGAAAAGGAAAGAAGGTATAAGCATCTTGTTTTCTGCCTTGTAACGGACGTTATTTATACGACTGAGCCAATAGAGGTCACGCAAGTAAGTGTTCCCGACATGCTAAATAGAAATGATACAGATTATGCAAATATAGAAAGCAACAACGGAGGACGCTCTTTCGCTGTTAATATAAGCCCTAAAACCAAGACTGAAATAAATTGGTTCTGTCAGAAGTTAAATAAAGAGGCTCGTATATTGTCGAACGCTGCAAACGTTACTCAGTCTATTGTTATGCCGTACGGGTGGGAGTCACGTTTCCCAAAATTCCACGAACATATAACGAATTACCTTCGTGAATTTTCCGCTAACAAACATGATGATGCGGCAGACGTTTTAACTGGTATAGTCGAGAAAGAAGTTATTCCAACTATATATCAAAAAAGAAGAGGAATAAGGGTTATAAACTGATGAAGTAGGAAAATGTATCAGACTTTCAAGTTTATACGGTATATTTGCAAAGTAAAATCAATTGTTTAACTAAATTTTTATAATTATGTTGTATTGTGATTGTCCTTTAGGCGCAGCACTTCCGGATATTCCCGCATTTAGCTGCCCCGACAATTTCGGGCAGGTTCAAAAACTTGCTTTTCAGAGACTCGAAAAAACGGCAGGAACTGCAAATACTATGACTGCCGAAAGTATCACAAAGTTGGCTACATGGACTCCTTTACTGTCAGCAAAAGACGGTACTAAAGTAGTAGTTACGCCTTATATTTACGAGCCGACAGTAGAGGCTGGAGCTGCCCTTACTTATGGAGGTGGAAACGCAACTCCCGGAGGTATTGTAGAAATTTTGGGGTCTGAGTCAACTCCGTTTACAGCTTCATTCAAGAAGTTGCCGCAAACCATTGTTAAGGCGATGAAAGCGTTGATGTGTGAAGCGGGGCAGATCGGTGTGTTCCTTATCAATGGAAACGGTCAAATCGCTTGTGATAAGACGGGTGAGAATTTGCACGGTTTCCCGGTTTGGTCGCTGTTTATCGGTGATAAGACTATCGGAGGTTTGGAAGCTCCGGATAGCAATGCTATTACGTGGAACTTCATGCCTAATTGGTCGGACAACTTCACTATCGTGAAACCTGAGTTTAACCCTCTGACTCAGTTAGTGCCTTCTGCGGGTGTAGGCGGATGATAGCTAAAAAAACGTATATTTCCCTCAGTTGTGAAGAACTGGGGGAAACTCGTTTATTCGATATTGAACACGCTGAGAGACTTTTGGGAATGGTTAACAATGGAGGGTGGCATATACCGGAGGACTCAGAATTTAAATTAAACGAAAATGGGAAAATCATTAGACGAAATAAGGGAGATATACAGACATCCGGAGGGGATCAGTCAAATAGCGAAAGCGAAGGAACACGAAGAAAGAATAGCGTTTCACACACGGGTAAGAACGAGTGATGATCGTAATAAGCCAGTAATTGACTTTCTTTCTAAGGTTAAGACGTGGATAGCGAAAGATAAATATGATATTTTCCTATCTATGTTCCATTTCCCGGTTAAAACAAATGGTGTTACTTCTGAGATATTTGACAAACTGAGTCGTGTTTTCGATGGTAGAAACCCGGTTTATAACTATCAGTTTAAATCATCAGAGGATCGTGACGACTGGGAGTATTACCGGACGGATGTTTTAAAAGAACCTTCGGTTTGGAGTACGGACGGTTGGGATAATTTCAAGCATAGAATTAACTCTGTTTTGGTCGTTGATATGCCGGAGGTACAGGTAGGAGAAAAGCCAGAGCCTTATTTTTTTTGGTTGCCTATCGCAAACGTCCTTTCTTATCGCACATGTGGGAAAGACTGTAATTTGATGGCTTATATCATGTACGTAACGGACGAAAACAAGATCGTATACATTGATGAAGAACGCTATGTGAGATTTGATAAGACGAGGGAGAACGACTTGATTTTAGAGGTAGATAATATGCACGATTTGGGATATTGTCCGGCTCGTTTCTTTTGGTCTGACTCTATATCATTGATTGATCCCGACATTAAAATAAGCCCTATAACGAGCGAACTCGACTCTTTCGACTGGTATCTTTATTATTCCACGGCAAAGAAGCATTTAGATTTATACGCATCTTATCCGATTTATTCTGGTTATGAACGTGATTGTCACTATGAGTCACACGATGGCAAAGAAAGGTGTGATGATGGTTTTTTAAAGAACGAAAAAAACGAGTGGATCACAGGTGTAGACGGAAAACCGATGGCGTGTCCGATTTGTTCAAGCAAGCGGTTGCGGGGTGCAGGCTCTTATGTTGAGATACCCATACCGGACGAAATGCACAACGTCCCCGACTTGAAAAACCCGATCACTATGCTATCGGCTGATACCGGATCACTCGAATATAACGTAAACGAGGAAAAGAGGCTGAGAGAGGAACTTGTAAGATCGATAACGGGTGGAGAAGGGGAATTAAATAGGTCTGAGGCTATTAACGAAAAGCAAGTTAAAGCAGGCTTTGAGTCCCTGACTACTAAACTAAACAGAATCAAACGAGGCTTCGAGGAAGCGCAAACATTCGTAGACTCTACTATCTGTTTACTCCGTTATGGTGATAGCTTTGTTTCTTGCAAGATTAACTACGGGACTGAGTTCTATATCTATACACCGGAAGAGCTTTCAGAGCGTTATAAGATAATGAAGGAAACCGGAGCATCCGAGGCGGAACTTGATGCTCTGAGGCAACAGATAATCGAAACGGAGTATCGGAACGATCCTACACAGATGCAAAGGTTATTAATCCTTAACGAGATAGAGCCTTATTCACACTTAACGAGGGAAGAAGCAGTAAATCTGTATAAAGAAAACGTTATAAGTGAGGAAGATTTGCGAGTTAAATTAAACCTTCCTACATTTGTGCGTAGATTTGAAAGAGAGAACATGAATATCATTGAGTTCGGTTCTGCACTTGACTATAAAAAGAAAATTGAAATAATTATTAACACTTTAAAAAAGTACGCAAATGGTTTACAGAACGGATCAGTTAGATCAACTGAATGAAAGTAATTACGTTTGCCCGCAGGATGAAGTTAAATTGTATCAC
>ERZ779658.1279-NODE-1279-length-19499-cov-3.539035_pt1 | contig 19499 bp, 12 predicted proteins | sample MGYA00511485_ERZ779658 | MGnify/ENA primary metagenome ERZ779658 (study PRJEB29588, sample SAMEA2162182) | human gut metagenome | biome: human gut; feature: human-associated habitat; material: faeces | place: Denmark | collected 2008/2010 ... | reverse complement strand
TTGCAATTATAAATGCTAATATATTTATTGCCAATGAAATTAATCCTTTTTTATAGCCAAAAAACGCTGAAGCTAATATAAATAATATAATTATTATATCAATTACAATTCCCATAATTTATCCCCTTTTATAAGTTTATAATTTCAATTTTATCTCTATAGATAATTCCGGCTATACTATCTGAAACAACAATATTAGTAATTTCTTGATTTGCCACATATCTCTTTACAAGCCATCCATCTGTACTAATGAACTCTACTTCTGTTCCTAAATTAATTGCTATAATATTTCCATATGTATATAATTCTTTAGTAACAGAACTTGCTGTATATTGCTTTATTTCATGATTTTCAATATTCACTATATTTACTAAAGAATCTGCTGTAAATAATCCCGAAGATTTTTCTTCAATTGAACATGCTCTATTTACTAAATTTACTGATTGAAATATTACTTTTTTATTTTGATTATCTATTAGTGTTATATCTTCTCCGTTCTCTATTTGATGTATAGAGTCTGTATACATACAAACTAGCTTATTTTTATTTTGATATTTTATATTAGTTATTAGCTTATTTTCTTCTCCCTTATATGTATTTTCTAATGAATTAGTAGGATCAGTACTTGCCTTATCTATTGATATAACTTTTATACTAGATTGTATCATAGTACCTGATGTGTCAACTTCTGCAATTGCTAAATACTTATTATCATTTGAGATGCTAACATCTACTGCTCTTGTTGATGATAGATATGTATTAAACAATTCTTTTCCTTGAGGATTATATGTTTTTATAACTGTTTTATAACTTGTATCTACTATTACTACTGCTACATATCCATTTTTATTAACATGTACTTGTGAAATGTTTCCTTCCACTTCCGCTTCCCAAGCTATGTCTTTATCTGAAATTAAATAGACTTTTTTCCCTTTGTTTTCTGCTATTGCTAAAAATCCTATCAAGCAAATGAATAATATAATCCATTTAAAATTTTTTACAATAAACTCTTTTACTTTCTCTTTCATTGTTGCTTCTATCATTTTTACTTTTATCCTTCTTTATTTTCAAAAATATCTATATCAACAAAGTATTTTTTTATATCATTTCTATTAATATATACTGGGAATTGTTTTATATTTCTTTCTATTATAGTATTTTCCGGATTTATCCAAATATTTTTACTTTTAAATATATATTTTTTACTATCTAATGGATTATTCCATTCGCAAATAATTCGGTACGGATGTCTTCCATTTACTCTATACGAACTATTTACGATTGTTTCTACATAATCCGCATATATTACATCGCCATTTTCTTTTAAAGATTTTTCTAATTTTTTATTTCTGTTTTTTAAGATTTCATCGGCGATCCGTTCGTTTTGTCGGCTTTGAGCCTCGTTCACTTGTTCCGAAGACCCTGAACTCTGAGACGACTGAGGAATGTTTTGTTCAGGGGTCGGAGTATTGAATTGAGCTCTTGGGTCAAACTGCGAATGATCCGTTGAGAAATCAAACGCCGGATCTGCTGCGCCGGAATTGCCGGACGCTGCTGAAGTGGACGCACCTGAAGCCGCTCCAAAAGAACCGGTGCTTTGCGGGGCCGCACCTTGAGCGGGCACAGAACCGACTGCTGCCGTCGTTCCTGAAGGAGATATCGACGGTGCAACGGAAGACGGTTGTGCTCCGTATGCAGCACCGAGCGCCGCAGCATTGGCTGCTGTGGCGTCTGGTTCATGTTTGCCGGGCCGGTAAATGCAGGGGCAGGAGCACTTGAAGAACCGGATTGCGAGCCCGAGCTGCTTCCTCCTGTCGGACCGGAAGAACCGTCAGAACCCGCGTTTGCCGGAGTTCTTAATTTGTCCGGGTCGGTGAAGAACTGTCTGACTGCACCTGCCGCGTAACCGGCAGTCGCTGCTGCAAATGAACCGGGATTAGTAAGGCCGCCGCTGCCAAGGAGGTGCTGGGCTTGAGACTTCAGAGCATCCCGGTTTTCTTTAGCGTAATCGGTATCCTGAGCATTGGCGCGTCCGTACATACCGCCCGCGTACCCCAGCATGGCGCCGCCAGTGACGGCTGCCATTGTTCTGCCGAAACTTTGCAGCATACCTGCCACCGAGGCAGCCTGAAGCGCAACGCCTCCGGTAAGACCGGCGGCAAATGTGGGGATAGATTTCACAACTGTTGCAAGAGCTAGCACTACAACGGCAAAAACACCTAAGTTAACTAACAGAACTCCATAGTCTTTTCCGCCTTCGGCAGCTATCGCAAACTCGGTTATTTGATCAATTCTCTCTGCAAAGATACCGTTAATCAGTGAGAGTGTTCCTGCCACTGCGACAAGAGTAAAGGCCCAGCAGACCACTGCTCTGAGCCAACCGTCGAACCACGTCCGCGTTACGGTGAACATCAATGTGCAAATAAACAGCGGCCCGAAAGCCAGCCCCATGACAAGAAAGATTTCGTAAAGCAGCAAGTAACCGACAGCGAAAAACATGAAGTAAATGCATACCACCAGCATAAGCACCATGAGTAAAATGATGAACAGGCTCGTGGCAATGCTTTCACCGATGGACCAAACGCTCCAAGAGCTGTTCGACCAAATGTTGTAAATGGCCTGAAAGCCGTTCATAAAGGTTTGCCATGTCTGGTCAGCAGCTCCCCAAGCGTTATTTATGTCACTTGCGGTCGTGCCGTGGGATATTGCATTCAACAGCAGGTTTTCGATGCCATAGACCGCCGGGATAACATAAGTCACGAAATTTGCGGCATTCAGTCCGAAAAAAGCGACCAATACAATCTTTACGCATTGTGTGATCAAGTCGGGTATCGCGCCTTCCGCCCGGCCTGTCGTGATCTGATAGGCCCGGGCAAAAAAGTAGATCATGATGCCGGTGTAAATAATCGGACTGATGCTCGAGATGATCTCGCCTGAAACGGAATTGGCAAAACCAGCCATTGTTCCTCTGACTTGATTCCCGAAGGCTTCAAAAGTACCCGCCATAGGATTCTCCTTTTAGTTCTTCGGCGGACGAATGGCCCGTTGAATATCCGCTTGCGTCATTCTGGGGAACATTTTTTGATGCGCTTCTCTTTCAGCCTGTTGACGTACCAGCTCGTTTTGCTTATCCATCTGAGCCTGTTGGAACTGTGCAGCCAATTGAGAGGATTGAAGCGCAACTTGCTCGGCCTGAATACGCGCGGAAAGATCGGCAATGGATTTGGCATCCGTTGCAGTGTTGATCCGACTCATAAGCGATTCGATGTTTTGAAGACGCTGATTGGCAGTATTTGCCGCTTCTTCCAGTACGGCCTGTTGCTCCGCTTCAAATTCACGGGCCCTCAAACAGTTTTGTTTGACTTCTCCGTCAAGATTGCTGCACGCGTCTCCGAGCTTTAGCCGGTTAAAAATATCCCGCCCTAAACTGCTAAGAGACGACGTGCCGTTCATAATTCCGTTCAGCCGACTGCGGGCGGAGGTCGGTATCAGACTTCTCAGGTTCAGGTTGTAATCCACCAGTCCCAAGCCTCGGGTTCCGGTGAAATTCTGAAGCGTGTTGACCGCCGTGTTGTACTGCTGAACCATGTTCGAGTACATCTGCTGCATCTGCGTGAGCTGCTGCACCATCTGGGCAATGGCAGCCGCATCCACGGTAGGAATGCCGGACGCTAAAGCGGAAGTGCCGGAGCACAAACCGGCGGACAGAGCGATTGTTAAAACGATTTTTTTATATTTCATAATCATCTACCATTGGGAATAGTCATAAACAGGTACAAAACCATGAAATGGATTTGCTTTGGAAAGAAAAACAGACAGCCCTTTAGGTTGACTCGTGAAGCGTTTGAGGCAGATACGCTGAGCAAGCCGCCTTTTACGTTCAACTACAGGAACTATGCGGTTTGTCCTGCTTGCCTTAATGCGGTTCAAATCCTCGGAATCAGGACGGAGTTGAAAAATACGCCTGACCCTTACGCAAAACACACACTCGCTGAGATTCCCGAATTGGATGCAATTCAGGATGAAATCGCTTATAGAAACTGTCCTTATTCCGATCCGGAATCCAAGCCTAAGAACTGTCGATACACGAACCGGACTCCCGGAATAATTTCCTCTATGGTTATTGAATTGTTTTGGACTCAGCTGGATAGGATCTTCTACATTCTTGAGCGAGACCTCCCGTTTAAGTTGTCTTGGCAAGCCAAAGAAACCATCCTTAAAGATTTTGTCGGTTACCGAGGCTGGCTGCACCCTGAAATATCTCTGCTCAATGTCCCTTGGATGCTTCTTTACTGCTCGAATTTTCATTCTTTGTGGAAATGCGAGCTTAAAGACGGTGACCTTAGAGAAAAAATTAAGAAAATTAAGGGTGTTGAATTTAACGAAAGAAATGAAAATATTATTGAGCACGACGGGTTTTCCAGTTTGGGATTTTGTGCAATCCATCACCGCTCGTATTCCACAGGGAAGGACGTTCGGGAAACCATCAAATTCATTGTGGCCAAAAAGATGGATTGTTGGTTTAAAAAGGAAATTGCTTCCGAAACTTTTCCTTCTAATGAGATTCTTTTTTCCAAGACTTTGGAAATTAAGCCCGATTATTTTTACAACCTTACCCATTCTTCAAATCCTCAGTTCGAAAATACTCACTTGCAATCACTTCGTAGGAACCTCTATCTGCTTGATAGAGTGAAGTTCCCTCCGAGGAGTTCATGAAATTCATAATCGGCAGTCTGAAATGGCACCGCGCCAGTTCAAACCAGTTGCGAGGATTAATCTTTTTAATTTGTTCAGTCGGTTCAGGAACCGGCACCAGTTCCTTTTTAGAGGCAGCATACAAAATGCTCAGAAAACACTCACATGACATCGTGTGCCGACACCATTTATCATCCACGAGTTCAATGAGGAAATAGTTGCTGTCCAGGTATCGAGAGCTTATTCCGAGAAGACAATGCCCTTCGTGGCAATAATCCAAGCAGAAGAATTTTTCCGGGCTGCAACCTAAGAATTTCCACCACTCCGGTTTTATCGGAGGAATGATGTTCCATTGAGTCTGAAGATCAGCTTCTAGTACGTGATATAAAACATCGAGAACCGCAGCTAAACTGATCAAATAATCGCCGTTAGAGTGAGAAACACGAAAAAGAGTCTTTATTCCGGGAAACTCAAAGTCGCTTCTAAAAACAGAATTGACTATAGGAAGTCTCTCTGTTGCGGGAATAGTTTTTTTATCTTGACTCATACTTCTTCCCTTGGCTGCGTAGGCAGCGGTTTGTCCCCGAAGAAATAAGGAATCCAAACTTCAGGGTCGTCTCCCACGAGAGAAAATAGTTTTTCTCCGAACTTGGTGGTTCCGGCAGTCCCGGAAAAAATCTTCAGAGCACGTTTGAAATTTCCGAGATCAAGCCGAATCATCACGGACACAGGCCCCTGCTTAATCAGCATCAGACGGCTTTGTGTATCGAGGCTCTTGATGATCGAAAACTCGTCCTTCGTACACTTGAACCCTTCCGTGTAATCCTTTTCATTCGCGTAGGGATTGGGCAGGTAGATTTTTGTAGCCGTGTTGTCCACAAACGCGGAACCTCTTTCGCTTTTCAGAACATCCTCGGGAGACTGAGAAGCAAACACAAAAATACCGTTCTGTTTACGAATCGTCTTGAGCTTGTCGAACGCAAACTGAGCCGTAGCCGGGTCGGAGAGATACTTCCAGAACTCATCCATCACAATGATGGTTCGTCTCTTGTCCTTCATTACCTGAGTTTCAATCAGATAAAGGAGAATTTCCGTAATCGGGCCGCGGACATCCTCATTTTCCAAAAAGTCCGTACCGTCAATTCCGAAGTTGGGAAATTCATTGAGATCAAGCGTGTTGATTTCATTGTCAAAGGCCCATGCAAGAGGCCCGGTCTCAATCCACTTAGACAGGCGCATCGTAAGCGAGTTCTGCGCGTCTTCAACCCGGTCACCCGTCTGAAGGCTTTGCGGAAGCACCGCCAGTCTCCGATATTTTGCGGGCATGGACATGACCGTCTCAACTGCTGTTGCGATCCTCTGCTCATCCAACGGAGTGATCTGGAGTCCGTCGCGTCCGATCAGCCGCTTTGTCCATCCGATCAAAAACTGGATGTTTTCTGTTGTCGGCTCCAACTGGAAGGGATTGATGCCGGAAGGTTTCCCGTTTTCAATTGCCAAATATCCGCCGCCCATCGCTTTAATGGCTAGCTCGGCACCTTTGTCCTTGTCGAATAAGATGACCGAGAGCTGATGGTCTTTATCGCGATACTTTTGCGCCGAGCACAAAAGGAAATTCAGCAATACCGTCTTGCCCGCGCCGGAGGCTCCGAGGATTGCCGTGTTTCCCAGCGGGACGTCTCCCAAAGAATCCTTTTCGGGATCGGTGTAATGAAAATTAAAGTAATACGGCTGATCGCTCGGCATTTTCATTAACGCGACGGCTTCGCCCCAAGGGTTACGGTCGCGTTTTCCGGACGGAAAATTATGAAAACTGGCGAGATGGGCAAAATTCATGCTCGATATTTTTGCCACTCTCGGACGATCCTTTCTCCCGGGAAGCTGATGCAGATAAGACGTAACCAGCGCCAGAGTGGATTTGATCGGTAAAAATCCCGCGTCCTGCAATTTTTTTACCGAGTCATTCGCATGGGCAACAACGGTATCTTCGCTGCCGAATACAAGAAGCGAATAGCTGTAGTCGCCGATGACAATTTGACCGTTGGCGACCATATCGCGTGCCAATGACAGCAGCTGCATTTGCGAAACGGCATCGTCTTGAGCCGACCTTAATTGGTTTTGCTGCAACTTCAGAGCCTTGAGTCCCTTGTTTTTGGATAGGGCCGTAAAGGTCTGCGTTTCAATAAAGGGGTATGAACTCTGATCGAAATTAGTGTTGTAGAGCAGTCCGTCAAGCAGCCGGGAATACGTTGCCATCGGATAATCTTTAAGCTCTATCGACTGCACATAGGACTTTCCCAATGCAGTTTGAAATTCAAGGGTATCGGCTCCGCCGAAAACCTGAACGTTCCCCAGTGCTTCGTTTAGCGGCATGAAAGGCACTCTGACTTTCTGCCATTGCCCGGTCAGCAGGTAGTTGTAGAAGGAGAGCTGATGAGAAAAAATAATTCCTTGCTCGTCCGAATATTCTCCAAGCACTGCGGGCTCGTAATCCCTAAGTGAACTTACCAGCTGATCGAAGACTTTTCCGAAAACCTCCAAGCGCTCTTTAAGTTCCTCCCGGATTTCCGATTCTTTGTACTTATCCCTCTTCAATGCCGTCGCTTTATGGCTGACCAACGACACATAAAGTTCGGTAGCCATCAGGTTATTTTCCGAGATTTCACTGTTGTAGGCGCGAACAAAGTCTCTGACAAAACGGCTGCTCAAATTCTCGTCCGGTACGGAGAGTTGGTCGTGAACCACGCGTCGGATTCTATGCACCTTGAGAGACATTTCATCCGTGGAGGACGCGCTTGCCATTACTTTTAAAAAGTTGTTTTGGCGCTCCGCATCTCTTTGGAGCGCTTCGTTGGAAACCGCCTCAAATACTTTCCCTGAAATCTTTACCGTCGCAACTAAGTCTCCTTCCCGGCAGATCACAACGCCGGGCGCAATGACCGCCGAAAAAGGAATGAACTGCGATAGACTTTTCTCGGAATTATCCAGCGATTTTCTTTGGGCAAACATTGTTTACTCCTTGCTTTTTTCAAATACAAAAAGCTCTTTTCTTTCTTGTTTGGGACTCAAACTTGTGACGTTTCCCCAAAACTGTCGATTTTTGGTTTGAATGAGGTTGATGCGAATGTAGGAGAGCAGCTGAGAAAAAATCTGTTCATCCTGATCCGCTACAGACTTCAAATAAAAATGCGTTATCGGTGCGATCAGAATCAAAGGAATCCAAACCCATACTGCCAAAAGCGCAATGACGCCGATGTTCAAAACAAAAACCTTGAGCGGGACGCCCCCGATGCAAGCCGGTCGCGTCGCGCCTTTAAATAGCGGGCTTGATGTTTCCATTTAGCCCACCAGCAATTCGGCCAGCCAAGGGGCAGATGCAATCAAGCAGGCACCTAGGACAGGCCCCCAAACTTGTTGAATGCCGGCGGGAGTAAATAGAATTTTGTAACCCGCCCAGCCAATAGCGATCGTGACGACAACCAAAGAGCAGCCTTGTAATATTCCCAAAATTGTTTGTAGCGTATTGTTTAGGGCTTGGGTTCCGGAAGCAGCAAGTGCAGGGTCGCACAGCATCAAAGCGGCCAGAAGAGCGGGGAATAAGAGGTTGGATTTTTTCATGGTTAAACTCCTAAAGTTAGTCGGATTAAAAAATCAATCCGGTTAATGAGTTGTCGCCGGTAGCGACAAGGGTTGAAGATTCTTTTGATTTCGTTTCAGCTTCCCGGATGGACGGGACGGTCTGTACATTGACGTTGATTCCGGCATTAGCGCGCACTTTATCCACGTAGCTGTGCCGGTAGCCGGTCTGAAAGTTTCCTGAGTAGTAGCAGCTCAAGGCATCGTGCAGCGAGTTGCTGCCGCTGTTCTTCTGCGCTCTTTGGTAGCAGTCGGAAAGGATTTTTGACGCTGCTTTTAGATTGGTACACGCATCCAGTGCCCCGGCGGCATTGATGCCGAGCTTGGAAAAATTCTTCTTATTGATTTGTGCCAAACCGACCGAATAGTTTTTTCCTTCAAGTTCCAGCTGCGCAATGATTGCCATCGCCTCATGGAATGCTTTCGGCTGCCGGGAGCCTCCGCCGACAATGCCTATGGCATACGGATTAAAACTGGATTCGGTTCTCACCAATGCGCGCAAAGTGTCTTCAGAAACCTCCGGTGCGCAGCGTTTGGCCAACTCTCCAAAATCATCGGCGAAGCTAATGCCCGTATAGAGCAAAAGAGACAAGGCAGCGATAACTGTATAATGTAAACTATAGTTCACAGGAATGTACGAAACATTATGTTTGAGGAAACTGAGGATCTCACTCTTTATCCGACAGAGGAGTTTCAAAAGTGGTTGGATTCCTTTAAAGCCAATGATCGGGTTGCTCTTCAGAGAATCAATGCCCGGCTGAGGAATATGACCAACGGTCATTTTGGCCAGACACGCCCTGTTGGTGAAGGTGTCATAGAGAGCAAAATTGATTTCGGACCGGGCTACAGAATTTATTTCGCTCGGCGCGGAAAGGTCATTGTTTTGCTTCTGCTTGGAGGTTCTAAAAAAACTCAGTCCAAAGACATCGAAAGAGCAAAAGAGATACTTTTGAAAGTGGAGATTTAATCTATGAACAAGATCAAGCTTTGCAAGCCTTATGACCCGGTTGATTATCTTGAAAGCAAAGAGGATTATGCCTTGTACCTTCAATCTTGCTTTGAAGACGATCCCGGCGACGGCTCTCTGATTAAGTCTGCCATCCTTGACATAGCTAAGGCTAAAGGTATGGCCGAAGTAGCTCGGGAGAGCGGCTTGACCAGAGAAGGTCTTTATAAAGCGCTTGGCCCGGCTGGGAATCCCAAATTTGGGACAGTAACTAAAATTCTGTCTGCACTGGGAATCGAGCTCAGACCTATAGTCGCGCCGCAAATTAAAACTGCTTAAAGTTCTCTTCATTTTTTTCTCTTGGGTTGAGACTCATTGGTCAGCGCCCCGTTGAGCGCTCACTGATGAATCCTTCATTCATCGGGGTTGTGCGGACCCCTTTCGGAGTCCGCGTGAGTTTTTAGATTTGTTTAGAAGCGGAATCTGGCCTCGAACTTGAAGGCATGGTCTGCTTTGCCTTTGGTGCCGCCCGTGAATCCGTAGCGGACACCAAACGTTGCCGGACCTTTATCGGCCTGTACGCCTAAGTTCACGTTTGTGCCGAATTTGCCCGCAAATTCTCCCGACAGCTTGTCGCTAACGCCGTTGAAGTTGGACAGTTTGGTCTTCTGCTTCGTATCGCCGAACTGCGGGATGACGGTTACGTCGGCCTGCGGGCGAACGTTCCAGCCGGAAACAGTCATAATGTCACCCCGAACCGCAACACCGACAGGCAGCTGGAAAGTATTTGTGGCATCAGGTGTGTTGCCCCAAACCTTCTTACCATCCACATTCGTGTCGTAGCTGCCGGACTTAGCCCACACATAACGCAGTCCTGCGTGAGGAATCACGTTTGCCTTTCCGACCGGCAGAGTGGCTTCGGCTCGAGCACCAAGACTGAATAAGTTGGTCTTAACATCCGCGTCGGCCTTGTTGAATCCGGCTGCGTTAATCGACTGAGTAATATCAGAGGAGTTGTGCATCCAGCTCAATGTGCCGATGAGATTGACCTTTTCGACCGGAGCGTAAGCACCGTAGGCGTGCAGACCGAACGAGTTGTACTTGTTCTTTGTCTTCAGAACGTCGCCTGTGGAGTCAAGCGAACCGTGGTTATAACTGAAGGCGGCGCCCAAGATAATCGGTTTGTCTGCGAACTTGCGGTCGTAGCCCATAACCAGACCGTAGGCGTTTGTATCGAATCCGGCTTTAGAAATACCGGTTGCGCTGCGGCTCTTGTATTTCTGTTTGCCGCCGATGACATCAACCCAAAGATCATTTCCGCGATCCCATTCACGCATGACGCCGTATTCGGTGAAGGCGTCGTTTCGCATGGAAACTCTGCCCTCGATGGAGTCGGCAGCCGTGTTGAGGTCGTTCATGGAAACGCTCATAGCGCCGCCCGCAAAGGCGATATTGGCAACAGAGTTGATGACTTTGGTCTTACCGGCAACATCCAGCTCTTTATCGCGTAGAACGCGGCAAACAAAGTCCGCTCCTGCGTCGCCGCTCTTGCAGTGCAGCAAATCGTCGTTGGCGATATTCGGAATTGCAATGTCGGGATAGACAGTGCGGACATCAGCCAATGTCGCGTTTACCCAGATCTTGGACGGATCATTGTGCAGCGTCAGAATCCAGTTGATGCCGCTGCCGTCTTGGGGCAGTGCATAGAGGTTCTCACCTGTCCAGCCGCCGGTCCACATTCCGTTAGCCTCGTTTCCGCCGGTAATGTAGCCGTTGACAATCGTGTAGTCGCCCACCTCTTCGATATTGCCGAGAACAAGGTTCGCACCCGGTTCGACGGTCACTTTCGCAATATCGCTTGTGGTATTGAATGCGCTCTTACCGTCTGTCAGGATGGAGCTGTCAATAACGGTCAAAGAGTCTTTAGCGAAATACAAATCACCGTTTCCGATCTGGACGTGCGTATCTTTATCCGTCCAAACGTTTGGACCTACGGCAATGCCTCCTCCCGGACCGGTTGTCACGTTATTGGTAATAACCAATCGGCTCGGTGTGCCGCCCGGCACCGTCGGAGATCCGATGGAATCGGCCCAGTCAAGGCCGCCTGTAGGTCCGAGATTGAGATCTCCGTTATTTTTCACGTAGATGTTCGTGTCGATCACGTCGTCCTTCGGATTGATTTCAGCCTTGACGTGGTTTTCTTCGGTCGGTTCTCGGTCGTTTCCGATAACAAGGTCTCCGCCGTTAAGATCGGTTTCCTCGGCTTTCAGACTGCCGCCGTCAATCTTGACGAGACCGTCGTCAATGGTGAGTTTGCCGGTCTCAATATCTCCCGTGTTGTTCACGTCGCCGCCCGCAACAACAACGTTGTTCCAGATCGACGTGCCGGAGTTATTGTGTTCGCCGTCCGGGTCAATCGTCAGGACGTCTCCTTTCTCGAAGCTGGAGTTATTCGACGTTCCTCCGCCCTGAATCGTCATATCGTCATATTCAGATTTGCCTTGGTTGTCGAGTGTCCCGGAAATAAGGGTATCGGTAACCTTGGTAGCGTCAACTTCACCCTTATTGGTCTTGTCACCGGCTATAACATACTTGTCGTTAATGGTCTCTTTGCCTCCTTCTTCCGTAGTGGCCGAGCCTCCGACTTGTATGGTCTGGTTGTTCCAGATCGAGGTACCTGAATTGATATGCTCACCGCCGTCTTCGATGGTAAGGATGTCGCCTTTCTCGAAGCCCGAGTTGTTCGAAATTCCGCCGGAAGCAACGGTCATATCGTCATAATTCGAAGTTCCTTGGTTGTCGAGTGACCCGGAAACCTGAGTATTGGCAACCTTCGTTGCGTCAACTTCTCCTTTGTTGGTGCGGTCGCCCGCAATGTCGTAGGTTCCGTTGATGGTTTCCTTGCCGCCGACATCAACAGTTGAAGTTGCTCCGGTTTGAACCGTGACATTGTTCCAAATCGACGTCCCGCTGTTGGTGTGCTGACCGCCGTTTGCCACTGTCAGAATGTCACCCTGTTCAAACCCGGTGTTTTCCGATTTACCGCCGCTGGCAACGGTCATGTCATCGTAGTTAGCAGTTCCTTCGTTGCGCAGCAGACCCGCAACAGTTGTCACGGCAGTCTTGGTGGCATCAAGAACAGCGTCTTTGCCCTTGTTGACAAACTCACCGATCACATCGAACACAGTACCGACATCGAGCTTGCCTGCGTTTTCGCCTTTGCCCTTATCGGCAACGGTGACACCGTTCCAAATAGACGTACCGGAGTTGGTATGAGTTCCTTCAACGGTGAGGATGTTTCCTTTTTCCGTACCGCTGTTATTAGAGCTGCCACCCTCGGCAATCAGCATATCGTTGTAATTGGCATTGCCTTCGTTGGCGTGCGTGCCGGATACCGTTACCTTGTCCACCTTGGAAGCGTCCAAGACGGAATTCTGGCCCTGATTCAGGAAATTTCCGGTGACATCAAAGACCGGAAGATTTCCGTCTTTTTCGTCCAGAGACAGTTTCCCTTCGTTAACGGTCGAACCGCTGCCGGTCAGGCTGTTGGTGTGCAAAATGGCATTGGAGTGAACGTGAACTTTGCCTTCGTTGGCAATTGTCCAATCTGCAAATTCACCGTTCTTGGCTTCCAGAGAGCCGTTTTCTCCGACATTGGAGGAAAGAATCCAACCGACAGTCGGAGTAACGCCGCCGTGGGAACCGAACGTAAAAGTACCGTTATTCACGTCAATGGAGCCGCCGTCGGCAGAATCCTTCAGCAGTTTATTGGCATCATCACCAAAAGAACCTTCAGGAATTGCATTGACGGCATTGCCGACAAGAACCAACTCCTTACCGCCTTCGATTGTGACTTTATCGGTATGGGAGACATCTTTGAATCCCATACTAATATTGATCGAATTGGTATTCGGATCATTGGACTCGGCACCAATGATCAAACCTTTGATCGTCTGAGAAGCATCCGTGTCTTTGTTGTACTCATCGGCAAACTCATTGTGCAGAGTCGTCGTGTTGAGCACAATGCCGGGGTTCAGAACGACATCGAGTCCTTCTATTTCCAAATCGTTTGCAGTTGTGATGGTGAAGGGCGCAGTCATCTGCCCTAAGAAATTGATCGTCAGGTTGGCTGCGTTTTCAAATGCATTCGCAATTTTGTCGGTGACGCTGACAATCAAAGAAGCGCTGAAATAATCGTCGTCAAGAGCAAGATTGCCGCTTTCGACATTCAGCCCGGACTGGATCTCGTCTTTGACTGCGCCTACAGTAGTTGCAGAAAGCTTGGTGGTCGGAAGCTGTACTGTGCCTGTTTCGGCGTCCGTTGCGTCAATACGAATTGCCTCAGTTGTGACTGAACCGAAGATCTGATCAGCGCTTGTCTGAAGAACGCCGCCCTTCAGGTTGATGGTATCTGCTTTTCCGTCAAGTTCGATCTTGGCAACGTCAAGAACGCCGCCTTCCATGATATTGACCGTGGTATCGCTGTTGACCACTCCTGCGATAACCTGCGTTAAATTATCTTTGTAGTGGGACTTAACTTCAGCGGAATCCTCGTTATCAATCACCGGAGTCTTATTGCCGCCGGAGATGTTAACAGTGTTATTGCCGAGGAGGCCGGTAACGTTTCCTTCGGAATCGCGAACTTCGGAAGCATCAAAAATACCACCCTTTATGTTGAGCGTGGAATCTTCAAAGAATCCTTTATCCGCTTTGAAATGACCGCCCAACTGGTTATAGACAGAGTTCTTCGCATCGAGCTCGGCAATATTGAGATTGCCCTTGTTAAGGTTAATCGTTCCCTCGTTGGAAACAACCTTCTGAAGGTTACTGTCTCCGTCGGAAGTGAACTGACCGCCGGTCGAGATTTGCGTCAAAGCAATATCCGAAGTGTTTCCATCGACATTGACAAATTCTCCGCCGTTAAGAACCAGCAGATCGGCCTTGACTGAACCGGCTGCTTGGTTAAAGAAGCGGTCGTTCTCAGCCAGAATAAGATTTCCGACCTCAACGTTGCCTGTATTTTCAGACTTGGCAGCCGCAAATTCGGTAGCTTTTACCGTTCCGGCATTGTTCAGTTCTTTTAATTGAACCTTTTCAGCCTCAATCGAGGCATCCTGTCGAACATCAGCCAGTGTCACATCCTTGGAGCCGACGGAACCGCCCTGAATCATGCCCTTCAATAACATGAGGTTTGAAAGCTCAAGGTGGCCTTCATTGGCGATACCGACATCGGCGGCTTCAGCCATTTCAATCTTGGTTGTGCCGGAATCTTTGAACTGAGCGGCTTGGGCAGAGTTTTGTACCTGACCTCCGGTGATATTCAAACCGTTCAAAGCTAAGGAGCCGTTGTTGCCAACCGTGCCGCCTGTGACATTGAGCGCATTGGTATTTTCCATTGTGCCGTTGTTGTTGAGTTCACCTGAAGCAACCGTGACACTCTGAGTTCCGTCAATTTTGAGGGTTCCGTCATTGGTAACAGTACCGTTAAGTTCGGAGGCTCCGTTAAGTCCGGCAATGGTCAGGACGGCATCCGCTGCATTAGTAACAAGAGATCCTGCTTCCGTCAGGAGCGAGTCCATTTTGGCAAGCGCATTATTAATGAAGCTGCCCGCAGTTGCATCCTGAACGGGTGTTGCGGCTTGAACGGTGAGTTTTGCAATGTCCACTTCGCCGCTGTTGGTCATATCACCGGCAACAGTTAGCTCATCCGTTACAGACAGTTTGCCTTGGTTATCCAGTTCCCCACGAATTGCATAGGTTCCTGAAGCTCCGGCCAATGCGTTGCCAGCCACCGTCAGTTTTCCGGCTGTCAATTCGGCGTCTTGACGGTTCACTGTGCCGTATTCGCGCAGAGTCAGATCGTCAAACGATGCAGTTCCTTTGTTATCAAGATAACCGCTGATATCGGCAGTACCGATTTCAAATGTTCCATGATTGACAAACGAATTATTCGTGTTGCGGGAAGCAATATTCTCAGCCTTGAAAAGGCCATGATTGCTCATAGCGCTGCCGTCAACAGCCGCATAGTTTGTGACAATCAATTGAGTGGTCGTGTCGTCAGCATTGCCAATGACGAGTCCTTCTCTGTCTTCGCCATAACCGGCCGAACCATTGTTCAGCACGTCAACAGTGAACTCGCCATTTTTGACAATCACTTGACCACCGGCACCTCCGAGAGCGGGATTCGCAGGGGATATTCCAATGTTTAACTCACTAAGATAGCCTTTTGTTTCAGCAGCAGAACCGTAAGAACCAAGTGTTAGTTTGGAAGGAGTGACGGAACCGTCAATGTTTTTGTTGCCGCCAACCCAAACAGCGCCGTCAGCTAATTCAACCGGAACGAGATTCGGGTTTGGCTGAGACTGACCGACAAGTACAAAATGGCTTCCGTTATTAATATAGAGGCCGTCCGTTACTCCCGTGACATTCATAAAGCCCATGTTTTGACTCAGAACATTCGGTGTACCGGAACTCGGAACAACAACTGCACTGCGGTCATTAGCGCCGACTACCAATGAAGTAGCGCCGGGGTTTGCAGTGCTCTCATTGGAAAGTGTCTCATTAGCAAATGTTGCATAAGCTAACGTTCCGGCAGCCGTGGCTTTAATTGAATTGGCGAGGTCAACGTTGAATCGTTCGGCAGCTTTTCCGTTGAATGCAACTTCAAGTTCTCCGCGGCGATCCGCAGGAACATCTCCGATTGCTACGAGCTTATTAACTGCGTCACCGGCAAGAGCAGCACTGTATGAGGCGTCGTCAAATGCGACAGTGCCCCACTGGAAAGCAACGCCTTCGGCCACGGAATCAATAACATTGCCTACCCCGGTCACAATCTGAGGATTGCTCGTGACTTCTACTTTGTCGTCCGGGTTAACCGCATCTAGGTTAAGTGTTGAATAATCCAGATCGGCAAAGACCTGATCCAACGTTGTGGACAGACGGCCGCCTTGCAAGTTAGTGGTCTTGTGACCGTCCATTGCAATGTGTTCGGTTCTCAGTGTTGCACCGCGATTGATATTCACGACAGAAGAACTATCCAGTGTTCCAACCGTAAACGTTGCTGCATCATTGGAACCGGAGCCTGCGCCAAGATTGTAGGTATTGCCGGAACCGAGGACAGTGTGCTCAATCGTTCCGCCGGTCAGATCAACTGTTGAATTGCTGAACCAACCCGAAGCACTCGAAAGACTGCCTGCCGTCTGGACGTATTTAACGTTAGCAGCTTCAAGGCTTCCGACATTGATTTGTCCGGCATTCGTAAAGGTATCGTTGCCAAGACCCGCGCGTTTGAACACTATCAGACCGTCCCCGGTAATCGAGCCGGAGTTGTTCAAAGTACCGCCGAAAGTAAACGTACCTGCATTTTTGATCGAGCCGGTATTCGTAATACCTAATCCGCTGCCGTCAACGAAAATGTCAGACACGCCGCCGTAGGCTTCTGCTCCTGCTGCATTGACAAATTCGCCCGCAATCGAACCGGTTCCGTAATAAGCAATGCCGTTATTAGTCTTGCTACCGCCCTCAGAAACCGTCAAATTCTTCAATTGTTCGGTTGCCCTTGCAACAGCTCTGGCTACTTTTCTTAAGCGAAGAGGAGAAGTAGCGAAAGTTTGTTGCGCGTTGTCTCCATTAATAAAATAGCCGCCGTTATTAATAACTAACGAATCGGCAATCAATGTGCCATTGTTGGAAACAACACCGCCGCTTAGAACTGTGAGTTCGGAATCATCGCCGGTAAATTCTGCAACAGCACCTGAAGCATTGGCGATCAAACCGGATACCTGTGTTTTACCCGTTGCTTTAAGAGTGTAAGTATTTCCGATGGTGCCAATGTTGCCGTCACCGCGGGAACCGATAGCTGTATTGAAAAGACGGATTTCGCCCGGATTTTCAAGAGTGCCAAATACGGTTGAATTATCCAGCGCTTCCATGTAACCGAAATTTCTGAGTGTGCCGTTGACGTTAACCGTATTGGCAATTAACCGAGCGCCTTGGCTGTTTTGCAAGGTTCCGTCGATATCTGCTGTTCCAACTAATTTGGCATTGGCATTATTAATAAATCTGCCGCCGAACTGAGTATTACCGCTGACAGTCAATTTTCCATTGTTGCGGACCTCTGCGCTGTTCCAGCCGTTTAAAGCTCCGAGGACGGTTTCGCCGTTATTTTCGAGAACAGCTTTGTCGGTGAATGTGCCGTTGTCACTGCGGAACGTAGAATTTTTATCTACCGTTGTTGTACCTCCCGAAGAGGTGTGATTCGTGACAAGATAGTCGCCCGCAGTGATTCTCAATTCTCCGCCGTTGGAAAGATTGACTTCCGAGGCCTGACCCTGATAAAGAGAAGAGTCTTTAATACCGAGACTGCCCAGGATCAGTTTTGCTCCGCTGCCGACAGCAGATATAACTTTTTCAGCTAGAGTGAAACGATTTCCTGTTCCGTCGGACTTACCGCCGATCAGAGTAAGCTCTTTCCCGTCTTGAATTGTTGTTCCGGTTGCTTCATTGATACCGGTAAAACCGGTGTTGTTCCGAAGACCGGAATTGCCGACAACAATTGCTCCGTTTTCACCTTCCAAGTTTCTGTCAACGAAAATCACATCGCGAAGATGCTCAACGTTGTCGTAAAGCTCGTTGGTTTTTGCGACGGTCAACTTATCATCATGTGAAACGCCCGAGATCGTTCCTTGGAACTCAAGAGCTGTATTACCTCCAAACTGTTCTTTGAATGCCTTTGTCAAATCAGCGGCTTGGGTCTGAGTCAAATTGACGCCGGTCACGATGACTTTTCCGCCCGTAAACGACGCATGATCGGCCAAACTCTTGGCAACGGTTCCCGGCAAATACTTCAGGAAAAAGTCAGTGAGACTTGTTTTGGCTTCTTGCGGAACCGTTGAATTTAGAGCGACATAATGCAGATCCTGCTGACCGGTCGTACCTAGAGAGTCGAAAACATCCAAAGCGTTATTCGTTTGGATTGTCCCGGAAGAGGTCAGGCGTCCGTTTCCGAATTGGAAGCCGTTCTGGAAATTCACGCTGCCTGTGTTGTTCAAGCTCCCGGCAATCGTAAAGCGGTTCGTTTCCGTCCAGTTGCCTCGGTTGTTCAAGGTACCGCTGCTGAAAAGATTTCCCCGGCTCGTGACATTGCCGGTCAAACTCAGCGTCCCGGTGTTGTTTAAGGTGCCATAGAGATCGGCGTGACCGATGGTAAGGTTTCCGCTGTTGGAGGAGAAACCGTTGGCTTGATTGAAGTTTGTTATTGAAAGTGTTGCGGCATTGGAAAGCGAACCGTTCTCTTTATTGATGGTGCCAAAAACATAAGAACCATTGGTTACCGAAACTTGTCCCGCTTTTTGTGTCAGGAGACCCGTTTGATTAAGCGAACCTCCGGCGAGATTTAATGAAACACCGACAGAAAATAGCCCGTTTCTTGCACCAATTGAAAGCGGATCAGTTGTCTCTAAAGTTCCGCCACTTAATACTACCGAGTCTGTAACATAAACGCTGTGATTGCTAGTCTGACGGAATACTCCCCCAGCCTGTTGAAGATGAGTAAGACGTGTATTGACGCTTCCACCTAGCTGCTGAAAAGTTCCCTCGTTTCGTAGAGTTCCGATTGAAATCGTACTCAATAATCGAGCAGACCCGTGAATATTATCTGAGTTGTTGTTGATTAGCCCATAATTGTAGAGAGTACCGTCTACAGTCAGATCTGCTTTAATCGAGGCATCGTGGGATACATTTCTAGTCCCCACCGTAATATGACCATAATTGTAGGCATTACCATGAACAACGGTACTTCCAAAAACATCTTGTCCTCGATTATGGTTATGAGCGATGATCCAATGTCTGGTTGACTCAACGGTAAAATCTCTATCTACAGTGACTGTAATAGAACCCCACGGTTCACTACCCGAAGTACAGCCTATATAGAGCGCAGAGGAAAGATCACTGTTTGAATAGCGAAAGTTTCCAGTTATGTGAGTATCTTCTGTCACATAATTGAAAGCGGTGGGAGCTGTTGACATCTTCATTGGAAGGTCACTAAAGGTTCCATCCCCGTTGATGGTTACTAAAGCATTGGCACTACCAGCTATAAGTAATGAAAAACCAACTACTGTCGCACTTTTGCCAGCACTTTTGGAAACTGAAGGTGAAGTTTCTGAGACCGCAACAAAGCATCCTCGGGACTGGTTCCAAATCTTTTTAAAGATTTTGTTCATAT
>ERZ779658.1277-NODE-1277-length-19517-cov-7.921437_pt1 | contig 19517 bp, 13 predicted proteins | sample MGYA00511485_ERZ779658 | MGnify/ENA primary metagenome ERZ779658 (study PRJEB29588, sample SAMEA2162182) | human gut metagenome | biome: human gut; feature: human-associated habitat; material: faeces | place: Denmark | collected 2008/2010 ... | reverse complement strand
CCTCGATGCGGATCTTCTTCAGCATCTGACGAACGATAACCTCGATATGCTTATCACAGATATCTACACCCTGCAGACGGTATACACGCTGTACTTCACGGAGCATGTAATCCTGAACGGCGCGGATGCCCTTGATCTTTAACAGATCGTGCGGGTTTACAGAACCCTCTGTCAGCTCATCGCCGGCCTCTAATTCCTGACCGTCAACAACCTTGATACGGGAACCGTAAGGGATCAGGTAAGTCTTGCTCTCGCCGGTTTCCTTATTGGTAATGATAATTTCCCGCTTCTTCTTGGTATCCTTAATAACAGCAGTTCCGCCGAACTCTGCGATAATCGCAAGGCCCTTCGGCTTTCTTGCTTCGAAAAGCTCCTCGACACGGGGAAGACCCTGTGTGATATCGTCACCAGCGACACCTCCGGAGTGGAAGGTACGCATCGTCAGCTGTGTACCGGGCTCACCGATAGACTGCGCTGCGATAATACCAACTGCTTCACCAACCTGTACCGCTTCGCCGGTCGCCATGTTCGCGCCGTAGCACTTTGCACAGATACCGCTCTTGGAACGACAGGTCAGGATGGTACGGATCTTCACTTCCTCCACAGGCTCGCCCTTCTTATTGACACCTGTTTCCATAATCCGTTTTGCACGGCCGGGTGTGATCATGTGGTTTGCACCGACGATCAGCTCGCCGTCCTTATCATAAATGTCTTCACAGGAATAACGTCCTGTAATTCTGTCTTTTAAGCCTTCGATGGTTTCCTTGCCGTCCATGAACGCTTTTACAGACATGCCCGGAATCTTATCCTTGCCTTCTGCACAATCGATCTCACGGATGATCAGCTCCTGGGATACGTCTACCATTCGACGGGTCAGATAACCGGAGTCCGCAGTACGCAGAGCGGTATCGGACATACCTTTTCGTGCGCCATGGGCAGACATGAAGTATTCCAGTACGTCCAGACCTTCACGGAAGTTGGACTTGATGGGCAGCTCGATCGTACGACCGGTTGTATCCGCCATCAGACCACGCATACCTGCCAGCTGTTTGATCTGCTGGTTGGAACCACGGGCACCGGAGTCCGCCATCATGAAGATGTTGTTGTATTTATCCAGACCCTTTAACAGTACGTCGGTCAGCTCTTTATCGGTTTCCTGCCAGGTCTCGACGACGGCACGGTAACGCTCTTCTTCTGTGATCAGACCACGGCGGAAGTTTCTGCCGATCTTATCTACAGTTTTCTGAGCCTCAGCCAGCATCTCTGCCTTCTGTGCAGGCACAGTCATATCGGAAATGGATACGGTCATGGCAGCTCTGGTGGAATACTTGTAACCGATTGCCTTAACGTCATCCAGAACCTCTGCGGTCTTGGAAGCGCCGTGGGTATTGATTACTTTTTCCAGAATCTGCTTTAACTGCTTCTTACCAACATGGAAGTCAACCTCCAGCTTTAAGAGGTTTTCCGGCTGGGTACGGTCTACATAGCCCAGATCCTGAGGCAGGATCTCGTTGAAGATAAATCTGCCCAGTGTGGATTCTACGAATCCTGTTACGGTCTCGCCCTCTGCGTTGACCTTACTCATGCGGACATGGATGCGGGAATGCAGGGTGCAGGCTTTATTTTCATAAGCCAGAATGGCTTCGTTTACGCTCTTGAAATATTTTCCTTCGCCGACAGAACCGGGACGCTCCTGGGTCAGGTAATAAATACCAAGGACCATATCCTGGGAAGGTACGGCTACCGGTCCGCCATCGGAAGGCTTCAACAGGTTGTTGGGAGACAGCAGCATGAAACGACACTCTGCCTGTGCTTCCTGAGAAAGCGGAAGGTGTACAGCCATCTGGTCACCATCGAAGTCGGCGTTGAACGCGGTACAAACAAGGGGATGCAGCTTGATTGCCTTACCTTCTACAAGGATCGGCTCAAATGCCTGGATACCCAGTCTGTGCAGTGTAGGTGCACGGTTCAGCATAACCGGATGCTCTTTGATGACATCTTCCAGAACGTCCCAAACCTGCGTATCCAGCCGTTCTACCAGCTTCTTCGCATTTTTGATGTTCTGGGAAATGCCTCTGCTTACCAGCTCCTTCATTACGAAAGGCTTGAACAGCTCGATTGCCATTTCCTTCGGAAGACCGCACTGATAAATTTTCAGTTCGGGACCAACGACGATAACGGAACGTCCAGAATAGTCAACACGCTTTCCTAACAGGTTCTGACGGAAACGACCGGATTTACCTTTCAGCATGTCAGACAGAGATTTCAGTGCACGGTTACCGGGGCCGGTTACCGGACGGCCTCTTCTGCCGTTATCGATCAGAGCATCTACCGCTTCCTGAAGCATTCTCTTTTCGTTGCGGACGATGATATCCGGAGCACCCAGCTCCAGTAGTCTCTTCAGACGGTTGTTACGGTTGATGATTCTTCTGTACAGGTCATTTAAGTCAGACGTTGCAAAACGTCCGCCGTCCAGCTGTACCATCGGGCGCAGATCCGGAGGGATTACCGGTACGGCATCCAGAATCATCCACTCAGGGCGGTTGCCGGACTCACGGAACGCTTCTACAACTTCCAGACGCTTGATGATTCTCGCACGCTTCTGTCCGCTTGCATCCACCAGTTCATTTTTCAGCTCAACCGCTTCGGTTTCCAGGTCGATGGCCTGCAGCAGCTCCTTAATGGATTCTGCACCCATGCCGACACGGAAACGGTTGCCCCAGGTTTCTCTTGCATCCTGGTATTCTTTCTCGGAGAGAACCTGCTTGTATTCCAGATTGGTGTCGCCCTTGTCCAGTACGATATAGGAAGCAAAGTAAAGCACCTTCTCCAGAACACGGGGGGACAGATCCAGGATCAGTCCCATCCGGCTCGGAATTCCCTTGAAATACCAGATATGGGAAACCGGCGCTGCCAGTTCAATATGTCCCATACGCTCTCTGCGGACGCTGGACTTGGTTACTTCAACACCACAGCGGTCGCAGACAACGCCTTTATATCTGATCTTTTTATATTTGCCGCAGTGGCACTCCCAGTCCTTGCTGGGTCCGAAAATCCGCTCACAGAACAGACCGTCCCGTTCGGGCTTGAGTGTTCTGTAGTTGATCGTCTCAGGCTTTGTTACCTCGCCTCTGGACCACTCACGAATCTTCTCCGGGGACGCAAGTCCGATCTTGATCGCATCAAACGTCATCGGCTGATAAACTTCGTTTTTTGTTTCAGACATCTTGGCACTCCTTTACATATCTTCGATTCGGCTTACTCTTCGTCAAAAGATTCCTCAAATCCGTCGTCTGCAGCATCTTCGGTGTAATCATCATCTGCGTTCACCAGCTCCTTTTTCTCGGAGTCGAATTCCTGCTTCTGATAACCCATCTTGCCCAGATTTTCTTCTTCGTTGTAGTTGTAGCCCTTGGAATCTCCTTCCATCTCATAGCGGTAATCCGTATCGCTGTAATCGACAGTTTCCATGATCTCAACTTCTGTATTATCCTCCCGCAGCACTCTGACATCCAGGCCGAGGGACTGCAGCTCTTTGAGCAGTACCTTGAAGGATTCCGGAATACCGGGTTCAGGGATGTTGTCGCCCTTGATGATCGCTTCGTAGGTCTTGACACGTCCTACTACGTCATCAGACTTCACAGTCAGGATCTCCTGCAGGGTGTAGGATGCACCGTATGCTTCCAGTGCCCAAACCTCCATCTCACCGAAACGCTGGCCACCGAACTGAGCTTTACCACCCAGAGGCTGCTGTGTTACCAGAGAGTAAGGACCGGTAGAACGTGCATGGATCTTATCGTCTACCAGATGGTGCAGCTTCAGGTAATGCATGTGACCGATGGTTACCATGCTGTCGAATTCTTCGCCGGTACGACCATCCCGCAGTCTTACCTTACCTTCCTTAGAGATCGGAACGCCCTTCCAGAGCTTTCTGTGATCGCGGTTTTCATACAGATAATCCAGGACCTCAGGAAGCAGCTCTTCGCCATGCTTCTCTTTGAATTCATCCCATTCCAGGTTTACATAATCGTTTGCCAGTTCCAGGGTATCCTGAATATCTTTTTCGTTTGCGCCGTTGAAGATCGGGGTTGCTACGTTAAAGCCGAGGGCTTTTGCAGCCAGAGAGAGGTGAATCTCAAGGACCTGACCGATATTCATACGGGAAGGTACGCCCAGAGGATTCAGTACGATGTCCAGCGGACGACCGTTGGGCAGGTACGGCATATCTTCTACAGGCAGTACACGGGAAACGACACCCTTATTACCATGACGGCCTGCCATCTTATCGCCGACAGAGATCTTTCTCTTCTGTGCGATATAGATACGAACCGCCTGATTTACACCGGGAGACAGCTCATCGCCATTCTCTCTTGTAAATACTTTGGCATCTACAATAATACCATATTCACCGTGAGGTACCTTCAGAGAGGTATCACGCACCTCACGCGCTTTTTCACCGAAGATCGCACGCAGCAGGCGCTCCTCAGCTGTCAGCTCGGTTTCTCCCTTGGGAGTTACCTTGCCGACCAGAATATCTCCGGCACGAACCTCAGCGCCGACACGGATAATACCTCTGTCATCCAGATCCTTGAGCGCTTCGTCGCCGACACCGGGAACATCTCTTGTGATTTCTTCCGGTCCGAGCTTCGTATCACGGGCTTCTGCTTCATATTCTTCAATATGGATGGAGGTATAAACATCATCCATAACCAGACGTTCACTCAGCAGTACAGCGTCCTCGTAGTTATAACCTTCCCAGGTCATGAACCCGATCAGAGGGTTCTTACCAAGGGCAAGCTCGCCTTCGGATGTAGAAGGACCGTCTGCAATTACCTGTCCTGCTTCAACGTGGTTGCCTTTAAATACGATCGGTCTCTGGTTGTAGCAGTTGGACTGGTTACTTCTGGAGAACTTGGTCAGGTGGTATTCGATCTTCTCGCCGTCATCTGCCGTCATACGGATCAGATTGGAGCATACATAATCGATGGTACCGGACTTCTTTGCAACAACGCAGACACCGGAGTCAACGGCTGCCTTTACTTCGATACCGGTTCCGACTACGGGAGCCTCGGTTGTCAGAAGCGGCACTGCCTGACGCTGCATGTTGGAACCCATCAGCGCACGGTTCGCGTCGTCGTTCTGCAGGAACGGAATCAGTGCAGTCGCGACGGAGAATACCATCTGAGGGGATACGTCCATGTACTCGAAAACTGTCTTCGGATATTCGGATGTTTCATCCAGATAACGACCGGATACGTTGGCATTTACGAAATGTCCTTCCTCGTCCAATTCGGAGTTTGCCTGCGCTACATGGTAGTTATCTTCTTCATCCGCTGTCATATATACAACTTCATTGGTTACGCGCGGGTTTTCCGGATCGGTTTTGTCGATCTTACGGTAAGGCGCTTCAATAAAGCCATATTCGTTGATCTTTGCATAGCTTGCCAGGGAGTTGATCAGACCGATGTTAGGACCTTCTGGTGTCTCGATCGGGCACATTCTTCCGTAATGGGAGTAGTGTACGTCTCGAACCTCGAATCCGGCACGGTCACGGGACAGACCGCCAGGTCCCAGTGCGGACAGACGACGCTTGTGCGTCAGCTCGCCCAGCGGGTTGTTCTGATCCATGAACTGAGACAGCTGGGAAGATCCGAAGAATTCCTTAACTGCAGCCTGTACGGGCTTGATGTTGATCAGAACCTGAGGAGAGATCTCCTCTGCATCATGGGTGGTCATACGCTCACGGACAACTCTTTCCAGTCTGGAAAGACCGATTCTGTACTGGTTCTGCAGCAGTTCGCCGACCGCACGGATACGACGGTTGCCCAGATGGTCGATATCGTCTTCGTTACCGATGCCGTACTCCAGATGCATGTTATAGTTAATGGAAGCCAAAATATCTTCCTTGGTGATATGCTTCGGAATCAGCTCGTGCACATTCTTGCGGATTGCTTCTGCAAGCGCTTCGGGATCCTGAGAATACTCTTCCAGAATCTGTGCCAGTACCGGATAGTAAACCAGCTCTGTCACGCCCAGCTCCTTGGGATCACAGTCTACATAGTGGGTCAGCTCAACCATCATGCTGGAAAGCACTTTGACTTTTCTTTCCTCGGTCTGGATGTACACATAAGGAACTGCGCTGTTCTGAATCAGGTCAGCCAGTTCTGCTGTTACCTTGGTGCCTGCTGTTGCCAGAATCTCACCGGTTGTGGTATCCACAACATCCTCAGCCAGTTCGTGGCCGCGGATACGGTTGCGCAGCAGCAGCTTCTTATTGAATTTATAACGTCCTACTTTCGCCAGATCATATCTTCTGGGATCGAAGAACATCGCGTTAATCAGGCTTTCTGCGCTCTCTACGCTCAGAGGCTCACCCGGACGGATTTTCTTGTATAACTCTAACAGACCCTCCTGATAGTTCTCAGAAGTGTCTTTTGCAAAGCTGGCTTCAATCTTGGGTTCATCGCCGAACACTTCGCGAATCTCGTCATTGGTGCCAAGACCCAGGGCACGCAGCAGTACGGTGATCGGTACCTTACGGGTACGGTCCACACGAACGTAAAATACGTCGTTGGAATCAGTCTCATACTCCAGCCATGCGCCACGGTTCGGGATTACTGTACAGGAATACAGCTTTTTACCAATCTTATCATGACCGATGCCGTAATAGATGCCGGGGGAACGCACCAACTGGCTGACAATTACACGCTCCGCGCCGTTGATAACGAACGTGCCAGTCTCGGTCATCAACGGTAAATCGCCCATAAAGATCTCGTGTTCACTGATTTCTTCTTTTTCCTTATTATACAGACGTACCTTCACCTTGAGAGGAGCTGCATATGTTGCATCTCTTTCCTTGCACTTCTCAATAGAATACTTCACGTCTTCTTCACACAGCTCGAAGTCTACAAATTCCAGACTCAGATGTCCGCTGTAATCGGAAATCGGAGAAATATCATCAAACACCTCTTTTAAACCTTCATCAAGGAACCACTTATAGGAATTCTTCTGAATTTCTATAAGGTTGGGCATTTCCAATACTTCTTTCCGTCGTGCATAACTCATACGCATGTTCTTGCCGGTGGCAATTGGACGTATTCTGTTTTTTTCCATTGACACTTCACCCCGTTCTTATCATTGATTTCTTGAAACTATTACTTTTCGGTATCTAAGCAAGTAAATCCATTGCATAAAAAATGGCATACTCTAACACAATAGTGCACACTACAATCTAACACAATCCATTCTGTCTGTCAACTGATATTTTTAAAAAATTGCGAAAAGGAAAGGCGTCCGCATTCGCGAACGCCTTTGTGGTAAGATATGGTCTCAATTATTTCAGAGTAACCTTAGCGCCTTCAGCATCCAGCTTCTTCTGGATATCTTCAGCTTCTTCCTTGGAAACGCCTTCCTTCAGAACCTTAGGAGCGCCGTCTACAACTTCTTTAGCTTCCTTCAGGCCCAGACCGGTAACTTCACGAACAACCTTGATAACCTTAACCTTGTTAGGGCCAACCTCGGTCAGTTCTACGTCGAACTCGGTCTTTTCTTCAGCTGCTGCTGCTTCGCCGCCTGCTGCTGCTACAACAACGCCTGCTGCTGCGGATACGCCGAACTCCTCTTCGCAAGCCTTTACCAGATCGTTTAACTCTAATACGGTCATCTCTTTGATTGCTTCAATAAATTCCTGAGCGGATAATTTTGCCATTTTAATTTACCTCCGTTTTAAATTATTGTTTTGTCAGCCGCATTTGCGGCTCAGTTTCTTTTTCGGAAAAAAGATTATTCTGCAGCGGGTGCTTCTTCTGCAGGTGCTGCTTCGCAGTTTGCTGCGCCGCCTTTCTCTGCGATCTGATTCAGAACGCGAGCCATGTTGGTGATAGGGGACTGCATGCTGCCCAGCAATCTGGAAATAAGAGCTTCTCTTCCAGGGATCTTAGCGATCTCCATGATTCCTGCTGCATCGTATGCATTACCTTCTACAACGCCGCCCTTGATCTCCAGCTTTTCAGCTGTCTTAGCGAAATTAGCCAGCTCTCTTGCAGGAGCGGTTGCGTCGGTAGTAGAGATTGCGATTGCGCTGGGGCCTTCCAGATACGGAGCCAGTGCCTCGAAATCTGTTCCCTTGAACGCAAAGTTCATCATTGTGTTTTTGTACACCTTGTAAGTAACACCAGCTGCACGAAGCTGCTTACGAAGTGCGGTATCCTGATCAACGGTCAGACCACGGTAGTCTACCAGAACAACAGACTGCGCATCTTTCACTGCTTCAGCGATCTCTGCTACTACAGGTGCTTTCAGTTCAACTTTTGCCATTTTCTTACCTCCTTTTAGATTCTTCTGCCGAATAAAAGAAGTTGTTCGTACAAAAAACCTCTCTATCCAAAGACAGAGAGGGAAATTCATCACATTTCTTTCACTCCTCGGCAGGCGCTTCTTCTTACACCGGTTACCCGGTACCTGCTGTCTTCGGCACGGTCTCAACGACCTTGTTTACATTAGCATAATAGGGAGGGGATTGTCAAGGAGTTTTTCTATTTTTTTTATTATAGTTCACTCGTACCTTCTTGTAAGCAGATTTCATGCTCGCATGGAAATCTGCTTACAAGAAGGTACGAAGGGAGCGCCATTTTATGAGCAAAAATGAGCTGCGAAGCAGCGGAGAGCGTCGAAGACGCGCTTTTGCGAATGGCGCGGGTGAACTGTAACCTTCCGGAAGCTTTCCGCGGTAAACTACTGTTTCACCGCATGTTCTTCGGCATCCACCCGTGGCTCCAGCAGCGGCACAGGTCCCAGCTGTCCAGGCTCGTTGTGTACATCGGTTCCTGTCTGTCGCGGTAGAGCTGGTAATTCCAGTAAAACGAGCCTGCTGTGTTGCAGTCGTCCCAGGTTTTTAACTGCATCCGCGCAACCCTCCGGTAGACCTTTTTACGCCATGCTTCGTCTTTTTCATAGGAAGATTTCCCATAGCGATCCGCCACGCGGTTGCACAGGCACCATTCCCCCACCAGCACCGGCGTATAGCGTCCCGCCCGCCGGATCTGGCGTTCGTAAAAGCGTAAAAGAAGCTGATACGGCAGCAGATTATGTAAATGCAGAAAGCTGTCCAGCACCCACAGATAAACGTGAACATCCAACATGACATTTTTCATACCGTTTTTTACAAAAAAATCTTTCCAGCGGCTCAGCCGGAACCCGTCATGAAACACGATCAGCTTCTCCGGATCCATGACCGCCCGAAGCGTTTCATAGGCTTCTTTATAGAAGGTTTTCAGGAAACGCATGGGCACATGGCTGCTGCCGATTGCTTCTCCCTGATCGAGCGCCTGCTTCCGACTCGGCGCAAACAGATAGACCCGAAAGCTGATGGGCTCGTTAAGCACTTCGATGCCAAGCAACCCTTTCCGATGCCCGTAACACTTCCCCAGCCGTTCTAACACATATAATACATAAGCGACCTCTTTCGGATTCCGGTGCCATTTGCAGACGCCTGTGATGCCGCCGTTGTCATAGCTGTTCTGTCCGCCCGGCACGGTATGCAGATCGATCAGCACCTTTAACCCATACTTTTCCGCATAGTCCATCGCCTGATCGACATATTCGATGCAGCCGGAATATGGTTTTCTGTCCCCGAACACGAAATATGGAACCGGCAGGCGCACCGCGTTAATGCCATGCGCAGCGATTTTTGCAAAATCCGCTTCTTCGATATAGGTATCCCTGTGTTTTTTCATCAGCGGACGCAGCTTTTTTGCCGGAACCTTGCGGTTTAGCCAGACCTCGTCCTCCGCGCAGTTTTCCTCGAACAAAAACGGCTGCATCCATTTTTCCAGAACAAGCCAATTGCCAAGATTTACGCCAACTATTTTTTTCCGTTCCTCTGACATAGCTCTGCCTCCTGCGTCAGTTCTGACAGAAAATCTGCTCCTCCGTAACCGGCTTGTAGCAGCTCAGTGTCTTGCTGTCCAGATCGGTTCTATGCATGTCTACTGCGCTGATCTGGTGGTTGTCATAGGTTGTATAATAATAAATTCCTTTGGAAGCGTTGCAGCAGGACGTGTAAATCGTGATCTCATACTTTCCCTCCGCCACCTCGCAGCAGCCTCTCTGCTGATCAACCGAACCCAGAATGTGGAAAAACTGGCTGACGCTTTCTTTTTCAGAATCCCCGGAAACGGAATTGCATTTCACAAACGCCACGCGCGCAAATCTCGACTCCGAAGAGAGATCTCCCGGAAGCCCCATCGCACCCATACCCCTGCTGTAGCTTGTAAACGGAATCTGACCGGAAAATCTGTGCTCCGGCTGCTTCGGAGATAATCCTGCATAGTTATTTAACTGGAACATCTGCATCGGAAAGGGCGGGTTATTCGTCAAAACTCCTGCCGGATTGTCATAGACCTGCAGCCCGTCCTTCGTGCATTCCAGCGTTATCACCCCACTTGCATCCGCAATGATCCAGTGCAGCTGTGCAGCAGGAAAATCTCCAAAGGGCGTTCCGACCAGATTCATCTTTGCAAGCAGTTTTCTGACCTCCTGCAGATTGGCACACTGTCCAAGCACCCATGGAATCAGCTCGTACTGCGCCACATTTTCTCGTCCTTCTTCCACTTTCTGATACACTGCGTTGCCGACAAAATTCAATCCTGCCATGCCGACACCCTTTTCATTGACCGCATCATAGTACAGCGGATATCCATTCGCCACATGTGCCATACCGATCATCCCATAATGCGCATCGCATTTTCCCATATGGCAAAAATCCAACGGAAATTTACGCGGTGTTACCACAATCTCGTCTCCATAAGAAAACTCATAATCCAGCGTCCTGCCGAAATAAAAGTCTTTTGTCTGATACGTTGCTGCTGTACACATAATTTTCTCATCCTTTCTTTGTCACAAATCCGTCCCCATCGATCGTTACGCCCGGAGAAATCTTTCTCATATAGGAAAGCACGCGCTCCTTTTCCGTCCCGTGCAGCATCGTTACGCTGCAGTCCTGCTGTCTGCCCGGAATAAACTGCAGGCTCTTAAAGCCATTTGCATCCAGCGTCAGCTTTACCAGACAGGTATCCTGTGCTTTGGAATTAAACAGAAAGTTTCCAAGGCTGTACATCACCGGTGTATCCTCACAGTAGCCAAACTGCTGCAGCACATGCGGATGATCTCCGATGATCAGATCCGCACCTGCATTCGAAATTTTGACCGCCTGATCCTTCTGTGCCCAATCCAGCTGATCCGTAGCTTCCGTTCCCCAATGAATATAAACGATCACATAGTCGCTGACCTGTTTTGCGTTTGCGACTACCTCTAACAGTTTGTCCACATTCCAGCAACGAAATACACCCGGACTGTTCTGCGTCGCTTCCTTTGTATCCGGATTCTCTGTCCGCTCGATCTGCGTTGCAGCAACAAATGCAATCTTCTGGTCATTTACAATAAAATAAACCGGCTGGATGGCTTCTTCCAGATTGCGCCCCGCGCCGACATAGGGCATTCCGATTCCATTTAAGGTATCCAGCGTATCCAGAAACGCTATCTTGCCGTAGTCATACGCGTGATTGTTCGCCAGAGAAACGATGTCAGCCCCCATGTCAAGCAGATAGGATGCATATTCCGGCTTGGCACGGAACGTGAATTTCTTGTTTTCTGTCGGAGTTCCACGGTTGCTGTAGGGAAATTCGTTATTTACCATAAAAATATCCGCGCTGCGCATCACATCCAGCATTTCCTGCGAAATGCTGCCCTCAATGCCCCTGCCGCGCTGGTTCATTTTTACCTTGACCGCATAATGGTCGTCGAACAGAATGTCCCCCGCAAACACAATCGTCGTTTCATTCGGGCTTGCCGCCGTTTTTGCATAAATATTCTGCTGCCGACACAACGCCTCATCTGCAAGCAACGCGTCGTATTTTCCTACGGGCTTTGCCGACTGTGCACTCGCCAAAACGTTTTCCGCTGCTTGGACATCTTCCACAAGGTTCGCCAGCTGGCTTTCCAGCTTCACCGCTACAAGCTGTGGGCTTCCAACAGCCCAGATCATGCTGCAGCCCAAAACTACGCTTCCGAGCGCAATCGTCAAAATCAGCGTAATCAGAAAAATATGGCTTCCATGTCTTTTTCTTCGTCTTTTTTCGATCATAGCTCCTCACTTTTCCTGTAAACATTTTACTGCAGCAACTGCCAGATCATGATTCCAATCCAGAATGCGCCATACAGTAAGATTCCGGGATTTCCAATCATGACCGCCGCTTTCTTTTTACCTAAGGAAGCAACTTTCTCTTCCGGTGCGCAGCATACAAACTTTTTACGGTTCAGCCACGTCAGAATCAGTCCGGCTCCTGCCATCATCAGAATCAGTGACGCATAAGAGCCGAAAATGAACATTCCGACAATTCCGTTCCCCAGATCCGCCAGAACCGCCAGATTCTTTGTATTTAAAAATTCCGTCAATGTTTCCATCGTATCCATATAGCCCGTCACCCGAAGCATCTATGTGCCGAGGGAAGAGCCGATAAAATTGATCGCCATATGGAGTCCGATGGTATATCGCAGTTTTCCGGTTTTTACATATATAAATCCCAAAAACAGGCCGAGCAGGAATGCATAGGAAAACTGATTCAAATTTCCATGGAACAGTCCAAAAAAACAGTCCGGAGGCAAGCACCGCCGCAAGCTCTCCATATTTTACAATCCGCTCCGTCAAAAGCTTCCGAAACAGCAGTTCTTCTGCCGTCGGCGCGATCAAAACTGCAATAATAAACGTCACCCGCGGATTCAGCTGCATCACCGTCGATACCAATGGATTATCAACGCCGGTTCCTTTTACCATTCCGATCCCAAAGGTCAGCGCCGTCCCGATCAGGTTTCCTGCGTACATCAGACCGTAGCACATGAGAAATGCTATGATCCACTGTCCTGCGGTCATTTTCCTTTCTTCGATCTTCTGGGCCGGAATTCTGCTGACCAGCCAGCCCATAAACGGCATGGAAATCCCATACATCGTCAGCATCAGTACGATAAACGAACCGTTTGCATCCGCCATTACACCCGGCACGAATTTTTTACCGACCATCGACGCCAGAAACTGTACAGCATATATTACAATCGATCCTGCCAGATAAGCAAAACCAATTTTCGAAAAGTGTCTTCTGATTTCTTTTTCCATAATTCTCCCTCCGGACATCTCCCGGACTTTTTGCTACAGTTATTCCCTTGTATCTAACATTGTGACCTGTTTTAGGCGGTTTGTCAACCACAGTGGGCGGAAGCCAAAACCAGGCGGCATGCTCCTGATTCGGACAGCATACCGCCTGGTTTTCTTCTATATTTTAAAAATGTTTCTGGGTTTTTTCCTCCCGCCGGAACAAGATTTCTACAGCTTTCGCACGTTGTACTTTTAGAATTTTACACACACTTTCTCACAAACTTTTTCCAGGGCTTGATCCCCATCAGGCACAGAAGCGTACCGCACAGTGCGGCGATTGTCCAGAACAGGATAACTAAGTTCCAGCCACTCTTATCCGCAATCCACGCAATACCATAGCTGGAAATTGCGCTGCCCACATAGGTGCAGGAGTTTACCAGTCCGGAGATAAAACCGACACGGTTGAACTTTTTGAAGAACGGCGGAATCATACTGACCAGAATCATATTGACGCCGTGCATGCAGCCCGTAATCAGTGCAGACAGAAAAACGGACAACACTGCATTGCCGTTTGGCATCAGCCATAACAGAAACGCTGCCACAAATCCGGGAGCAAAGATTGCCATCCCACAGCGCAATTCGTTGTGAATCAGCTTCCGGTTGATCAGGGATGCGATCTGTGAACACACAATACCAAACAGAGGCAAAGCAATACCGGTCAGGATCGAAATAGAGCTTGCCAAATGAAAGGTTTCGGAAATATAGCTTGGCATCCAGGTCGTAATACCGTCACGCAGAATGCCCTGCATCATAATTGCAAGCATGATAATTGCAAGCATCGGCGCGGTTTTTTCCGGTAAGGGAATTGTTTTTTGCAAAGCAGATGTATTTTCTTCCAGGCTTGTGCCATTTTCCGTGCCCGCATCGCCACGGGAGGCACCTGCAGCTGCCTTCGTAAAGCTCCCTGCAGAACTCTTCTGCATTCTTTTTTCCGCAGAACCGATGGCTTTTATCCACGCAAATGCAAATAGGACCGCACAACCTGCACAGAGGAAAAACAGGCTTCTCCAGCCTTTCCACACAATGCAGACAGGTGCAAACAGATAAAGGAAGATCGTGCCGGCAGAAGATCCCCAGCCGACCCAGACGCAGCTTTTCTTATAGGTATCCTGGTCAAGATAATCCGACAAAAGCCGGACCATCGGAGGCCACATCAGTGCCTGGGCAAAACCGTTGATACACCAGAAAACAAGCATCGCGGCCGGTCTTGAAAACAGTGGAACACAGACATTCATACCTGCAGAGACCATCAGTCCGATAAACATCAGATAGCGCGGCTTGATCCGGTCTCCGAGCCATCCGCTGATCAATTGTCCGATACCATAGGTCACGAAGCTTCCGGTTACCGCCATAGATGCTGACATTTTCGTGATTCCTTCTGAATTGACAATTTCCAGAAGCACTGTGCCGTAGTTGATCCGTGTAATGTAGCTGACAAAATATGCAGCAACACAAAATCCGATTAATATTCTTTCCGCCTGATGATCCTGTTGTTTCACTGCTTCTGTTCTCCTCTGATCATTTCTATTCCGTTTTCCTGATAGAGCTCCAGGATTTCTTTCCGCAGGCCGCTGTCCGTGACAAATGTTACGGCTTCGTTGACATCCGCAAGCTTTAGCAGCGCGCTCTTTTCAAACTTGTCACTGTCCGCCAGAAAAACACTCCGATCCGCATGCTTCATCATCGCCCGCTGTAAATGGTACAGTTCCTGATCATAGTCCATTATGCCGTTCTGCAGAGAAATAGCGGATGGAAACAAAAATGCTGTCTTTGCATGAAACTGTTCCAGCATTTGCAATGCCCACTGCCCGCAGAATGCATTTTCATCCCGAAGGTATGCCCCTGCACACAGATAGAGGGTAAATCCTTCTTTTTTCTTCAGTATCTCAAACACATGCAAGGAATAGGTAATCACTGTCAGCCGTTCAAACTCTTCTGCAAGCATTTTTGCAAACGCTATCGCAGTGCTTCCGGAATCCACCATCAGCACATCTCCTTCCCGGATCAGGCCTGCAGCATACCCGGAAAGCTCTTCCTTCTTCTGCGGATTTTCTTCTGTCCTTTCTTCCAGCCGGTGATATTGCTTTGCCACAGCTATGCCGACTGCACCGCCGTGTACCCGATGCAGACAATCCTGCCGTTCCAATTCCAGAAGATCTCTGCGGATCGTCTCAACTGACACACCAAACTGCTTTGTGAGTTCGTGAATCCGAACTGCTCCGTTCCTCCTGATCTGGCTTACGATCTGTTCCTGTCGTTCGATTGCAAGCATCCCTTTTCCTCCTGAAAGCTCCACATGTTTCATTTCTTTTTCAAGATCTTTACACATAATAACATGTAAATCCACATAATACAACATTATTCCTTGTTTTTCCACATCCTCTTTTTTTCTGAAAGCGCAGACATGGACCGAAAAAATCCCAGAAGTCCTTTGCCGTAAAACAGCAATTTCATATGAAAAAAACAGCAAAAGCAGGCTAGCTGTTTTTACTGTTTTCAGGTATGATGAAGAAAAAAAGAACACGATTCTTTTTTCATAAAAAGTAGAAAAGGAGTAATCACATGATCAGAGTAACTGTATGGAATGAGTTCCGCCATGAAAAAGCCTCCAAAGAGGTTGCAGCCATTTATCCGAACGGCCTGCATGCAACAATTGCCGAGTTTCTTGGCAAAAACGACGACATCGAATGCCGTCTGGCATGTCTGGATGATCCCGAGCACGGTCTGACCGACGACGTTCTGGACAACACTGACGTCCTGATCTGGTGGGGCCATATGGCTCACGATCAGGTATCCGACGCGGTTGTAGATAAGGTACAGGATCACGTTCTGCGCGGCATGGGTCTGATTGTCCTGCATTCCGGACATAATTCCAAGATCTTCAAGAGACTGATGGGAACCAGCTGCAGCCTGAAATGGCGTGACGGTGCCAGAGAACGTCTCTGGTGCGCAAATCCCGGTCATCCCATTGCACAGGGTCTTCCGGAGCACTTTGAACTGGACGTTGAAGAGATGTACGGCGAATTCTTTGATATTCCCGAACCTCTTGAAACTGTATTCATCGGCTGGTTCAACGGCGGCGAAGTATTTAGAAGCGGCGTAACCTTCCGGCGGGGTCTTGGTAATGTATTTTACTTCCAGCCCGGACACGAAGCCAACCCGACCTTCCATAACGAAAACATTCAGAAGGTCATCACCAACGCAGTTCGCTGGGCAGCACCTGTTACCAAAAGGCCCGAAATCTTCTGCCCTTGCGTAGAGCCGCTGGAGAATGTGTGAGTGATCTGATGGCTGATAAAATTCATAGGACGCATTTTCCTATGAAACAATAGAATGCACGCTCTGCGAGCATTCTATTGTCATGAATTAAAAAGTCCCATGTCTGAACCCGAAAAGGAACAGACATGGGACTTTTCTATTTTCATGCAGGTACCTGCAAAAGCACTGACTGCAGCAACAACTACACCACCCGGCACACTGCACACATAAAAAAAGACAGGTCTGCAAGCCGAAGCTCTGCAGAACCTGTCTTTTATACGTAAGCTCACGTCACACGCAATACTCACATTTATTCCCTTTGGATTAGCAGTATTTAGCGGTAGAAACCTTCACACCAGGGCCCATGGTGGTAGCCAGGGTGATGCTCTTTAAATACTGACCCTTCAGTGCGCTCGGTTTTGCTTTCATGATAGCATCCATCAGCGCTTTGTAGTTCTCAGCCAGAGCTTCTTCAGAGAAGGAAGCCTTACCAACCGGAACGTGGATGATGTTGGACTTGTCCAGTCTGTATTCGATCTTACCTGCTTTGATATCATTGATCGCTTTGGTTACATCCATGGTAACTGTGCCGGCCTTCGGGTTAGGCATCAGACCTTTCGGTCCAAGGACTTTACCCAGACGACCTACAACGCCCATCATGTCAGGAGTTGCAACTACAACATCGAAATCCAGCCAGCCTTCGTTCTGGATCTTGGGGATCAGCTCATCGCCGCCAACAAAGTCAGCGCCTGCTGCCTGAGCCTCATCGAGCTTAGCGCCCTTAGCGAATACCAGAACCTTAACGGTTTTACCAGTTCCGTTGGGCAGTACAACTGCACCACGGATCTGCTGCTCAGCGTGACGGCCGTCGCAGCCTGTTCTGATATGCACTTCTACAGTCTCATCGAATTTAGCTGTTGCGGTTTTCTTTACAAGGCCAATCGCTTCTGCAGGATCGTACTGTGTTGCGCGATCCACCAGTTTAGCGGCTTCGCCGTATTTCTTTCCATGTTTCATGTTCATTACCTCCATTGGTTGTTAACGTAATGCTTTCTACTCTGCATTACTCCCAGTTCTATTTACTCAGTCCTCTACAACAATACCCATGCTTCTTGCTGTGCCGGCGATCATGCTCATAGCAGATTCGATGCTTGCAGCATTCAGATCAGGCATCTTCAGCTCTGCGATTTCACGAACCTTGTCCTTGGAAATCGTAGCAACCTTTGTCTTGTTCGGAACTGCAGAAGCAGACTTCAGATTGCATGCCTTCTTCAGCAATACAGCAGCGGGCGGAGTCTTGGTAATGAAGCTGAAGCTTCTGTCCGCATAAACGGTAATTACAACAGGGATGATAACATCGCCCTTGTCAGCTGTTCTTGCATTGAACTGCTTTGTAAACTCTACAATGTTTACACCATGCTGACCCAGTGCAGGACCTACCGGGGGAGCCGGTGTTGCCTTGCCAGCAGGGATCTGTAACTTAATGTAACCGGTAACTTTCTTTGCCATGTCAGGCACCTCCTAAATATATTGTGGTATGGCGCAGCGTTTTCTCCTGCTCCAGCGGCAGGACACTGCTTCCACTGCTCAACGGATCGCTCCACTGAACGTCTCTGTGACCGCGTCCTAAAACGCTTAATCTAATTTCCGAACCTCCGAGAAGCTGATCTCTACAGGGGTATCCCTGCCGAACAGTTCTACGTTGATGGTTACGGTCTGTTTGTTATAGTCGATCTTGTAAACAGCGCCGACAGTATCTTTCCATGCGCCGGCAACGACTACGATGGTATCTCCTTCTGTAAAATCGATGGAGACATTGTCCGATTTGATGCCCAGCGGCTTCATCTCGGCTTCAGACAGCGGAACAGGCTTGCTCCCCGGTCCAACGAATCCGGTCACACCTCTGGTGTTGCGGACAACATACCATGTGTCATCATTCATAATCATATTTACAAGAACGTATCCCGGAAACAGCTTCTTTTGAACGGTCTTTTTCGCACCGTTTTTCATCTCCACAACTTCCTGCATGGGGACGCGAACTTCCAGGATCTCATCTTCTAAATGCCGGTTCTCGATGGTTTTTTCCAGGTCAGCTTTGACCTTGTTCTCATATCCGGAATAGGTATGAGCTACATACCATTTTGCTTCTGCCATAAGAATCTCCTCACTTACATTGTCAAGAAATTGACACCGTACTGCGCTGCTACATCGATGAGCGAAATAATAATGCCCATAACAATAGAAACAAATACGACAGCAACGGACTGTTTTAACAGGGTATCCTTATCCGGCCAGATGATCTTCTTGAACTCGGCTTTGACACCGTCAAAGAATTTTACTTTGGGTGCCTTAGGCGTCTTGGACACTTTTTGTTCGTTTGACATACTCTGCAAACTCCTTTCAAAAGCAACGCGCCGCCGACAGCGGTCCCTCAGGACACATCACGGCAATTATTTTGTCTCTTTGTGCGTTGTGTGCTTCTTGCAGAATCTGCAGTATTTCTTGGTTTCCATTCTGTCAGGATGCGCCTTCTTATCCTTGGTTGTGTTATAGTTGCGCTGTTTGCATTCTGTACATGCCAGTGTGATTCTTGTACGCATTTTTCCACCTCCGTGCGTGCTCTTATTCTTCGCGCGCCTTCTTACGTCCTGCTGTAAAAAACTTCCGCCAGATCGCTCTGTCAGCGACTTTTTACATCCGTCCGTCGCTCTGCGCGTCTCTCGTGCACTCCCTCAAAATCCCGTCAAACGGCGGTATGAGGTCGTCTGCCTGGGTCACTCCTTCTTGCCGCGCCTTCTGAAAACTTTCAAAATTTGCGCACAAAAAAAAGACCTCAGATCTATCTTGCCTTTCGACTATACCATAAGCTGAGGCCTTTCGTCAATACATTTTTACACAGTTTACTCGTGTCCTGCGACGGGCGAATTTCATGCTTGCATGAAAATTCGTCTGACGCAGGACACGAAGGAAGCGCCTCTCTATGAGCAAAAGAAGCGATGGCGCAGCCAGCGCGGCGAGCATCGAAGATGCGTTTTTGCGAATGGCGCGGTAA
>ERZ779658.1274-NODE-1274-length-19537-cov-1.913869_pt1 | contig 19537 bp, 15 predicted proteins | sample MGYA00511485_ERZ779658 | MGnify/ENA primary metagenome ERZ779658 (study PRJEB29588, sample SAMEA2162182) | human gut metagenome | biome: human gut; feature: human-associated habitat; material: faeces | place: Denmark | collected 2008/2010 ... | reverse complement strand
GAAGCTGCCATGAGTAAGGTTTCTGCAATATCCGGAGCAACAGGAGACGACCTTCAGAAATTGACAGACAAGGCGAAAGAAATGGGCGCCAAAACCAAATTTAGCGCCGCACAATCGGCTGAAGCATTTAGTTAGAGAAGCGGCTGTAACGCGATAAATACATAGTTACAGCTGATGACGTCCGTAATGAACCTATCAAGTAGTTGCGGAATATAAGTGAGGAATGAAGCTGGGAGGCGGTTTGTAACCGTAACCAGACAGTTAAGGTTACAAGTAACGTTGTAGTCAACGGCAACGCGTAGGTGGTGAACCTGTATCTGCGATGATACAGAATATAATCTGCCCAAGAGGCCTCGCTATCGGGTAGGGCGTCCTGCAGAAGGAGGCGGTAAAAAGGTACGCTGGGCTTGCACTGTAATGGTGTAGAAGTAAGGATAAAAAGCCTTACGATAACATGCCGATATGGCAATGGCCGGTTGGAAGACCGAAGATATGCTGAACGGCATCGAAGGCATCATGAACCTTGCAGCGGCATCAGGAGAAGATCTTGCTACAACCTCAGATATCGTAACAGACGCCCTTACGGCGATGGGATTACAGGCATCTGATTCCGGACACTTTGCGGATGTTCTGGCAGCGGCATCATCTAATTCCAACACAAATGTTGGGATGATGGGTGAGACATTTAAGTATGTAGCACCAGTAGCGGGAGCACTGGGCTATAACATCGAAGATTTGTCTCAGGCAATCGGACTAATGGCCAACTCCGGTATCAAGAGCACACAGGCTGGTACAGCCCTTAGAAGTATCTTGACAAGACTGGCCAAGCCGCCAAAAGAAGCAGCTGCGGCAATGGAAAAGTATGATATTTCCATGAAAAACTCGGATGGATCCATGAAGTCACTGATGGAAGTAATGGAAAATATGAGAGATTCCCTTCGAGGACTTCCAAAAGATGAAAAAGCTGCAGCTGCAGCCGCACTTGGCGGACAAGAGGCAATGTCTGGACTGTTGTCGATCGTGAATGCTTCGGATACAGATTTCAAAAAGCTGGCATCTTCAATCAAAAACGCAGATGGTGCATCTGAAAAGATGGCCAACACCATGAATGACAACCTGAAAGGAAGTATCACAATCGCAGGATCTGCGTTAGAAGGCTTTGGCATCAACGTATACGAAAAGATGGAAAAGCCACTTAAGAGTACAGTAGACGCTAGTACGGAAGATATAAACCGGTTATCAGAGGCATTTACGACTGGTGGACTGAATGGAGTAGTTGAAGAAGCAGGAAAAATATTCAATGACACCTGTGACGAGGTGGATAAGTTCGGACCGGCAGCAGAAGGCATTGTTGAGCCGATTCGAGATATCGTCAATACCGGAGGGGAACTTGCAAAGAATGTACTTCCGGAAGTAGCGGAAGGAATGAAATTCCTTGCGAAAAATACAAAAACTGCAATACCGATTGTCACAGGATTGGTGGCTGCGTACAAAGAATTAAAAATCACCAAACAGTTAGGGGATTCCACTACAACACTGGGGAAAGCTGTGAAAAATAGCTCCTCATGGTGGAAAACTGCACAGACTGCTATCGGTCGTTATGCAGAACAGATGGAAGCGGCAAAATATACCGGAAGGCAATATAATGTTACGCTGACAGCAGGACAGTCGGTACTTGGATTATTCCAGAGAAAAGTAAGTTTAGCGGCAGCTTCTACAAATATTTTGAAAGCAGCACAAGAAGGATTGACAAAAGCAATAGAGGCGAATCCGATTGGTTTAGCTGTTGTGGCAACAACTGCAATGATTGCAGTGAGCACTGCAATGAGAAATAAATTGTCTGAGCAGACGGAAGCAGAAAAAGCACATTCCAGAGCATTAAAAGATTCTGCAAAAGAGGCAGAGACGAATCTGAAAGTTGCCCAGGACAGAAAACAGTCTTACGAAGATCTGGTGGCCACCCAGGACAAACAAGCGGCAGCAGATTTGATCGAGTTAAATAGTCTACAGTCACTGAGCAATGAATTGAGTACGATAGTTGATTCCAATGGAAAAGTTAAAGATGGAGAAGCAGACAGAGCGGCATTCATCACGTCTCAGTTATCGTCGGCGCTTGGAATAGAGGTCAATCTTACTAATGGACAGATTCAAAACTATCAAAAACTGCAGGAAGAGATCCAGAAGACGATTCAGCAGAAGAAGATAGAGGCTGTTCTTACTTCTCAGGAAGCGAAATATAAAGAAGCTGTAAACAACCAGATGCAGGCGGCTCAAGAGGCTAGTGAAGCATATACAGCTAAGAAAAAGGCAGAGAATACTGTAAAAAAAGAAAGCGCCAAACTGGAAGAACTGCAGAAAGAAAAAAGCGATGCCGTTGTGCAAGGAAATAAGGCTCTTGTAGCAACGTTGGATGCAAAGATACAGAAACAAAAAGAAGATGTAGATAATGCCAATAAGGCACTGAAAGCTAATAAAGACGCATATAAGGAGAGCTCTGATACACTGGCGCAATATGCGAGTGACATTGAGCAGTATACTCAGCTGGCGGAAGCGGCAGCGAGTGGAAATGCAGATGCAATCGAAGCGGCAGTTAATAAAATTACTGCAGGAGTAAAAACTGCAAATAATGCTACAAGCGAGGAGCTCCAGAAGCAGGTAGTTGAAGTATCTAAGACGGAAGATCTGATCCGGCAGGAAGTGAAGAATAAAACACCGGGATTCACAGAAGAGATGCAGAAACAGGCATCTGAAGCCACAAAAGCAGCTCTGGAAGAATTTGCCAAGGCTGCACCAAAATCTGCAGATGAACTGAAAAAAGTTCCACCGGCCGCAATAGCTGCATTGATAGCCGGAGACATGAAAGGTCAGCTGTCATCAGAAGCGAAAGGTGCCGTAGATGGCATATTAGATCAATTCGATGGCTTAGATAAGAAGACAAAGAAGAAATTCGCTAATGCGGTATACGGCGCATTGGAGGGGCTGGAAGGCTTTGATGAGCTGAAAGATCCGGCAAAAGAAGGTGTAGATGAGTTTCTGGAATCTCTTAGATCAGCCCTAGATGAACATTCTCCATCTAAGAAGACAGAAGAAATCTTCAAGCTTGCGATGGATGGTGCGGCAAACGGTGTTGAAGCCGGAAAAGAGAACGTATTAACCAAAGCAGGAGAATTTGTATCAGCATTCCTGAATGTGTTTACATCAGGTGATGTTGGGAAACAATTGGAAAACCTTGGAAACAAAGTGATGTCGTATTTTGGGATAGGAGTATCATCCAAAACCAAAGATTCGGCATCTGCAGGAAAAGCTAATGCAGACGCGGCCAACAAAGGAGCCGGAAGTGTAAATCCGAACGGCACAGGAGGAAAATTCGGAACACAGTATAGTTCTGGTGTAAGTAGTAAAACGAGGCAGGCGAATTCGGGAGGAAAATCTCTTGGAAACAATGCGAAATCTGGAGCTGGCAGTGTGAGCGGTCATGATCCTGGATATAATTTCGGCAAAGGTTTTGTAGGAGGAATCGGATCGTGGATCAAGGGTGCAGCATCAAAAGCTGCCGAAATGGCGAAAGCGGCATATAAAGCGGCGAAGCATGCGTTGGATGAACACTCTCCATCAAAATTAACAAGAAAACTGGGACGCTGGTTCAGCGAAGGTTTTGGACTTGGAATTGATGATGAGGCAAAAAGTGCTGTGCAATCTGCAGAAGCAGTAGCTGAGAAAACAGTATCTGCGATAGACACTGAGGCGATAGCAGATAAATTAAAAGGGCTTGACCTGGCAGAAATAATGCCAAAAGTGTATGCGACAGCGATGGATCAGCAGGATTATATAGCAGGAAAACTTACAGCCTCGGCGACTGCAGAAGAATACGCAAGACATAAAAAAGAAGAGACGACAGATCAGCTGTCAGAAAATGATCTCAAGAGGTTGGCAAAAATAATTCAGTCAAGACCAATAATTGCTGAAATAAAGCTGAACGAGAAGACGATTGCGAAAGAAATCATTGATCCGATCCAAGAAGGACTGGACAAACAGAAGAAACTAAGGAATATGATCGGAGGCGTAAAGGAATGAATTTATCAGTGAAATTTGACGGGAAAGAGCTTGGAGAATACATAGATATTCTCCAGGGCTTTACGCCTTTTGTAGGCCCGAGTTGGGAACCCAATGTGATAAGCAGGGGAGATGTGACAAAAGGTGACGATTTTTCCTACACAACATATAAGGCGAAGACAATACCGATGCCATTTACCATACTTGACAATATAAAAGAAAAATATGATGCTTTGCAGAAAATATTGAATGTGGATGAACCGAAAAAACTGGTATTTGGCAATACGCCAGATAGATATTGCTGGGCAATACCAACAGGAGATCTTGAATTTGAGGAAACAGGGTGTCTGGGAGAAGGAACCATAAACTGGTTGATACCGGAAGGAATAGCATGGTCAACGACACAAAAAGAATTTACTGCAGCAAAAAACGAAGATGGTATCCTGGAAATGACCATTATAAATGAGGGCTCGGAAGCAGTGCCGATCGACTATGAAATCACACACAACCATGAGAATGGATACATCGGAATCGTATCACAATATGGCGCCATCGAACTTGGACGTATCGATGAGGAAGATGACGGAGAAGCGAACAAATCCGTACAGCTAATCAACCTAACAAAGTATGCAGACTTCGATCAGATGACAACAGGCGAAGGAGTGACCTCAGAAAAGACATTCGGTAAAACCGGAACATTTAAGAGTCTGAATTACAATGGAAGATCCTGGATAACGTTGTCATCGCTCGGAAGTGGAAATTACTACAGAGGGGCGTGCAAAACAATCACACTTCCTGCAGATGAAAACGGAGAAGTTGGTGCGGCAAACTTCAAAGCGCAGTGTAGAGTAGACTATGAAACAGTCAAAAGAGTAAGACAGACCGGAATCCTACAGTTTGTAATCGGTGATGAGCAGGGAGAAGTCCTGGCGCTGATCTATTTTAACAAAACATCCAAGACTTCCAATACAGCACACTATAAGTGCCGTGTAGGCGGACAGGACAAAAATAAAATTGAATTCACACCCAACTATGCCAACCTGACAACAAAGTCCGGCAACTTGATTTCTATTACTAAAAACGCAGGATTATTCGAGTTCAACATATGTGGAAAAAAATATCAATTCCGGAATGATACGCTTGCTGCAAAAAAAGCGAAAACAGTTACGATATTCATGGGAAACATGAAAGGAGCAACAGAGAGCTTTTTTTCCACGGAGGCAAACAAGGGAAGAATGCTATTGACAGAGTTATCTTTCCGGAAGGACAAAGTTCCTTACAGATACGACATCCCGAATAGATACCAACCCGGATGCACAATAAGGGTAGATGGAGAATCATCCAAGGTGTATGTGGATAATGTGATCAGCATGGACGACGAGGTATTGGGAAGTACATATTTTCTGGCTCCACCGGGAGAGACAACAGTGCAGATACATTGTTCGGAATTTAGCACGCCGGAACCAACGGTGAAGGCATATATAAGGGAGGCGTTTATATAGATGGAAAATGTAAGGATTGCAGTACTTGATATAGGGAATCATGCAGTAGCGTTCATGGATAACAGGGTGCCTAAAGCACTGCATTTTTATAATGATGAACTGCATACATATCTTAAAGGCGCTGCATGCACCTTTGAATTCAGCGTGGCGGCAAAGCATGAAGATGCACAATATCTGACGGTCGGGAATCACCTGGCATTCAAATATAAAGATAGAGATTATTATTTCAACATCATGAGTGCGGACGAAGATGAAAATACCGTGACAGTAGAATCTTACGCATTACTGTTTGAACTGCTTGAAGAAGAAAAAGATGCATACACAGCATCGAAAGCTATGACTTTCGTAGAATATATGAAAGTGTTTGATGGGCCTGGAGCGGTGAAGATAGGTATCAACGAAATATCAACATATTCCAGAAGGCTCACGTGGGAGTCAAGTGATAACATGCTGAGCCGATTATATTCTTTAGCAACAAATTTCGATGCTGAAGTAGAATTTGTTCCGAAACTGAATAATGACTATTCGTTGAAACAGATCACAATGAATGTGTACAAGGAACATTCGGACACAACACAGGGAATCGGTCAGGACCGGTCAGGAGAGATAATCCGTTATGGAAAAGGACTTAACGGCGTCGAAAGAAAGATGGATATCACAGAACTATGCACGGCGATTCGTCCATATGGAACAGACAACATAACCATCAGTGGATTGAGTAAAAAAGAGTATGACAAGGATGGAAATCTTGAATACCAGACAAGTGGCACGAATATTCTGGCGGTGCAGGCAAAGGATAGATTTCCTTCGATGCTAACAGATTACACGACAGATCGGTATGCTGTTAAGATATGGAGCTATGATACGAAAGACAAAAACACTCTGTACTCAAAGGCTCTGGCAAAACTAAAAACTTTGTGTGTACCGAAGGCAGAATATACGGTAGAAGGCTATGTAGACGCACAAATCGGAGATACAGTAACGATAGAAGATACTGCATTCCACCCGACGCTATATTTGAAAGCACGAGTTACAGAACAGGTTATAAGTCTCACGAATAAGAAAAATAATAAAACGACATTTGACAATTTTTCTGAATTAAAGAGCGAAGTAAGTGAAACAACGACCAAACAGATTGAAAAATTAATGGATGCATTAAAGCCATATCAGTGTTCAGTTGTTTCGAGCGACGGAACCATGTTCAAAAATGGAGAAGGAACAACAGCACTGACGGCAAAGGTTATAGACGGGGGCAAAGACATCACAGACAATCTGAAAATAACCTGGTTAAAAGAAGGAACAAAGATTTCGGAAGAAAAATCGGTTACTGTAAAAGCATCGGATGTATCTGGCACAGCAACGTACGTACTGGAGGTAAGAGATCAGGGAGATGCGTTGCGGGGAACCTGCGAAGTTACGATCAGTAATGTCAACGATGGAACTGATGGAGAAGCGGGAGCGCAGGGCCCGCAGGGAGAAAAAGGAGAGACAGGAGCACAAGGCCCACAGGGGGAGAAAGGGGATACTGGCGAACAGGGTCCTCAGGGCGAACAAGGTCTTCAGGGCGAGAGAGGTCCTCGGGGACCACAAGGTGAACAAGGCCCCCAAGGCTTACAGGGATTGCAAGGTCTCCAGGGTGAACAGGGTATCCCTGGTCCAACAGGAGAGACAGGTGCCACCGGAGCAACAGGTCCTCAAGGACCGGCGGGTAAAGATGGAACAAACGGGAAGACCAGTTATTTCCATATAAAATATTCCCCAGTAGAGAATCCAACCTCATCTCAGATGTCAGAAGTCCCGAATACTTATATTGGAACCTATGTGGACTATACAGAGCTGGATTCGACAGATCCAAGCAAATATACCTGGTACAGATTCAAAGGCTTACAGGGAGAACAGGGTACGCAGGGAATCCCAGGAACCAATGGTGCAGATGGGAAAACATCATACTTGCACATTAAATACTCCAATGATGGCGGTAAGACATTCACATCAAATTCTGGAGAAACAGTCGGGGATTACATTGGACAGTGTACGGACTTTAATCGGGCGGATCCTACTACGGTGGGAGCTTATACATGGAGTAAGATCAAAGGCGAAACAGGAGCGAAAGGCGAAAAAGGAGATAAGGGAGCCACAGGAGCTACAGGTCCTCAGGGACCTCAGGGAGTGAAAGGTGATACTGGTGCGACCGGACCACAAGGACCACAAGGTGTAAAAGGTAATACAGGACCACAAGGACCACAGGGGCCACAAGGGCAGACAGGAACAGCTGGTAAAGATGGACAAATGCTCTATGCGACATGCGATACTGCAGCTGGAACCGTAGCGAAAGTTGCAAGTTTGGCGGCTGGTTCACTTTCGTTAAAAGCCGGAGCAACAGTAGCTGTTAAATTTACTTATGCAAACACTGCATCAAGCCCAACACTTAACATTGCCGGTACTGGTGCAAAAGCAATGTATATCCAAGGTGTCCGGGATGTATATTGGACCGACGGAGCAACCGTAACCTTCACATATGACGGTATAAACTGGAGAGTGGCATCCGAACCGGTATATGCTCCAACAGCTACGATCGGTAATGCTGCTGGATTTAATGTGTTTATAGATGGAACCAGTGTACAAGTTAGGAAGGGGACTGAAGAACTTGCATCCTTCAAAGGTGACGAGATTCGATTAGGAGAGGGTGTCGATTGCGCAAAAGTATTTATATGTAATCTGGAAATAGGTGTGGATAGTGAGGAAATGTATCTTAGAAATGCGTCTACTAGAATTTCAACGAAAGCATCTCATGAGGGCGGCTCGGCATCAGTACCGTCCGTAGTAGTTAATGATAAGGATACGTATGTGAACGGCGAGAGTATGACTGCTTTATTTACAAAGGTGGATAACAAGGCGAACAGAGAGTGGACATTGCTAAAGAACCAGACCTCAGCAGGAAACTCCACAATTACAGTCGATGTATCGCAGTATTCAGAGTTCATGATCACGTGCGGACTTGCAAGCAGTACAAATGGAAATTATTACCGAGAACTTGCAAGCACGATCGTACCGGCACAGGTATTAACAAGTCGTTCTGTTGTAGATCACGGGTCCGGTTCACATCAAGCATATTATTCTGGTGCATACAATGGTGGGATCTCATATTTGAGTAGCAACGAGATTAAAATCTACAACAACGGAGGTATCACAAGATTATACGCAAGATAATCGGTTGAAAATGAATCTTTCTTGGAAAACTTCTCCTTCTGCTGTATAATGACAGTGGAAGGAGAGTGTAGTAATAATGAATAAAATGTTACAGTTCTTTAGCGAAAATAAAGATGCTTTAACTTCAATCGGAATATTACTTACTTTTTTAATCAGCAGTATTTCGCTTTATTTTTCTGTTAGAAACAACAAAGCAGTACATTATGTCAATGCTGTTACCCAAAATAGAGTTGAGTGGTTATACAAATTCAGAGAATATATATCAGATTTGATTAGTACAACAACGATTGATAATGTAGACAAGGGGATGAAAGATTCAGATACATATAGAAAGCATATAAGTGAAATAGAAAAATTGAGATTTTTAATACATATGCATTTAAATTTTTCAGATGAAATTGATAGGAATATTGATAGGTGCGTAGAAAAGCTAGTCTTTTATTACCAAGGACTGCGTGCTTCGTATTTACGATATTATGAAAAAGAATGTTACGAAAAAGAGTTTCGCCAAGAATTGGAAAAATATTTGATAAATAGGAGTATATGGGAAGAAAAACTCTTGAGACATGTTCGAGTGTATCTGAAATTTGAATGGAATAGAATTAAAATCGAAGCGACTGGAAGGACATATAAGAAAAATAAGCAATGTGAAGATTTGAAAAAATTATATGAATTATATGATGGCAATAATAAGAAGAATCATAATGAGAGAGGTTAACACCTCTCTTTTTCTATGCAAGGAGGTGAATACATGGAAATCAGAGCAAGACCGTAAGGTCTTATTTTTATACGCAAAATTAAAGAATCGAGGTACATAGAGTGTATGTAGACGTAAACACAATCATTACTGCTGGAAGCTTATTAACGGCCGTAGTGGTTATCTTTTCCGCTGTTTTCGCAGTATACAAGTGGTATTTAAGACAGAATGAGCAGGATAAAGAGATAGAAAGAATGAAATCAGAACAATGTTTGCTTACTTATGGAATTCTGGCTTGTCTGAAAGGTTTGAAAGAACAGGGATGTAATGGACCTGTTACAGAAGCAATAGACAAGATTCAGAAGCATATAAATAAGCAAGCGCATGATCAGGAGGATTAAGCATGGATATTAGTACATTAGGAACAGTAGTAGGAATCGTAGCAATCTGTTATGTAATTGGACTTGGCTGCAAGGCATATGAGAAAATTCCAGATAAATGGATTCCAGTCATCATGGCTGTATGTGGCGGAGTTCTGGGCGTTGCCGGACTCTATACAATGCCGGACTTTCCAGCCGGTGATGTGATCAATGCAGTTGCGGTCGGAATGGCCAGCGGATTAGCGGCAACTGGAGTAAATCAGTTGTATAAGCAGCAGTGTAAGTAGAGGGCGAATAATCGTCCTCTAACATATTATATAGTGTGTGCGACGTCGCACAGAAAGGAGCAATTATGGCACATTTATTTTTAATAGCCGGACACGGAGCCGGTGACAGTGGAGCTGTTGGATACGGTTACACCGAGGCAGAGAGAGTCCGTGCACTTGCAAGACGAATCGTAGCATACGGAGGAAGTAATGTTACTCTTGGAGATACAAGCCGGAACTGGTATGCCGACAAAGGCATCAGCTCGCTAAATATTCCAAAAAGCTATCAGATTCTGGAATTGCATATGGACAGCGGAGTATCAACAGCAAAAGGCGGGCACGTAATCATTAAAGAAGGATACAATCCTGATCAGTACGATACGGCACTCGCCAACTTCATCGGAACATTCTTCCCTGGAAGAGCAAATAAGGTTGTAGGCAGAGCACACCTTGCAAATGTCAATCGTGCAGCTACAAAAGGTTACAGCTACAGACTTCTGGAAAATGGATTCATTACAAACCAGGGAGATCTCAACAAATTCAATTCCAAGATCGATGACTTGGCAAGAGGAATCCTTAAAGCTTTCGGCATCTCGTCTGCAGCACCAGTAGCATCAGCCAAGAAGACAGAACCTGTCGATGGAGAGATCAAGTCCGGTGGAGCATTCCAGAACAAGACCGATAAGTTCGGTACAATTTCATACCAGGCTCACATGAGAGGCATTGGATGGGGCAACTGGCAGTCTGATGGCTTAATGGTTGGTTCTACCGGTCAGAATCGTAGAATTGAAGCGCTTCATATTAAGCCAGACGGAGAGACTGACGTTGTCGTTCACATGAAAGGAACCGGTAATAAAGAATACAAGAACATCAAGAAGGACACACTGATCGGAACCACCGGACAGAACAGAAGACTGGAAGCAATCCGGATCACAGGAAAGGAATCTTTCTACCTGTACAGAGTCCACCAGAAGAGTATTGGCTGGTCAGAATGGGCCAACAACGGAGAGTGGGCTGGTACGACCGGAAAAGGACTGCAGATGGAGGCACTGCAGATCAAAAAATCCATGTTCTCCGTCGAACCGCACGTACAGAGCAAAGGATGGTTGTCACCAAAAGCCGCAGAGAAGGTGATCGGTATCACCGGCCATGCATTACGTCTGGAGGCAATCCGGATCAACCCATATGGAAAGACCATTAAGGCAAAGGCCCACATTCAGAGCAAAGGATGGGTGGATTACGGCATGATTACCAAAGATACGATTATCGGAACCGTAGGCGAAAAGAAACGTATCGAATGCTTATGCTTTGAAGGTGACTTTGAATATCGTGTTCATATCCAGAGTTCCGGATGGACAGACTGGACAAAAGCAGACGGAGTAGCAACGCTTGGAACTGTAGGCCAGGAGTTACGCATCGAGGCTATTCAGTTTAGATAATATGTCTTGTACTAACTAGCTAACTCCGAAACCAGTCACGAGAGAAAGGTCGATTCCTTCGTTGGCAAAATATCCCTTTTCGATTGCCACATACATCGGAGCATAGAAGATGGAGTGTGCTACTTCATTTAATGTAACAGGAGTCAGTTCCTGTTTTTTAGTACTTGTGGATTTTGAAGTTTTTGCTGTTTTGTCTGATGCGGATTCCGATTTGTCAGCAGATGTACATGCAAAAAGTGAAGTGACAGATAGTGTAAGGAGTAAAAGAAGTGCAGTGATACGCTTTTTCATAAGATCCTCCCGGTGAAATATATTCTATGGTTTATAGTATATTCGGAAAGAAGAAAACAGTGATGGAAAATCGAGAAAATATATCAATAGATAGGATTTATTTTCCGCTATCGTAGAACCGGTAGCGAGAGAATTTACAGAGAAGTTTGTAAGTGTGCAGGAGAGATTCCATGCGACAGACCCGGATAAGCAGGCAAAACAGGGCGAAGTTACCGCACTGATCGGTCCATCCTTCTGGATGAAGCAACGGCGTCTCTGGATGTAGATAACGAGACGATGATACAGGAATCCCTGTCACGACTGATTAAGAATAAGACGGTCATGATCATTGCACACAGAATGAGAACAGTCACAGATGCGGATAAGATTGTGGTATTGAAAGACGGTGTAGTTGCGGAAAGTGGTACGCCGGAAGAATTGAAGAAGAAAGACGGCATCTATGCGAATATAATGAAGACACAGCTAATGGCAGCAGACTGGAGCCTGTAGATAGCAGAAATACCAGTGGGGACAGAAAAAAAGCTACTTTTTCACGTCTCCACTGGTCTTTTTTGTTTTATTTTCTATGAATTAGTGGTAAAATATTGAAGTATTAACGAAAAAATGAGAGGAAAAAAGAGTATGAAACAAAAAAATAGCTTTAGCGGGCAGATTGGCTTCGTATTTGCAGCAGCCGGAAGCGCAGTCGGCGTGGGAAACCTCTGGCGTTTTCCATATCTGGCAGCAAAAGACGGGGGAGGACTTTTCCTGATCATCTATCTTGTGCTGGTATTGACGGTTGGTTTTGTGTTACTGACTACAGATATAGCAATTGGCCGCAAGACGGGAAAAAGCGCAATCTATGCCTATGAATCAATGAGAAAAAAATGGAAATTTCTTGGAGTGATCACATTCCTGGTTCCGGTATTGATCATGACTTATTACGCGGTGATTGGTGGATGGATCTTAAGATATATCGTGATCTATCTTACAAGTTCAGGAAAGCAGGCAGTAGCAGATAACTGCTTTACTTCATTTATCTCTTCTCCGTCTTCCGTATGGTATGGACTGATCTTTATGTTCCTGACTGCACTGATCGTATATAACGGAGTAGAAAAGGGAATTGAACGAGTTTCCAAATTTATCATGCCGGTTCTGTTGATCATGGTAATTGGAATCGCAATTTTCTCACTTACATTAAAGACTACGTTGGATGACGGAACGGTCCGTACAGGATTACAGGGACTGAAGGTGTATATGAAACCGGATCTGACAGGAATCACGATTGGACGTTTCCTTCAGATCACACTGGATGCAATGAGTCAGTTGTTCTTTTCACTGAGTGTATCTATGGGAATTATGATTACATATGGATCTTATGTAAAGAAAGATGTAGATCTGAACAAAGCGGTATCGCAGATTGAAATTATGGATACAGGAGTTGCATTCCTTGCCGGTGTTATGATCATTCCGGCAGTATTCGTATTCTCCGGACTGGATGGTATGTCAGCAGGCCCGGGACTGATGTTTGTCTCATTGCCGAAAGTATTCTACTGTATGGGAGTGGTAGGAAGAATCATCGGAATTCTGTTCTTCGTGCTGGCAGGATTTGCGGCGTTAACATCTTGCATCTCGGTACTGGAATCCATTACCGCAAACTGTATGGAATTATTCCACACAGAGCGTAAGAAGACGACCAGAGTGTTATCGGTGATCTACCTGATCGCAACAGCAGTGATCGCACTTGGATACAGCGTCTTCTATGTAGAAGTTGCACTTCCAAACGGAAGTACGGGACAGCTTCTGGATATCATGGACTATATCAGTAATAGCTTTATGATGCCGTTTATCTCACTGTTATCAGCAATCTTGATCGGCTGGATCATGAAACCGTCATGGATTGCGGAGGAAATGGAACTGAATGGCAAAAAATTCAAGCGTAAAAAGTTATATAATGTGATGATGCGTTATATTATGCCAGTCATTATGATGATTTTATTCCTGCAGTCAACAGGTGTGTTGAATCTGATTATGAAATAAGAATATATAGAAATCGTAGTTTGAAAGGAAGTCGGAGAAATCTGGCTTCTTTTTGTAATCTGAGTATCTGGAAAAGTCAATGAAAGGTGTTGGGCGTATTGATTTTACTTTTTGCTATTAACTAATAATTGCAATTGTGTATAGTTTTATGTTAAAATATATTAAATAATAGTAATTTGGTTTAATAAAGTATGCGATATTATAACAGGAGGGGCAATGGGGAAAGGTTGGTACTAGCAAATTAGGAGAGTTATAATGCTATTTTGATTAATCAGAATAAGAATCAGAAAGAACGGATGAAATTATTACGACAGTTAACGGTACAACAATTAAATACATTGGAAGCGGCAAGCATGAATAATCTGAATAAGATCGGAAACGGAGATAGATAAGAATTAACTAAAAATGAAATAAAAAGTAAAAATATATAACCAAAAGGAGAGTAGACTAACATGAATACAAAAGCAGAACATGCAGCAGAATTACACCAGAGAGGATGCAACTGCGCCCAGGCAGTAGCCTGTACATTTTGCAAAGAATTCGGAATCAGTGAAGACGATATGTTTCGTATCGCAGAAGGTTTTGGTCTGGGTATGGGCGTGATGGAGATGTGTGGTGCATTGTCTGGAATGGCAATGATCATCGGCCTTGATAACAGTCAGGGAGGCACAGAAGAAGGATCCAGAACCAAAGGGGATACATATAAGAAGATCCGAAGCAAAGTAGAAAAATTCAAAGAGAAAAATGGTTCCTGCATCTGCCGGGAGTTAAAAGGTGTGGAGACAGGAAAAGTTCTCTGCAGTTGTCCACAGTGTATCGCAGATGCCGTAGCTTTGACAGAAGAATATCTGGCAGAGCAGGGAAAATAAAGTCTGGATAAAATAAAGCTCAGGGAAAATGAAATCCGGGAAAAGTCAATGCATAATGGAGAAAAGAAATGCGATTAAAAAATATATTAATTGTTGTAAAAGATATCGAACATTCCAAACAATTCTATCATGACCTGTTCGGACTGAATACAATTCTTGACAATGACGGCAATGTGATATTAACGGAAGGCCTGGTACTTCAGGACGAAAAGATATGGAAAGAAGTTCTGAATAAGGATATTATTCCGGAAAATCATGCCAGTGAGTTATATTTCGAAGAACCGGATATCGAAGCATTTGCCAGAAAGCTTGAAAAGTTGTATCCTAATATTAGGTATGTCAACCGGCTGATGACACACAGCTGGGGGCAGAAGGTGGTCCGTTTCTATGATCCGGATGGCAATCTGATCGAAGTAGGAACACCGATGTAAAGAATTTTGGAATGATAACGGAGGATAAGAAAGATGGGAGTTCAATCAATTGATGCAGAAGATGATCAGTTCGCATATCGTTACGATACACAGTTACTGATCGAGAGAAGAGACGAAGATCTGGATGAAGATGATATCGCAGATTATATTACAGAACATTTTGAAGGTAACAGTCTGATCGCAGCAGGTGATGAAGATCTGGTGAAGATTCATTTTCATACGAATGAGCCGTGGAAGATACTGGAGTATTGCAATTCTGTTGGAGAAATCTTTGATATCGTTGTAGAAGATATGATCCGTCAGGCGAATGGACAGCAGGGATAACAAAGAAAGCATTGAAAGAAGATTCTTCCCTGAAATTCCATCTTCAGAACGCCAAAGATCACGGAGTGACACAGAAAGAGATCGCAGCAGTGATCACACACGTGGGATTCTATGCAGGATGGCCGAAGGCATGGGCAGTAGAAGTTCCGGGAGAAGAGACTTCCAATGAATGGTGCGAGGCAGTATCCGATGAAGAATACGGAAAATTGAAATAATCCTACCGAAGTATAAAAAATGTGATAAAATGGTTGCAGTCAGGAAACTGATTGCAGCCATTTTTTGGGTATCGCCATGTGTTCGTAAGGAGCTGCCAGTGGCAGGTCATGTAGATACAAAAGTATGCAAGAGAAGTTGCTGGCGGTCGATTCTGAGGATTAACAGAGACAGAACATGAAAGGACAAGAATCATGAAGATAACATCAGTTGCAGTATTAGGTGCAGGTGCGGTAGGTTCCTATGTGATCTGGGGACTTGCGGACCGTGAAGATATAAAGCTTGGTGTGATCGCCGAAGGAGAGAGAAAGGAAAGACTGAGCCGTCAGGGCTGTGCGATCAACGGAAAGGTCTATCATCCGGAGGTGTGGACACCAGAGGAAGCAGAAAATGTGGATTTCCTGATCGTTTCGTTAAAATACGGTGCATTACCGGGAGCATTGGAAAGCATCCGAAAAATAGTTGGAAAAGATACCAGTGTAATGAGCCTGATGAATGGCGTGGACAGCGAAGAGATCATCGCAGAACAGATTGGAAAGTCACACATTCTTCCGGCTGTGATTAAAGTAGCGTCACACAGAGAAGCGGACGGATATCATTTCGATCCGGAGACAACACTTGGGATCATCTTTGGTGAATATGAAGCCCCATACGAAAGTGAAAGGGTAAAGGCGGTGAAAGAACTGTTTGCCGGTACGGGAATCCATTACCGCTCAACGGAATATGCAATAGAAGAAGTGTGGTGTAAATTCCGTCTGAATGTCTGCAATAATCTGCCACAGGCAATCCTGGGAGCAGGTGTTGGCTGTTACCGGGACAGTGAACATATGAAAGCAATTCAGAATGGTTTGAAAAAAGAACTGGAAGCAATTGCAGAAGCGAAAGGAATTGACATCAGTAAAGCGGACAGAATGTCCGGACGGGGAAGTGCGGTTCCGCCAAAGGCCCGTTATTCCACATTACAGGATCTGGATGCAGGACGTCATACGGAGATCGATATGTTTTCCGGAGCGCTGATGCGTATGGGAAAAGAACTGGGGATTCCAACACCATATAATGAATATACCTATCATATGATCAAAGCACTGGAAGAAAAGAATGACGGCAGATTTGCCTATACAGGAGAGGAAGAACCAACCTGGTCGAAATAAAAAGTTTGGGGAAGAGATATGTTAAAAAAAGAAGAAATGATTACACTTTTAAAGAATGACGTAGTTCCGGCACTTGGCTGCACGGAACCGGTATGTGTAGCACTGTGCGCAGCAAATGCAGGGAAAATGACGGAAAATAAGATCCGCTCGATAGAAGTGGAAGTAAATGCAGGAATCTATAAAAATGGAATGTCGGCAGGAATCCCAGGCTGTGATTATGTAGGACTTCCATATGCAGCAGCACTGGGAGCATATCTTAAGAATCCGGAAAAAGGGCTGGAACTTCTGGAAGATATCACACCGGAAATTCTGGAACAGATGAAAGAACTGTGCGGTATGGCTGCTGTGTCCGTGAAGATTAAAGAGCAGGAGCAGGGATTGTATGTGAAATGTAAGATCAAGACAGAAGCAGATATGATCACATCGGTCATCAGAGGAACACATACGAATCTTGTATATCTGGAGAAAAATGGAAAGATTATATATGAAAAAAATCAGGAAAACGGACAGGCATCAGATAATGCTCTGATTGAGGCGTTGAAACAGATGACAATTGCACAGATCCGCCAGGTTGCAGATACAGCTTCAGAGGAAGAATTACATTTCCTGATGGATGGAGTGGAAATGAATGAAAGACTGGCAGCTTATTCCGAAAATAAGAAAGTCGGAGTAGGAATTGCAGATACGCTTCGGAGTGAAAAAGGTTCAGAGGTGTTGAAGAATGATCTGCTGACCAGAATTATGCTGAAAGTAAGTTCGGCAGCCGAGAGCCGTCTGGACGGCTGTCCGCTGCCGACGATGAGCAGTTCCGGTGCGGGAACAAAAGGTCTGGTAGTGATCCTGCCGGTCAGTGAAGCAGCAGACGCATTGGGAGTGTCAATGGAGAAAAAGGTGCGTGCGCTTGCAATTGCTCACCTGGTGAACCGTTATATCAATGCTTATATAGGAAAGCTGTCACCGATGTGCTCCTGTGTCATGGCATCATCAACGGCTGCATCCGTAGGAATTGCTTACCTGCTGGGAGGCAGTGACGAACAGCTTGGGTATGCGGTGCGAAATATGTCTGGGACGGTAACGGGAATGATCTGTGACGGCGGAAAGGTCGGCTGTGCAATGAAGGTTGCAGCAGGATCATCGGCAGCCCTGCTTTGTGCGCTGACGGCCGTTCATGATGCGCCGCTTCGTGTGAGTGACGGTATCTGTGCAGAGACACCGGAAGACTGTATCCGTCATATGGCACAGATCGGTAATCAGGGGATGGCGCAGACGGATAAAGAAATCATTCATATTATGGAGCAGAAAAAGTGATGACAGAAAAAGTGAAACAACAGCATATGTTTTCAAATAAAATGATCGCCGGTATTCTGATACCGGTCGTTCTGGAACAGTTATTGAATTCAATTATGGGAACGGCAGATACGATGATGGTAAGTAATATTGGATCTGCAGCTATCTCGGCAGTATCGCTGGTGGACTCTATCAATATTCTTGTGATACAGGCATTTTCGGCACTGGCAGCAGGAGGAGCAATTGTCTGTTCACAGTATATCGGACAACAGAATAAAAAGATGGCGAATGAATCTGCAAGACAGGTGTTATTCATCATCACGGCCATCTCGATCGCAGTCAGTGTGTTATGTCTGGGATTTAAGAAACCGCTTTTGCGCCTGATTTTTGGTTCAGTAGAAGCTGACGTTATGAGAGCCTCAGAGACATATTTCTTTTATACAGCTATTTCATTTCCGTTCATAGCGGCATATGATTCGGCGGCATCCATTTTTCGCGCGCAGGAGAATACGAAGGGTCCAATGCTCATTTCCATGATATCGAATGCGATGAATATTGTTGGAAATGCAATTATGATCTGGATTTTCCATATGGGAGTTGCGGGTGCGGCAATTTCTACACTGGTCTCCCGTATATTCTGTGCAGTGGTAGTATTGATTCAATTAAGAAAAGACCGGCAGCCAATTGTGGTAAGAGATTACCTGAAAATCCGTCCGGACTGGGCGATGATCCGGAGAATACTCGGGATTGGAATTCCGTCCGGTGTGGAAAACGGTATGTTCCAGTTTGGTAAGCTGGCAATCCAGTCTACCGTATCAACCATGGGTACGACAGCGATTGCGGCACAGGCGATGACAAATATCTTTGAAAATGTCAACGGCGTATTCGGTATTGGTACGGGAATCGGATTGATGACTGTGGTCGGACAGTGTATCGGAGCGAAACATTATAAAGAAGCAAAATACTATATGGTAAAATTAACCGTCATTGCGGAAGTGGGACTGACGATATCGTGTCTGCTGGTTTATGCGGCGGCACACCCGGTTACGCTTATAGCAGGCATGGAAGCGGAAAGCGCAGCACTGTGTATGCAGATGATTGCGGCAATTACGATTGTAAAACCGGTTGCCTGGGTGCTTTCATTTGTACCTGCATACGGACTGCGTGCCGCAGGAGATGTCCGCTTTTCAATGATAGTTTCCGTAACTACGATGTGGTGCTGCAGGGTTGCCCTTTGTATCTTTCTTGTAAAAGCATTTGGCATGGGACCAATGGCAGTCTGGATTGGTATGTTCGCAGACTGGTCTATCCGCTCCGTAATCTTTTCGGGCAGATTTTTAAGCGGCCGGTGGCTGAAAAAAGCGATGAATTAATAGAAAAATGCCTGCGGAAATGAGGATTAATA
>ERZ779658.1268-NODE-1268-length-19565-cov-7.154946_pt1 | contig 19565 bp, 16 predicted proteins | sample MGYA00511485_ERZ779658 | MGnify/ENA primary metagenome ERZ779658 (study PRJEB29588, sample SAMEA2162182) | human gut metagenome | biome: human gut; feature: human-associated habitat; material: faeces | place: Denmark | collected 2008/2010 ... | reverse complement strand
CTCCCGACACTCTCGGGACGAAAGACTTTCTTCCGCGGTACCACCCTGATTCGCGCCCAAAGGCGCGCGCTCGTTGCCCGTAACGGGGGCTGACCGGCCGCGCATTTCCTCGCGGCTGCTCGGGGGCGAACCAAGCGACATCCCGCAGACCGGCTCCCAGCCGCCGACCGGTCCTCTCTACGCGGAACAAACACGCTATTTTCCCTTTCACAGCATTTGTCTAAGTGGTACTTATATCACAGAAAAAAGGAACTTGCAAGGGGGAATTTGCCCCTTGCCGGCAAAAAAGCGGCAAAAGCGCAAAATATCGCGCATTTTCCTCTGCGCGCTCCCCTTTTCCTGCCCAAAACGCGGAAAAACCGCACTTTACAACGTGCAAAAACGTGGTATACTATAATAGTTGTTTACAAACCCACCGTGGCTGCTCTCGCAGCCGGATAAGGAGAACGATCATGGACGAAAGAAAGCGTCTTTACAAGTCCCGCAACAACAAGATGATCTGCGGCGTCTGCGCAGGCATCGCAGACTACTTCAACATTGACCCGTCGATCGTGCGCGTGCTCTGGGCGGTCCTCGCTCTGGCCGCCGGTACTGGCGTGCTCGCCTATATTGCCTGCGCGATCATCCTGCCCGAGGGCGACACCGAGGTCTGACCGCTTGACAATCCGTGCAAAAAAGATATACTAAATCCTGTTTGCCGCGCGAAACGGCAGAAAAAGATGTAAAACGCGAAGGGAGCTTCCTTTTATGGCGACTTATCCGATGCATGTCGCGGGTCTTGACCGCGACTTTCCCATCTGCAAGGTAACGGACGATCTTTATATCGGTGCTTTCATCATGTTCGGCGACGCGGAGCTGACTGTGCGCTGCGCAGAAGAGCTCTTGAAGCTCGCCGATGGCATCGACTACGATTACCTCTTCACCGCTGAGGCAAAGTCCATCCCCCTCATCCACGAGATGGCGCGCCAGAGCGGCGCGAAAAAGTATTTTATCGCGCGCAAGGGCCCCAAGGTCTACATGCCCGACCCCATTTCCGTGGAGGACAAGTCCATCACCACCGTCGCCCAGCAGAAGCTTTTCCTCGGTTCTGACGACGCGGACCTCATCCGCGGCAAGAAGATTTTGCTCGTCGACGATGTCATCTCCACGGGCGGCTCGCTCAAGGCGATGGAAGCACTCGTCGAAAAGGCGGGCGGCACCGTTACGGGCCGCATGGCCGTTCTCGCCGAGGGCGGCGCAGCCGACCGCAAGGACATCCTGTTCCTTGAAAAGCTGCCCGTCTTCAACGCCGACGGCAGCGTGAAGTAAAAAGATTCAATCACAGAAGCGCAAAGCGCCTTTCAAAGAGCTTTTCTTTGAAAGGCGCTTTCTCTGTTATTCGGTGATCTCCTCGCAGACCGTCGGCGATGTAGGCCTTGCTTCGGCCTCCGGCGCTGTTCTTAGTCCGCTCAAACCGCGGCGGCAGAGCACGCAGCCCGCCGCGCATACGGCGGCCATGACGGCAAGGAACTGCCACTTCTCCGCAAAACCGCCCAAAAGCCCCAGCGGGTCGTTCATTGCGTTGAACGCGGCGTGCGCGGCGATCGTGGGCAGGATGCTCCCCGTGCGATAGCGAATATAGCCGAAAAGCAGGCCCATGAGAAACGCGTAGCCGATCTGCACCGGCGTTCCGTGGATGAATCCAAAGAGTACCGCTTGCAGTACAATTGCGATCCACACCGGCATGGCCCGTTCCAGCCGCGACTGGATGACGCCGCGGAACACGAGTTCCTCCGCAAGCGGCGCGCCGGCCACCACGGCAAGCGCCGGGATCAGCCCCGTCTCTGTGCTCAGGCGCATGGCTTTTCCATATTCCTCCATCCAGCTTTCCGGCAGCAGGGCAAGCACCAGACTGACCAGCACATAGAGGCCGACCGCACCGAAGGCGCAGAAGCCCACCGTCCAGCCCGAGCAGTGACGAAGGCCCGCCGCCTCGGATAGCGGCTTTTTCCGCAGCAGGAACCACAGCAGCAGTACCGCGGCGATGATCAGACACGATAGCAGCGTGAGCGCCGACAGGCCGTCAAGAAGCCGCTCCGCCACCGCCTGTGCCCCCTGTGCAAGGTCCGCACCCCTATTGATCGCCGCATCGGCAGCGATACCGATCCCATAGACAAAGGGCAGCAAAACCTGCACCGCCACGAAAAAGAGCTGATACAAAGCGGATCTCCCCAGCGCAGCCAAAACGCCCTTTGCGGAATAGGAATGCTCGGTTTTCATATCTTCCCCCTCCTTGTCCGGTCCTAAAATTGCCGCAGCCTCCATTTTGTGTGCGGGCCACTTCAAGCAAGCCCGGCGCAGTGAATGCCAGCGCGTTTTATTCGTCTTTTAGTTGAAAATATTCATTTATCTCTATACCGTTTGTTTAATTATACTGTATTATCAGATGCTTGTAAACAGCATTTTGTGAAAAGCTATCTTTCGGCAACGGCCTGTATTTGTCCGGTCCATCATACAGTTTATGATACAGTGAACTTCTGCGTTCTTCTCACTTTTCGTCAGTTTTACTAAAAATATTTTAGCTTTTTCTGCTGGACAAGTGCAAAAGAACGTAGTATCCTATAAAAAATAAACGAGGAAGATGGATGATTCATCCGATAAACTGGTCAAACACAACAAAATAAGGAGGAAAACGCATGGCATACCGGGAAAGCTACGCAGGAAAGATCAACCGCAAGCTGAACAAGAAGCTCCACGTCGTCGAGGTGGCCTCGGGACGGCAGAAGGCCGACCTCGTGCTCAAGAACGCGACGTATGTGAACGTCTTCTGCAACGAGCTCAGCCATGGCGACATCGCCGTGGCCGAAGGGCTGATCGCAGGCATGGGCGAGCATTACGAGGGTGCGGTCGAGGTCGACATGGGCGGCAAGCTCGTGCTGCCCGGCTTTGTCGACGCGCACATCCACTTAGAGAGCGCGCTCGTTTCCCCCAAGGAATTTGCCAACGCCGTCATTCCGCACGGCACCACGACCGTCATCACCGACCCGCACGAGATCGCCAATGTCATGGGCACCGACGGCATCGAGTATATGCTGCAGGCGACGGAAGATCTGCCCGTTGACGTGCGCTTCATGCTCCCCTCCTGCGTGCCCGCAACGCCGCTCGACGAATCCGGCGCGGTGCTCGATTACCGCGCGATCGACTCGTTCTACGAGCACAACCGCGTCGAGGGTCTGGCCGAAATGATGAACTATGTCGGCGTCGCGAACGCCGACGAGCAGGTGCTCGAAAAGATCGTCGCCGCGCAGGCGCACCACAAAAAAATCGACGGCCACGCCCCCGGCCTTTCGGGCAACGACCTGAACGCCTACATCGCCGCCGGCGTCTATTCCGACCACGAGTGCAGCACCGTGGAGGATGCCATCGCCAAGCTCGAGCGCGGACAGTACATCATGATCCGCGAGGGCACGGCCGCGCGCAACCTCGACGCGCTGCTCCCGCTGCTCACACCGCAGTATTACACCTACTGCATGTTCTGCACGGACGACAAGCACCCGAACGATCTTCTCGAAAAGGGCCACATCGACTACATCGTGCGCCGTGCCATCAAGTCGGGCGTCGACCCGATCATCGCCGTCAAATGCGCGAGCCACCACGCCGCGCGTTACTTCCTGCTCAACAACCGCGGCGCAATCGCACCGGGCTTTCTTGCGGACTTTGTCGTGATCGACAATTTCGACGACTTCAACATCCTTGAGGTCTACAAGAAGGGCAAGCTGATGTTCGACGGCAAGACCGTCACGCCGTTTGAAGCGCCCGAGATCGATCCGCACCTCGTCAAGCGCTCGCACGAGACGTTCCACGTTGCGCACCTTGAGGCCACGGACTTTATCGAGTCCCGCCCGCGCGCGGTGCTCGGCATGGTGCCCGGCGAGATCGTCACGACCGATGCGGGCTACGCCGAAAAGATCAGCGTTGAGGACGACATCTTGAAAATTGCCGTCATCGAGCGCCACAAGAACACGCACCACATCGGCATCGGCTACATCAAGGGCTACGGCCTCAAGTCCGGCGCGGTGGCGACATCCATCTCGCACGACAGCCACAACATCATCGTCGTCGGCGCGAACGAGGAGGACATGGCTGCGGCGGTCAACCGCGTCGTCGAGCTCGGCGGCGGCATCGTCGTGATGGACGACGGCAAGGTGCTCGGCGAGCTCCAGCTCCAGATTGCAGGCATCATGAGCGAAGCACCGCTTATCGAGGTCAACGAGGCGCTCGAAAACGCCAAGGAGCAGGCCTTCAAGCTCGGCGTCTCGCGCGGGGTCGACCCGTTTATGACGCTTTCGTTCATGGCGCTGACCGTCATTCCAACGCTGCGCCTCACGACGCGCGGCGTGTTCGACGTCATCAATCAGCGCTACGTGTGATCTTACATTGTGAAAGGCTCCGGCGCAGTGCGCCGGAGCCTTTTTTCGAAAAGTTTTGCTTGCAAATGCTCCCTGCATCGCATATAATAATTATTGCACCTGCCGGTGTGATGGAATTGGTAGACGTAGCGGACTCAAAAGACTGTACGCTTACTAGCTCATCCAACCGGCCTAACCCTTGCAATTATTGACTTTTCGGTGTATCCTAAGAACGGGCTTTTCGTGAGTTCTGCCCTAAAGTTCTGCCCTACGGCGGATTCAGAAAAATGAGACTCGCAACAACTGAATAATGCCGGTGTGATGGAATTGGTAGACGTAGCGGATTCAAAATCCGCCGGGGGCAACTCCATGTGGGTTCGAGTCCCACCACCGGCACCACTTGAAAAGACTGGGATTCTCCATATAGGAAAAGCTCAGTCTTTTCCATTTTCAGCCGCGTTCAACCGCGCTTCTCACTCTTGCACAGCTTCTCTTGCTGCAAGGTTTGCACTGATGGTAAAATTGTCCTGCATCGCATTGCCTGTGATTTCCTTCGAGCTTGACTCCAGATGGGCGTAGATATTTGCAGTTGTATTGTAATTGCTATGCCCCAACCACGCCTGAATATCTTTCATTGAAATTCCGCTCTTGAGAAGGAGACTCGCGCAGGTATGTCTCAATTCATGGAAAGTGATCTCCCGCAGGTTGTTATTCTTCAAGACCAACTTAAAATGCTGCGACACATAATTAGGCCTGATTGGCTCCCCGAGATCATTCACATAGATATAATCACTTTCATGATAGCAGTTGCCACAGAGTTCGCGGTATTCCTCCTGATGTTTTTTCATTTGAAGCAGCAACCTTCGGTATTCCGGAACTAGCGGCAAAGTACGATAGCTCTTTTTGTTCTTCGGTCGATCCTTTGCAACAATGGTGTCTTTTCCATCAATACTAACCTCAACAACTACATGCGCAATCGTGATCGTATTGGCGTCAAAGTCAATAGAATCCCATTTCAGGCCCATGATCTCAGAACGGCGTAGCCCATAAAATGCTGCCATCAGCACGGGAAACTCAGTTCCATCACCCTTTACGCAACTAAGCAGATGCTCTACCTCTGACAGGGTATAGAATTTTCCGATGTGCTCGACCTGCTTAGGACGCATTCCGCGTTTTAGGGGAGTCATCGGGATCTTCTCCAGCCGAACGGCATCATTGAGGGCTTTGCTGATGTTTGCGTGGTACTTGATGATTGTGTTGTTGCTGATCTCCAGTTCCGTTGCACAGTAGGTATAGAAGTCTTGAATGTCACCGGCACGCAGACCGCCCAGCGTGACCTTACGCCCACGAAAAAACGGGACGATACGCTTTTCAACATTCGTTTTGTATCCAGCGTAAGTCGTTATATCCACGGATGATTTGATTTGCCTGAGCCAGTAGAGCATATAGTCGGCAAAAAGCATATTGGCATCGGCTGTACGCTGATACTCAGCAGGCTGATATTTTTGTCGTTCTGCTACCAGCATTGCCTCTGCCTTTCGTTTGTTGCCCTTCACCGGCAGTCCTGTTGCTATCCACTTACGTTTTCGCTTTCCATCCGAGTCCACAAAATTTAATACAATATAAAAAAGTCCTTTTTTCTCTTGCAGATGGCCCGCTACCATTCTGTTAACCTCCTTACTTAACAGTAGCGTCTTTCAACAAACGACAACATTATTGTAGCATGCTGAATCCGCTGGAACAATGGTTCGCAAGACTTTATTTTCACGGGCAAAAGTATTTAGATTTCAGAGTTCCTTTGCAGATATTTGATGATGTTGATTTTGGGAATACGAAACGCTTTCCCTATCTTGAAAAAGCGAATGCTGCCGTCGTGCAGCAGACCATATGCCGCCTTGTAGCCTATGCCACCCAACATCTCTCTAAGTTGATCAACATTTACTACATCTGGATATCCGGCAAACATTTTCTCTTTCATACGCTCATGTCACCTCATCTACATATTTGCTGCAGGGGGCTAAAATAGCAAAAAGAAGTTCTCCTCAGTTTACCCGAAGAGCACTTCCTTTTTCACAACATAATAATAACACAGAATCTGCGGAATGTTCAATCCCCATCCAACAGTAATTTAGAGGTAATTCTTTCGGTCTTTTGCTGATACGCCACCAGTAAAAGTGTCGGTTATTTCTTACTCCGTCTTTTAGGGATTTTGCGTCAATCTCCCACTATGTGTCACTGAAATAGTTATTCAAAGAGTAGGATAATCAAAAAAGAGCATTAGGTTTCATTGACACGATTATGCGCTTTTATAAGTGAAGTACCTATAAACATTTCTACCGCTTTGATTCCCATAGTAAAAACGGAAGTTTTAGAATTTATTCTTTAAGGTGAAACTTTTTGTGCCGATCGACACACATAATAGTATAAGGTGCATTTCAGTCTTAGATAATATATTCTAAAGGTGTGATAAAAATGAAGAAAAATAAATCTCTGTCCAACTTTGAGATGCATAATTCCAGCGTTTCTTCAAAAAACGCGATTCATAAACGCACCAAGGACGAAGAAGCCATATATGCGGAGACAAGCGAAAAAATCAAGCGCGGATTAGGAAAAGCTACAGCATCCACTGGGACTCCCATTGCGAGTCTAAAAGGAGGTGCAAAATACATGACACAGTTGTCCAATGTTGGTGGCGGCTCCGTTAAAATAGGAGGCGGCGGCATAAAAGAGGGGTTTAATACATTTGCAAAAAATCACATGGCCAAAGGTGCTTTGGGCAGCAAAAACTTATTATCGTATACCAATATGAAAGATTCGACCCAAAAAGCTTTAAGAAAGCCCCGATCCAAATAATTTTTGCAGCATCGCCGCATCTCTCATATGATTCAGAATTCGGTATTGTGTATTATTGAAAAGCGCAAATAAGAATGCAGATATTCCGTCATTTCAGAAAAGTGAACTTGCCTTACATGTAAGATTGTTTTCATTGGATGTAGTGCTACCAATCAGTAAGAGCGGAAAGGACATCAGATATGGCTGATATTATGATTGACAATTGGACATTGCAACGCGCTGCCATTAGTATAAATGACACATACGAAAAAATCTCTTCTCCGAACGAAGAATATGTCAAGTTGATTGAAGCTCTCGTCTTATGGGATCATGTCTACTTCATAGATAATGAATACTCTCAATATTGGAAAAAGTTTTTGTATCGCTTTGGTTACGAAAAATATCTGTCACCCTTTGCAATACCTAAAGAGGAAAATATCTCTGTTCATAGTTTAGGCGATATAGAAAACAGCATTATTTCTGAAAAGGCGCTTATGTATAGTACGTTCTGCAACAAGCATAATATTTCATATCTTCCATGCAAAGAACGTGCAGAATACCTTCAGCAGTGCAATCTCATTTCTCCATGTAACCGAAAGGATGTCATGGACTATTTCGACAAATCTTTAAAAGAGTACTATGAGTCACTAAACCATCGTTTGGGAAAATCAAAAATAAAATTCTCACAGCCTGTTCTTTTTGACTTTATCGCTGCTAATACAGCTTCAGACAAGTCCCTAATACAGACTGCGCTGCAAATTAGATCAGAGCGTGAAGTTGCAGAGTTCCGTAGCTGGTTAACAACATTTGAGCAAGAAATTCAGTACGGGAATTGGCAAGAATTGGAAAAACTTCTTGTCTATCTCCCTGCACTGATTTCGGATATAACTAAAGTTATTCCAGCAACGCGAGAATTCGAGATTCAGATCGGGCTTTCACCCGCCATCGGAATCTCTGTCCCATTTGGAAAATCTGCCAGCAAATTATTCCATGTTAATTTTTTGAAAACTCTCTCCAGCTTTGCAATTCAAGGTCGATCCATGACTTGAGCGCATAATCCTCAAATATAAACCAGTTCTGTCGGTAGGATTGACATAGACACCCCATAATGCTTTTCGCAGCTCTTTATGTAGGAATGTAACATGTGTGAAAGTCAAAAGTCTGTCGCTCATAGTTCAGCGAAGGGCCCAGCCACAGCTGGGCCCTTCGTTTGCATGGCAAAGCCAATATTGAAAGGTCGAATGCTTTAGGTCCTCTGAAAGGCAATCCCTATTCAAATCAGAATTCTCACCTTTATGGAAGAATTTAAGTGGTTCCCGAAGTTTGGGCTTTAGAAGTAACAAAAGCTCGCATGTCTTCAATAGATCTTCGGAGCTGCAAATCATTGAAGCGCGCATTATATGTGTTTTCAGGATGATGAATTTGGTGTCGAATGTATTCTGTCATACATATCTGCTGCTCTCGCGTTGTGCCATTGGTGTTGATTTTTTTATAAGAAACGGTTGTTTTACCTTGCTTATACTCGTTAAGCCACCCCTGTTCTTCGAGGTAGCCATATAATTCGTCGTGATACCCTTCGGATATCTCGGAAAACGCGAGATAGTTGACTTCATTAAGCGAAGGAAACGGTAACTGTCCCGAGTGCACAGCCTCAACACGTTTTCGAGAGCCATCCGCACAAATCAGTCGGATATTTTTGAAGTCGAGCGCATTAACAAGTACCGCGCTATGAGTAGTGATAATTACTTGAACATTGCTTTCAGCGGAGAGTGTGATCAATGCATTGATAAGTTTTTTCTGGTTTTCTGAATGCTGTGACGTTTCCGGCTCCTCAATGGCGTAAATAATGCCGGGAGCATTTGCTTCATCCTTGCGACGCTCAACTTCTGCACGAAAGAAATTAAGCAATATCAGTCGCTTAGATCCGCTACCACGTTTGTTAATAGGAATGCTCTCATCTCCGGAAATAGTGACCGCTTTGAACACATCTGCCCATTTCAGGCTTGAAGCAGGTGGAATGACAGGACTCAATGTATTGGCTATATCAGGACTCATCTCTCGCAGCTTTTCAAGAGTACGCGTCGCAACCTCTTGCAGCTTTCCTTCTACAATTTCTGCAACATGATCTAAGGTTTGGCTGATACCTTCATCTTGTAATATCTCTTTTACAGCCGCATGTAAAGGATCTTGAACTTCACTGTCGCTATCACTGTTCTTTCGGTCGGCTTGAAATAAAGAGTAAACCGGAAGATATTTTTGGAGCTTCTCCCAAATGGGTTTGGCATCACCTTTAGTTACATCCAGTTCGACTGAATTAACCTGCAAATCATCACCGTAGTAGCTCCAAATTGCCGTTCGCATTGCAGCGTTTCTCGTCTTATCTTCACATGGGATATCTCTCGTCTCAATTATTTTTCTAAGATCACTATCTTTTTTAGTAAGTAGGTCTGCACATTCCGGATTCGTCGGATGCATCGCACAAATAAAAACTTTTGGTGTACCTGCATTAGGATAACGTTTGACAACTTCAAGCAAGCCGTCCGAATTAAGCAGATACTCTGCGCTAAGTGATGTCTCATTTGTTGTGTCGATAACAATCTTTTCAGGAAGATCTGTAAAGCAGACCCGGATTGAGATATCTGTTTCTTGACGCGCTTTACTTTCAACATTCAGATCTGCCTTGTCCAGTTTTGTTACGCCTTTCCCGTCATTAAAGAAAATGTCAAGTGCCTCTAAAATAGTTGACTTTCCAATATCATTTTTCCCAACGAATGCTGTTAAATCTTCAAAGTCGCTATTAATCTCATCGCTGTAGCCTCTAAAGTTTTTGATAGCCACGTTTTTGATTTTCATAAAAGTCCCTCCATTTTGAATTGCAGCCGTGAAACGACTTCCCACATTTGTGGTGTGTTGCGTGTCGAAAAACGTTGCATATTGTCTACTATAAAATGCTTGCATATTGGAATCTCACAGATTGCTGGATTCCAATATTGCGAGCATCGATAGTGGAGGGGTATACTTGCTATAATGATACCAGATCATAACGGTAAAATAGCAGCGCACTTTGAAAAGCCTGCTCAACATTGACGAAGGGGATGCAAAATGCGGAAAAGATTTGTCAAGTTATTACTTTTTAAGGTGGATACACAATACAGACTTCTCTATGGGTTCAGCAGTGAAACCGAGCAATCCTCATATCTGTGGAAGGCCTTTCCTGCGGACAAGAAGGGGCAAAAGTTGATTGTAAAGGCGATCCTATCGCCAAGCGAAGCAGATAATTTTTCGATAAATCTGACGGGTACCGAACCAATCATGTTATGCGAAAGGGTAACTCTCAAATCGCCGCAGTTGTATAAAAGAGAGCAGCTCCTATATTCTGATGATGAAGAACAGCAGACTGTGCCCATATCCGAATTCTGTTATCTCTCTGAATTTTGGAACAGAGAAAAGCATTCTCTGTTGAGTGAGATACAAAATGAATTCAGTGCAGATGGCAGAACGCGCTACGAGCAAACACTTGAACTTCTTGAATGGGCAAAATGCAACTGTGGAATCGACTTCTGCATGGATGGACGCCGTTTTGGCAACTACGAAGTGTATTATCGTACCCCTGAGAATAGCAGTTTTGAAATAGATATCCACAAGGATCAAGGCCTGCGGGTTACAACGATTCGCAAGCGCAAAGATTTTGCAGAAGACATCATTGTTAACTGTATCGGAAAGTATAAAGACTATGTGATCTGTAATCAGACACAAGTATGGCCTGCAAATAAAAAGGAAATCTACTTCGAGGCTAATGAGCCAATGACATCGGTTGTGGTCCACGCATGGAATGCCGCCACAGGAAAGCTAATCGTCTCCCAAAGCATTGCGCTGATGATGGGACTCTCCATCATCTCGAGGTGGGGCGGTACTCCATATCAAATCGGAGACTCTTGGACAAATAAATTATTACATTCTGCAGCAAAGAGCAGCGAACTGATTCGAACTCAACTCATGAAAGTCCAACGCATCACTACGGATCGTGCAATCAGCATTCGCAGCGAACACGAGTCCGTGTTAGATGAGGCGATGGAGGACGGCTACTCTCTTTTTAAAGATTATCAGGGAAAAAAAGAAACTGGGGCATTTATTTCTAACGCCCCCACAACCGGAGAGATCGATAGCTTTTTGCAGGTAAGAGCATATATTGAGCAATCCTCTGTTTGCAAGGCGGTAATTGCCGATCCATACTTCTCTGCACGGGCAGCAGAAAAACTGTTGACGAGAATACAACGAACAGACCTTGAACTGGAGATCATTACCTCGCTTGGCTCGCTTGATCCGGACACAAATCAAAAAAGTAATGTTTGCGAGGAAACTCGCGCTTTTTTACAGCGGACAGCACCCCTTCTCCACAACAATCTGGTGGTAAGAAATCTGACGCGTGGTGAAAAAGGCGTCTTTCACGACCGATATCTGATTCGATATCACAAGGACGGCACGATCGATGGATTCCTTCTGAGTAATTCTCTCAACTCTATGGCGCAAAAGTTTCCGCTTGTCATAGCTCCGTTGGAGCATCGGGTATGCATGGAAGTTTGTGAGTACCTGAATAGTCTCTCTGATTCCGATATCCAACAGCAGAAGCCAAGAGCATTGAGAATCTCAAATGAGGTCCTTTTTTCCTCTGAGACATACCGGTGTCAGGTTCAAAGCGAAACTTCAGCAGAGTCAGCAGCGGAAAGGTATTTGCGGCAGTGGTATGATGAATTGTCAAATCAGATATGTATTTGCAAAGATGATTTCTCTACAGTCCTTACGGCCGTAGCAGAGCGAGCGCAAAGTGATCGAATAGATGCATGTAAAATGCTTTGTTATGCGCTGAGCAATATTTGCACGAGCCAAGTGGAATCGCTAACGGAAATGCTTCAATCCACGGGTGGAGTTAAGGCTCTGTTCTTATCAGAGTTTCCAAATTTGGCAAAGGCCGCTGAGCAGCAGTGTGATTATCTGAAGTGTGGAGCATCTTCTCCAGAATATACGCTGTGGGCGTTACTAAACGGAAAAGCTCGGCCAAGCCCACAGGGGTACCACTTGCTGATTGACCATGCAGGACATATCCATTTACGCGGACTCACATGGTTAACCTGCGGATACCATATGGCGCTCAAATTAGATATTACAGGATTCCTGACGCTGCTAAGTCAGCTGCGTTCTCCAATGATGTTTGATACACTGGCCTTTCAAATGGCAATCTCGCCACTCGATAGAGAACTATATTGTGCAGCAGCTTGCTCGGAACTGCTATATGTCCGCTTATTGAGTGCAGAATGGCTTTTTAATGCTATTCGCGACGAAAGGTCACAGTTTGAAGTTGCCAGAGAGATTTGGAATCGCTTTGAACCGGATGTGAGAGCTTTACAGGAAGCTATCGTGCTATCTAACGTTGTATTTCACGTTAGGACACGGCGGTTAGAATCAGAGGCGCAGTGGCAAGCAATTCAAGAGGTACTGCTGTCCAAATTAGCATCCGACCTTCCTGCGTGCAGCGGTGAGGTAATAAATACCGCGTTAGATTGGCTGCATGATAGCAATGCCGTATCACGAGCAACTCTTCTTATGACACTTGCTGAAAGAATGGAAAACTCTCATCCGCAGAAGCAATTGCTGGCAAGGGCAGAACGAATCTTAAAACGAGAAATTCAAGACTGCCAAACCGCCTCGGATATTCCTAGGTCAATAGCACTCTATTTGAACTGCGTAGATGCGCTATACGGTGAAAATGCAGAAAATCACATTTTCAAGGATATTTTAGATTGGAACACATTTGAGGACGCCACAGAGCCAGAATTGCAAAACTACGATTATCATCGCTCGCGCAACGCCTTCATTTTAGCTCAGCGGCAGATTCAAATACTGGAAGGAATGTTAGTAAAGTGGCCTGAATCGGAAAAAGCAAAGGCTTGGCTGAATGCCTGGGCGTGTCGGTTAAAGCAAATACCCGAAAAACTCTGAACCGTCGTTGCATAGAATAAGCAAAGAGGCGCCGGGAGCGGTATACTCCCGGCGCCTCTTTGCTTATTCTTGATCGATAACAGGTCGACAAAAGCAGATAGAATTATCGAAACCGCATGGTTGCTATGCCTATCTTATTGATCGAATCATTTCTTGGATCAAGGGCTCCTTGTCAGGGAACTGCACCTTCACCATATCCAAACAGCGCTCCATATTGCTTCTGACATCCTTTTTTGTCAGGCGGTAGCGCTCGTTATGTATCTGAATTCTGTCGCTCTGCACCTCTTCAACTTGCTGAGTGAGCTTTTGATAAATCGTTTGAAATACCATTCTACGATCAACACGAAAAACCTCTCTGTCTGGATATCGTAAAAGCTCGATGGCAGAGAGCCATTGCGGAGGCGACAGTTGGGGAGCAGCGTCCTCGTCAGCATTTTCAGGCAAGTGATCAAAGCGCTCTGTCACATTTGTTGCACAGAAGCTGGCAATGGCCGCATCTTTATAGTCATTGCAGCGGTCATGGTCCTGTTTTGCCTGTTCCAACAGAAGACGCCCCTTCCAGTAATGTCCCATCGCTAGCCCGCCGTTGATGGCAATATTAAGTGAGGTCAACTGTGTGCTGCTCGATTCGGAGACGTAGCCCTTGAGCACGAGCTCAGCCTTCTTCATGTGAGAATACGGCTGGCTGCCGCGCTGAATGCCGCATACGATTTGAAGCACACGGTAGGCAAGCGCATAGTTGTCGTTTAAAGGCCAACCATAAGGTGCGGCATGTTGCTGGACAAAGGTGCCGATATCAGGATGCCTCCTAAAAAAAGGAATCCTTTGGTCAGCTTCATACTGATTTGCCTGATTGATCAACATCTGTGCCAGCAGATTCAACGCACCACCGCTTGTCCCAATCGCAGCCAAAACAAGGTATGCCTTGCTAACATAACCAAGGCGGGCGATCTCTTGATAGTTCTGATTGTTCTGATTAGCGGCGGAGACATATTTTTCATACGCCGCTTCAAGAATAATCTGAAAAATGTCGCAGCACGCCAGAACATTGCCCAAGCTGGGCTTCCATCGAGGGAATAAATTTCTCCTAAAAGTACGAACAGCTTCATCCCGTTTGTACATCGATCCCTCGTGATAGTCCCTGACAGCCTCCCGAACTGCATCAGCCAGCTGAGAGGAAAAAGGCAGCGTACCGTTCATCTTGGTATCCGTCACGTTGAGCATATCTTCCATACGGGCGTTGAGACATAAGGCCACCTGAAGGTAGCCGTCCGCTTTTGGAATATTTAATTTCTTTTCGCCGTTGATACACTGTTGGGCATATCCGGCACATTTGATCAGATCTCTTGTCCCCGCAATCCCCGTTCGATAGTCCCTAGCCAGCATTGATAGCGCAAGCGAGAAAAAGAGGCAGTATTTTGTCTGCAGCGGATCACTCTCATTCAGTGCCTTAAAAGACAGCACAAACCTTTCGCAGAGTGTTGATCTAAGCTGACATAATTGGGAGTGCTCGTTCTTAGAAAGCTCACCGCGACGGATGACGGCATCAAGAAGGCGAATCAAGATGGCCGGCAAAGCAATCTGTGCGCAGGTGTCAGAGAGGTCGGTGGTGTCTTGCGCGCTGATATCATAGATAGAGAGGCCAAAGTATTGCCGTAAGATCGAAATAGCATCAAAGAGAATGCTGTTATCAAGAGTTTCGAGCTGTAACAGAAATACCTCCTGCGCATCAGGGGACAGCGCAGCAAGATTGATTCCGTTGCAGAGGCCATAGACCACGTTTGCAATATGAAACGCAGCAAAGAAATCTCTATAGTTATCGTGACAGAAGCTGATATTTCTTCCGTGATGACAGAGCAGGCCGGATGGGAAAACAGTATAGGGAATAGCTGCTGTCAAATCAGAAATATCAGGATTACTATCCTGATAGAGTTTACGCAGAGTGTTCCAAGGTTTTTCCAGCGTCTCAGGGTTCTGATTCTTATATTCATTCCAAATGTCTATGGTCGGCAGATATGCAGAAAGGCACGCATATGTGCGGGCATAGGCATCACGCCTGAAGAAGTTAGGGCTCTTTATGGGTGTAAGCGCGGGATCTAAACGGGAACTGAGCGCCATTTGATACCCCAGATACGGTAGCACTTTTGTCAGGATAAAGCCGCGCAACTCACGCTCGGCAGAGGTAATATCGCTTCTTAGATTGTTAATCTCGCGCAACAGCATTTGGAGCATCAATGTGGTCTTCTCCGGAGTACCATTATTCAGGTGGTCTCGAAAAGCATCTGTGATCCATCTTCCTGCATCCTTGCCGGACGGCTGCATAGCCTGGCGATAAAGCACCAAATAGAAGGGAGTATCCAGAATATTACGAGCGGCAGGAATCAAACAGCGCTGATTTGGCTCAATATAGTCATCAATCTGCTCCTGCGACAGTTCCTTAATGTAGCAGTTGTGGAAATAAAACTTTAATCTATCAATCTGGTCAGCGTCAAAACCGTTTTCATATTCCAGCAGATCCATGTAGGTATCCAGCGGATCACGATTGCTGAGGATAATGGCTGCCTCCGGGTATTTCTTATCTGAAATGTCAAGGATATCCCTAAGGCATCGGATTTGCATCGTTGTGGTCGGAATCTCATTGAAACCATCCAGCAGGAATATAAAGGAAGCGTTGCGATCAACCTCTGTGAGCTTATATTCCTCACGCATATAGTGGAGAATGCGATTCTCGTTGTTCTTTGACTTGCTGTTTATTCCGTAAATTCGTCTCAGCTGAATATAGAGCGGAGCAATATTGGGAGCGTTGGATGATGAGGTCAAAGAAAAAGCGAGATTCAGCAATGTACTCGTTTTTCCGACTCCGCCACAGGACGAACCGCCCTTCCCAACCAGTTGAAAATGCCGCACGTCTCGATGCTCTTCTAAAAGCTGGAGCATCGGCGACGGAGCTGCATCCCCGCGGTTTTTATACTCATTGGTGACGGTACCATCCGGCGACTGGTATGTGATTCCCGGGAGGATGTCAAGAGATAGCTTCTTGACATCCCGAGCGTATCTTTCATGAAGTCCGGCGCTAATATCCCGCATATTAAAGACAGGGATTGCACGGCAAGGAGCGATTTCCCAACGCCATTCTATCCAACGATAGGATGTTACATTTACACGCCATTGCGGGCTGGCAGTATCCATTTCATAAAGGTAGAAGCCAATACTGGCTGCGTCATCTCCTTGGGCTTTATAAATGCTTGGCGCTGTAAAGCAAGGGATAGCACGCCCACCGTCCAGCAGGATATTGTCCTCACTGTACTGATGGCAGTCTCCATTCAGATAGGCACGAACATTCAGGTCCGCAAGAATTGGCTTTAACGCTTTGCGTTGGGTAAAGGCTAACTCAGCGTAATTGTGATGAGCCAGGACCATGGTAGGAAGTGTGCGATCAAAGGTATCATCGTGACCAAGATCATTGAGCGCACAGATGTCGAGTATTTGCGCCAGGTAGGTATTAGAGCAGCTAAGCAGAGCAGAATTTACATGAATCAGATTGATCTTGTCCTTCCATTTTCTGCAAAAGGTGTCTGCATATGCAAAGGGATCCCTATCTCTCAAAAACGTCGCAGGACCGCAAATTGACTCAACAGCTTCACAATACTCAGAAAAGCGGTGCGACAGATGGCTGCCGTCAGCATTCAAAGCATCGCTCGGAGCGTTTCGGAGGTGTTTGAGGCGCTCGATTGCAAAGTCTTCAAAACTTTTGCTTGCCGCCTTAGCCGCCTTTTTTGCTTTTCTTTCAGCATCCTTTCTTCCCTTTTCCGATTTCACCGCATCAATCTCTTCAGTCAAAGACCGGTATGGATCAACATCGTGGTTGCCGGGGACGATAAAAACGTCCTCGTTGGGGTTCAAATGATATCGCTCCGCCAGCCCTGCTAAAAAGCGCTTTCCTTCGTTGTAATCTCTTCCGTAAGTATGCAGATCTCCCGTAAAAACAATAAAATCAATATCTTTATCAGGAAAGTCCTCCTGCCTCACCGGCCAGTCACCCATCATCTCGCGGTCATAGTGAAGATCCGAAATATGCAGCCATCTGATTTTTCCCATATACCCACACCCTCCTTATTATGACTTACTTTGATAGTAGACGCTATTTCTGAGTCATGTTAAATTCTTCTATTATGATATGTTTCTGGGGAGGGAAAATGTTGCAAGTCGTCGATTTATTTCCAAAAAATGGCGTAACGGTTAAAATTGCGAATCACTTTTTGTGTGATTTACTAGTCCATTTCTAAAAACGGCCCTGACAGGTTGCGACGCAACCCGACAGGGCTGTTTTGCTGATAAGAATGAATACACACTCTCATTATATATAAATTAGCGAAACAACACCAAATTTTCGAAAGTTAGCGTTTTATCGTCAATTACGGGGCAAACTATTGGTAGAATTGATGCGATTAAACTAATCAGGAAGGAGGAGTTCGTATTACACTGACCAATCTGATTGCTGCTCGCATCAATCAACTACGCAAGTCCAGAAAGCTATCAGTCAACAAGGTGGCAACAATGAGCGGACTCCCCTATTCCACCGTGAACAGCTTACTTCGAGGAAAGTCGGATTCGCCTAACCTAAAAACACTTATCCGTATCGCCACAGCATTTAACATGACGATTGTTGAGTTCTTGAATGTTCCTGAAATTATTGAATTTTCAGAAGATGATTTGGAGGACGAATCTGAAAAAAATGAAGGGCAAGAAGAGACCGACAAGGCGTTAAGGGAGGTGGTGCATCGTGGAGAATAAATACGCCCACAGTGACTTTGACAGCTTTTATCTAGAATACAGCCCCAAATTATGGCGCTTGGCCTACCGTCTTACTCGAAATCGTTATGATTCCGAAGATTTGGTAGACGAAGCGTTTCTGATTTATTTGCAAAAATCAACAACTATGGTCATTGATAATCCCGAAGCATATATTACGCGCATATTGGCGAATCTAGTTCGAAACTACGCCAGATTAAGTTGGCATAACGAATTGCCTATAGATGTTCTGCCCGAGAGCACACTTAGCACAGATGGGGTTGGAATGCGTCTCTGCGAAGTCCTTCCTAAAGGCTTGTCTCCACAGGAGCAGGAGATACTTCTTCTGCGCTTTGAGGAGAGACTCTCGTATTCAGAGATAGCAGACGTCCTTAAAATCAAAGAGGCCAGTTGCCGCTCACGACTTATGCGTGCAAAGGCACATTTACTGAATCTCTACGAAAAAGAAAAAATTCTTTGATATATGCAACATTTTGCCAATGTACCAACACGGCACTTAATAGGAGGTGAAGGTGTGTTAAAGATGTTTCGAGGGCGTGATCGTCGCTCACAGGGTGGGGTCAGCCATAATGACGTCCAAATTTTCAAGCATCTTGAAGAAGCAGATGTGGATACCCTGATCGACGAGTTGGCCGTACTGACAGACAATGCTGCTGACGGCAATGTTGACCTTGACAAGATCAATGCGTATCTCGACGCATTGGACGAAAAAGACCCTATACCATTTGGGGTATCTGCCGAGGACTCGCTGGCGAAGTTTCATGCCCGCCATGATCTGCTGACAAAAGAACTCTCAAAATCCCACCAAAAGCGATCGAAATCAAAGCGAATCGCTGCTAAAATCGCTGCTTCTTTTGCCGTTTTATGTATCGTAGGTTCTCTGACTGCAGAGGTATGTGGGATAGATTTGTTTTCTACAATCGCCAGATGGACAAGCGAGATATTCGTAACCGTCAAAGCAGGCAGCGGCTGGACAGACATGGGACAATAGTAGTGGGGAGTTGTGAAACTTTCCACCACTATAATGTTCAGGGTGTGAAGTAAATGACGAGCAATGAGCTGAAACATGAAGCCAAGAAGCAGGAATGGAGCATGTCTATACAGGAATGCAGGGGCAGCGGTCTCTCTGTAAGTGAATGGTGCCGGCAGCGGGGTGTTACGACAGCCACCTATTACCGTTGGGAACGTGAACTGTTGACAGGCGTACGGAAAAACGGAGCACCGCCATCAACGGCCGTGACCTTTGCGGAGTTACCGGCGCCGAAACAGGTATCACGCAACGTTGCGGAACGTTCCGCAACGTTGCATATTGGAAACGCCAGTCTGGACATTTACCCCGGTTGTGACGCGGAACAGCTGAGACTGCTGGTGGAGCTCCTACGCCTATGCTGAACGATTTCACCGGTGCAGATCAAGTCTATATCGCCTGTGGCTACACAGATCTGCGTAAAGGCATAGACGGCCTGGCGCGGCTCGTCCAGCAGCAGTTTGAACTGGATCCGTTTACCAACACGCTGTTCCTGTTTTGCGGACGGC
>ERZ779658.1201-NODE-1201-length-20453-cov-10.626385_pt1 | contig 20453 bp, 15 predicted proteins | sample MGYA00511485_ERZ779658 | MGnify/ENA primary metagenome ERZ779658 (study PRJEB29588, sample SAMEA2162182) | human gut metagenome | biome: human gut; feature: human-associated habitat; material: faeces | place: Denmark | collected 2008/2010 ... | reverse complement strand
TCAGCCGGTATATGGTGCTGCATGGCGAACATACTCCGGCGGTGATTCCGGACGAACAGATGGAACGGTTCAAATTTATGCTGGATTATTCGGACGAGGCGGTGGAGATGTGTACCGAGCCATTGGCTCCGGGAGAATTGATACGGGTGGTCAAAGGTCCGCTAAAGGGTCTGGAAGGAGAACTGGTGGAAGTGGATAGAAAAGCGAAAGTGGTGGTAAGACTGGATTTGCTGGGATGTGCTGGGGTTGATATGCCGGTAGGGTTTGTGGAGAAGATGAAATAAGGATGGCGGACGCTAGGAAATGTGGAGGGGAATTTGTAACTTTGCGGTAAGAAAGGAGAATAAAGGCATGCGTTTGCAATCTAAGGAAATACAGACCATCATCCAAATAGCCAAAGATATTTATGGTGAAACAGTGCAGGTATATCTCTTCGGTTCTCGTCTGAATGACGAAAAGCGCGGAGGAGATATTGATTTATTAGTCCGCAGCACGGGAGAAAAGAAGGGTGTATTGGCACGCATCCGCATGACCGCACGCTTGAAACTGCATTTGGGCGACCAAAAGATTGACGTCATCGGTGACCATGAGGATTCACCGGTAGTACAGGAAGCCTTGAAAAACGGAATACAACTGATATGACAGAAAAGAAAATTCACAGGATTATTCTTTGCTTGAAACGGATGTTACCGTCATTTTGAATGAACTGTTTTCCAAAAGTGCCTTCAAAGGCAACAGACACGCTTGAGGTGTGATACAGGCTATTCTTTCCCGAAACTTTTTTCTATAACATAAACTTCGTAACAAAGTTATCGAGAGGAAGCAAACGCATTTAGAAATTCACCGTTAAATAAGATTTTCTCTACCATCTACTAATTTATAAAAAAGCAGTCGCTCGATCTGTGACCGTGTGAAAAAGAGGTAAGGTTCATATCCTATCTTGGGTCGGAATATAGAATTCCATAAAGAAATAGTTAATATTAAACAAGATTCATTCGTTGGTAAATGAAACCTGACCCATCCTGTAAGAGAAATTTAATTGGAAGAAATTTTCTAAATTCATATTGTTGACTATTAGCTCATTAAAAATAACATTTTTTCTTGAAATCAGAAAGATATCTATTAAACAAATAGAAGAAAAACTTTTAAAATAAACATTCCATCCATCAATGTCTGACAATTTTAACAAAAATCGCTTAGCTAAAAACACCATTTTACTTTATGTACGTATGCTGTTTACGATGTGGTTAAATTTGTATACCACACGTTTAACACTTGCCAATCTTGGTGTAGAGGATATGGGAATCTATGGTGTCGTTGGTAGTATTGTCAGTATGTTCGCTGTTTTCAGTGGTGGAATGGGCAATGCCGTACAACGTTTTCTGACCTATGAAATAGGACGTGATAACGGTGATCCAAATAAAGTATTTTGTTCTTGCTTAAATGTCATATTCTTATTGTCCGGAATCATATTTATACTACTTGAGGTCGGAGGTCTATGGTTTCTACATACCAAAATAAACATACCAGCGGAAAGTATGGATGCAGCCCAATGGGTGTTTCAAATATCAGTACTCACTTGTATAGTCAATCTTATAAGTATTCCTTATAATTCACTAATCGTAGCACATGAAAAAATGAATGCTTTTGCTGCTATCAGTATTCTTCAAGTAATCTTAACATGTGCTTCAGCCTATTGCCTTAGTTACTTTCCTACCGGCCGTTTATTAATCTATGCTATATTGATGGCAACAATAAGCATATTAATAAGAATAGCTTATCAGATATATTGCCATCGCAAATTTCCGGAAGTCCATTACCATATGATTATAGACAAAAACCAAATAATGCAAATTGGCAAATTTGCCGGTATATCCTCTGCTTCCGGTGCTTTGCAGGTTCTTTCGTCACAAGGGTTTATCCTCGTTATCAATCTTACATTCGGGGTGGCTATTAACGCTGTATATACAATTTCAATGCAATTGAAAAACTCAGTTCTGTCATTTGCTCAAAATTTGCAACGTGCCATTGCTCCACAAATAACAAAAACATATGCCAATGGTGAGCTGGATATACATAAAAAGCTTGTCTATGCAGGAAGTAAATTTCAAGTATTTCTTATTTTTTTTATAATGATACCATTTCTTTTTCAAACGGAATATATCATGCACCTCTGGCTAGGTAATGTGCCACCATATGCTGTGACTTATGCACAATGCACCATATTTCTGAGTCTTACCTATGCTTCTTTTGAAACAATACGAACAGCAGTATATGCAACCGGTAATATTACTAAATTTATGATATGGCCCGAAGCTATATATTTATTAGTTTTGCCTATCAGCTACTATGCCGGCATAATAACCAATGATCCTAATGCCCTGATAATAGCAATGGTATTGTATGAAATATTTGTTTGTACAATACGAGTATGGATAGCATCAAAAGTTTCAATCATAAGAATAAATGAATTGCTTAAAAAAGTAATCAAACCTTGCTTCTGCGTAGCAGTACCAGCATTGTTTATATGCAAAATAATTACATTGTTTATTCCACAGACTATTTGGGGGCTAATCTCGATTCTCTGTTTAAACAGCATTTCATTAAGTTTAATCATTATAGTAATCGGATTAAGCAAACAAGAAAGAAATATGATAAGTACATTCTTAAAGAATAAAATGAAATAAACAGTAATGACATATATACTTTCTGATTATTGCCAATTGTTTAGAAATAAAAATAGACTATTTTATTCAGAGTTCGGAATGGTTATAATATTCTGTTAGGAAAAATAAAAAGATACAGCTAAAGTTTAGCATTTATCAATTAAGGAATATCTCTAATTTAATTACTTAGTTTAACGAAAAGACCAGCAATAAACACTCAAATGAGAGTTCTCCCCCATTGAAAGATTTTACAAACCCACTAAACTAATGTTTATTTCAAAACCATTTCTTTACTCAATTTAGAGTAAAAAGCTTTCTAATAACTTAAAAATTCAAGTTTAAGTAATTACAAATACTTATATATGAAAATAATTATTACCAGTATGGGACGCGCCCATTTATTAGACAGTGCCCGCGAATTGCAAAAATTAGGGCATGATGTAACATTCCTATGTTCTACCCACCATAATACTTTCAAAAAATATGGTCTCAACAAGGGCGGTATAAATCTTATATATTATGTATTTCCATTCTATTTTCTTTATCGAAAATTCACTTGCTCATTTACACGGGAACTATACCGTGCCTCGCTTGACTGGGTAGCATATTTTATATTATTATGGAATAAAAAATGCGATGTTTACATAACTCAAAGCCCAAACTATTGCCATACAATGAAAATGATGAAAAAACATTTTGGAGCAATCTCCATTTTAGACAGAGGTTCTTCTCATGTAGACTATTTTAACAAAATGAAATTAATATATGATGGAACATTACAACCTGCCAGCTACATCAAAATGGATAAAGCACAATATTATAATGCTGATTATATCTTAGTGGGCTCAAATTATGTTAAAAACAGTTTTATTGACAATGGATTCCCTTCTGAACGGATTATCGTGAATAATTATGGTATGCGCCTAGATTATTTTAGACCTACAAAACTTGACTCAAAAGAAATATACGACTTAATAATGGTAGGTAATTGGTCAAAACGTAAAGGTTGTGATGTACTTATTGAGGTTTGTAAAAAATATAACTATTCATTATTACATATAGGAGCTATTTCTGATGTGGAGTTTCCTAATGAAATTAATTTCAAGCACCATAATACTGTTCCTGAATCTGAATTAGTTAACTATTATTCAAAAGCAAAAGTTTTTGTTTTGTTATCCAAAGATGAGGGACTTGCATTAGTGCAACCTCAAGCTGTTGCATGTGGTTTACCATTAGTTATTACTAAACACACAGGAGGAGATGATTTGTTACAATATATAGATAATAAAAATTATATTAAGGTCGTAGATAATTTTAACGATATAGATGAAATAGGCATTAATATACAAAATGCTTTAGATATAGCAAACAGTCAAATTGGCACAAGAAAATATTGCAATATAGAAAATAAACTTTCTTGGAAAGCATATGGTGAGCGTCTTAATAAAATTCTTTTTTCAATTGTAAAATAAGGACTGTGTACTATGGGTTCAATAATAGAAAATCACACAGACAGAAAAGAAATCATAAACCTTTTATGTATCCTATTCATTTTAGGAAGCAGTTTCTTATCTTATATAATACCGTCTTTAAAAAGTCAAATATTTTCAATAGGACTAACTTTATTTGGTTACATTTGTTTCATATTTACTAACTGGATTTTATTAAAACGATTTTGCTTATCTCACAAACTTATCAAATATTTTATCTTATATGTACTATCAAATCTCATTATTTCCACATTCTTTGTACAAGGATGGGATAATTGGGGATTATATTTTACACACACCTCTATCTTATTTTTACCGATCTGGAGTTACTTGGTTCAATCCAAACAAAAAGGAAAATATCTTTCGATCATATTAATAGTAATTCTATTGTTATCTCTTCTTAAATACCCATATAAAGGGGATCAAACGATGACAAATTTTGGAGGAAGTACAGCTATATTGTATCTATATGCATTGTTTTTTTTCAAATTAAAAAACACAATGAAAATCCTAATTGCATTGTTTTTTATCATGTCCTTCGAATTTGATTTGACTGATCGTACACATCTTATCATGATGTCCTCTGTTGCAATATTAAGCCTGTTAACTATATTTAGATGGAAACTTATAACTGAAAACTTAAATAAAATTCGTAATATACTTCTCTACCTACCAATTGTTCTATTTATTACTGCCAGTATAGGTCTTTTCAATATTTTCAATTTGACCAATACTTCAAAATTTGAACAAACATTTTCTAATGGACAAACAACGGATACACGAACAGAACTTTATAAAGAAATTATTTATGACCAAACTGATATTTTTAATATAATATTTGGGAAATCATTTGCAGGAACATATAATTCAAATTTAAAAGATGCTTATGAATTAGTCAAATTTCATCGCAACGGAGTAGAAGTTGGTATATTAGAATTTTATCTTTGGGGAGGGTTATTTTTTATCATTCTGTTTTTTTGTTTAATTAGAAATGCTTCCGCCTATGCTATGCGTAATTCTCGAAATCACATAATGAAGGTTATTTCTATTTTTGTTGTATTGTATTGGTGTATAATGTCTATTGAACTACAAATGTCACAAAATTCATGGTCAATTGCATTTTGGCTTAGTATTGGATTATGCTATAATGACAGACTGTTGAATATGACAGATAAAAAAATTAGTTTATTCATGAAAAAACGCATCAACTATGAAACTATATTTAAAAAGGCAACTACTAAAATTTAAGTATAGAAATAAATGTATATTTGACAGTGGTACTATTATTTCGAAAAATACGATTTTCGAAGGAATGAACAAAATAGGAAAAAATACCCATTTTGATGGCAAATTAGGCTATGGTTCTTATATTAGTGCTCATTGTGATATTGCAATGACTGAAGTTGGTAAGTTTACATCAATAGGACCACGAGTCGTTGTTAATCCAGGTCGACATCCTTACACTTATCCATATGTAACAACTTGTCCAGCATTCTATTCTATTAGAAAACAAAATTCAGGAACATTTGTAGACTCCACTAAATATGATGAATTCAATTTTGTAAAACCTGGTTTTGTTGTTAAGATTGGCAGTGACTGTTGGATAGGAGAAGGCGCTTTAATTACAGGAGGAGTAACTATTAATGATGGAGCTGTAATCCTTGCTAATGCTGTAGTAACTAAAGATGTACCAGCTTATGCAATTGTAGGAGGAATACCAGCCAAAATAATAAAATTTCGATATAGTGATACTGATATAAACTATTTAATAAGACTTCAGTGGTGGAACAAGTCTTTGGAATGGATTAAAAAGAATAAAGATGCTTTATGTGATTTTGCATTACTAAAAGAAAAATTGAAAAATGAAAAATAGCTTATTTATATCTCAAAATGTTCCCAATACTTTGGTTAAAAAATATAATGTATCTCAAGCAGCAAACAATTTTTGCTTGCATATAAATGAGCTTGAGTATTTTTCTCATCATGTTGCTATTCCACCTGCAAACATCGACCAAAATTTTCAAAACCAAATAGAAGAAAATACTGGTATAGAATATCATTTATGCAGAGTATTCAAGCATAAAGGTATTGGTAAGACAATAAATATTATATTGGATAATATTTGGTTATATTTCCGTATACTAAAAGCACCAGAAAAAAATATTTGGTTTTATAACGTATGGACAGGAAATTTATTATCATATCTTCTTATATATGCATTATCATTTAAAAAAGTCTACATACTATTAGCTGATTATAATCCAGCACGATATAATAGATGGATAGGAAAATCTATACTATGGGCAATACGGCAAGCTAAAGGAGTTGTTTCTCTTTCTGGTAGATGTAATGAAGTTAATCACAATTTTTCATGTATCCCTGGGATAATTCCTAAATCCAAAATCAGTAAACAAATTGGAAGTTTTCATCGAAACAAATGTTTTCTACTTTCAGGAACATTAAATAAAAATACAGGAATTGAGCTTGCTTTAGATGTTTTCAAAAACATCCCAGATGCTACATTATTTTTATCAGGAATGATAAGTGATGATTACAAAATAAAGCTTGAAGAAATATGTCAAAAATATAAAAATATAATTTATAAAGGATTCTTTGAAAAACATTCAGAATATTTGGATTTACTCCACAGTGTAGATTTCACTTTAAGTTTACGTGACCCATTGTCTATAGTAAACCATTATAATTTTCCTTCAAAAATTTTAGAAACATTAGCTTATAACAAAATTGTAATTTCAACAATAGAATATCCAGAACTTAATGGCGTAAATTATTTATGCGTACCATACGATAAAGAAAAATTAACTACATATATTAAAAACTTAATCAATACAGATAGCAAGAATAATACAACAATAACAGCTTGCTTAAATAATACAGAAATACTAATAAAAAAATACTCCGAAGAAGCTTGGTATGATGTTTTTAGGAGTATGGAAAATAAATAGTTTTTATTATGAAAATATTAGATTGTACTTTACGTGATGGTGGTTATTACACCAATTGGGATTTTGATGACGCTCTTGTTACGACCTATATCAATGCAATGAATCAGTTACCAATTGACTACATAGAGTTAGGTTACAGAAATGTACCATCAAATGGCTATACTGGTAAATTTGGTTATTCTCCTGTATCTGTTCTCAAGCAGATAAGAAATAATAGTAAAAAGAAACTAGCAATAATGCTTAATGAAAAAAGTACAAGACCTGATGACTTATCTACACTATTATTACCTATAATAGGATTAGTTGACATGATAAGAATAGCTGTTGACCCAATTAATTTCGAACGGGCTGTAATACTTGCAACAGAAATAAAAAAATTAGGATTTGAAGTTGGATTCAATACTATGTATATGTCTAAATGGAAAGAATATGAAGGTTTTTTGGACAAATTGGAAAAAATAAATGGCATAGCTGATTTATTCTGTATGGTAGATAGCTTTGGAGGAATTACACCATCAGATATAAAAGAGATAACCAAAATAGTAAAAGAGAAGACAACATGTCCCATAGGTTTTCATGGTCATAATAATCTACAGCTGGGACTAATAAATACACTTACAGCAATAGAAGAGGGTGTTGACTTTGTTGATGCGACTATATTAGGTATGGGACGTGGCGCCGGAAATCTCAATATGGAACTTCTTCTTACAATGCTTTCTAAACGAGGATTAGAAGTAAATTTTAATATATTAGGAGATGTGATTTTCTCATTCCAACCTCTATTAGATAAGTATGCATGGGGAACGAATTTACCATATATGTTATCTGGTGCAAATTCAATTCCACAGAAAGATGTTATGGATTGGGTTACCAATCGTACATATAGTTTCAACAGTATAGTTTTAGCTTTAGATAATCGCCGCAATGGTATAGAAGATAATGCACATTATCCGTTATTACCAAATATTTCCGCAAGACGAATGATGATAGTAGGTGGTGGTAATAGTGTTGTCACACATACGAGTGCCATAATCGAATTTCTACAACGAAACCAAGATATTATTGTTATTTTAGCAACTTCTCGTCATGCAACTTTATTCAACAAGATAAACAACAAAAAAATATATTGCTTGGTGGGTAATGAAGCTAAACGTATGACCTGTAATATAAAAAAGAATGAGTTTAAAGGTATATGTGTACTACCTCCTTATCCACGTACAATGGGTACAGAAGTTCCTGAATATGCAAAACCACATACTTATGAACTACCAGAAATAGCCTTTACGAAACAATATCAAGATTCTTGTACAGCTGTGGCACTTAAAACAACAATAGAAGCAAATACAGAAGAGATATTTCTTGTTGGTTATGATGGTTATATGGGTGAAATCCTTTCTGATAAAGAAATGGACTTGTCCAATGAAAACCGAACTTTATTTGAGAATTATATAAACTTTACAGGAAAAAAACTACAATCTCTAACCCCAACCTTATATAAATCTCTTATAGCAAAATCTGTTTACCAATATCTCTAATAGACATTCCCATATTTTTGTAAATTAGCTAGATTGAATTTTCAATATTTTGCACCTACCATAAGGCTAACATGAATATATTCAAAATAGTTTTATTTGTTTTCTCAATTATTACATAAAAAATAAGATATTATGTCAGAAAAAATAGCATTTTTCCTACCAACTCGGAAAGGTAGTGAAAGAGTAAAAAGCAAGAATACAAGGCCATTTGCCGGTATTGAAGGTGGTTTAGTTGAAAACAAAATAAAACAATTGCTCGCAACCAAACATATTGATGAAATATTATTTTCTTCAAATGATGAAATGTGTATTGCAATTGCTGAAAAATATGCCAGTGACAGTAGATTGAGAATTATTCCGCGCCCAAACGAACTTTGTCTCAGTACAACAAATCTTCAAGATTTAATTTGTTATGTTCCCACAATAACCAATGCAGATCACATACTTTGGGGACATGTTACTACACCATTAGTCGAAGCAAAAGTATATGATACAGCTATAGAACAATACTTATCAAAAATTACTAAAGGCTACGATTCATTAGTCAGTGTAAAAGAACTAAAGAACTTCCTATTAAATCAAGAGGGTAAACTTGTGAATAATACAACGGATATACCTTGGCCAAGAACACAAGATTTAGAACCGTTGTATGAAATAAACCATGCTATATTCTTGGCTAAACGCTCTGTCTATACAGAACAAAAAAATCGTATAGGCCAAAAACCTTTATTATATATAATGGACGAAATACACAGCAAAGATATAGATTGGGAAGAAGATTTTAAAATAGCAGAAATAATGTATAAAACACTATTGTAATATGAAAATTGTAACATTTGGTGAAATCATGCTTCGCCTCGGAGCTCCTGATTATTTACGATTAAATCAATGCAATAGTCTTGATGTAAGTTATGCTGGAGCAGAAGCAAATGTGGCTGTATCACTTGCAAATTATGGTGTTCCTGTAGAATATATTACAGCACTGCCTGATAATCCTATTACTAGCAAATGTTTAGATGAACTTCGTGGAAAAAAAGTTAATGTCGACCATGTTGTATTGTGTGGTGAAAGAATCGGAATTCTTTATATTGAAACGGGCTCCATCTATCGACCTTCGCGCATTTTTTATGATCGCTCACATTCTTCTATTACAGAATTAACTCCAGGAGTTATTAATTGGGAAAAAGTTTTTGAAGGAGCTACTTGGTTTCATTGGACTGGTATAACACCAGCACTTTCACAAAATACAGCAAAAGTTCTTAAAGAAGCAATAGATATTGCAAACTCAAGAAAATTAATAATAAGCTGTGACATTAATTATCGAGAAAAGTTATGGAAATATGGTAAAGAGGCCAAAGAAGTAATGCCGGAATTAGTTTCAAAATCTGATATTATTTTAGGCAATGAGGAAGATTGCGAAAAAGTTTTTGGAATAAAGCCAAAGAATTTTAATGCAGAAAAGATAAAAGACAACATTAATCCAGAGATTTTTAAAGATGTTTGCTCACAAATGATGAAAAAATTTCCTCGTTGCAAGAAAATGGTTATTACTTTACGCGGAGCTATCAATGCAAATCATAATACCTGGGCTGGTGTCCTTTATGATGGTAATACCTTATATCAGTCTCCTACATATAATATTACACATATTGTAGATAGAGTTGGTGGCGGAGACAGTTTCATGGGAGCACTAATATATGGATTGAATACATATCCAAATGATAATCAGCATGCACTAGACTTCGCAGTTGCTGCTTCTTGTTTAAAACATACAATAAAGGGTGACTATAACCAGGTAAGTATAGAAGAAGTGGAAAGTCTTCTATCAGGAAATACAAGCGGAAGAATAAAAAGATAAAATATGGATTTTTGGGGTTTAATGATAAAAAAAGACGACATGATTATATCATGTGTTGAAGGAATACGTTCCATAATAATAAATTTTTCACCTTCATTTTTCTGGAGAAAACGACAAATGAGAAAAATTACTCCAGTTGGAGTTGGAAAAGATATCTATATAATACTAAATGCACCATCTCTAAAAACCCAAGATTTAAGTGTCTTAAAAGGAAAGGAGACTATGTTTGTAAATCGTGGGTTTATGCATCCTATGTATAAAGATTTACAACCAGCATATCATGTATTTGTTGATACTAAAATGCTTAAAGGAATATGGCCAGCGACGTGGATTGGAGACATTCTTCAAATGAGCCCTAACACGAAAATATTACTACCATTATCATGGAGTAATATTAAAATCTTTAAGCCATATGAAAAGAGTATTTATTGGCTTAATTGGAATCTTCCTTTTAATAATTTGGGTGTATCAGGATCTTGTTTCTCTTTTGCAATACAACAAAAATTTGAACATATATATTTTACAGGATTTGATGCAACAGGTATAGGTCATGAAATGATAAAGACCGCAGATAGTCATTTCTATGGTAATGATAAGGAACTCGAAAATAAACCAACAGCACAATTTGCGATAGATCTCTTAATGCATTCACGGCATCTCCATGATTTAAATCGCTTAGCCCTTTATTGTAAGAACCATAAAATACAAATAACTAATATTACTAATGGTGGTTTATTAGACATGTTCCCAAGAAAAAATATTTTACCAATTTTAGACGTTTAAAAATACTAAAATGACATCAACAGGAAGAATAAATTATATTGATGAACTTAAGGGATTCATACTATGTTTAGTATGCTTAGGACATATTGCTTATTCAGAACTTTCTTATGTTATGAATTGGATGTCTCTTATGAGAATGTTTACTTTCTTTTTCCTATCAGGATTATTATTCTCACGAAGACGATTTCCAACATTTAAGGATTATGCAATAAGTAAAACAAAACATTTACTTTTCCCCTACATTTGGTTATCATTGTTTTTTCTTATAATAACTTTTCCAATTTATGCTGGTCATATTGATGAAGCATCACGTGGACCCTTATTTATTAAAATAGAAAACACATTAAATTTAGTAGGAATAACATCAAATTTCATATGTTCCTTATGTGCTAATTTTTTCAAAATCTTCATATTGGGAAATTCTTCTATATGGGCAACTCCATTATGGTTCGTTTTTACTCTATGGACTGTTAGTTTATTATATGCTTTTATTGACGAACGTTTCAAAAACAAAATACCATTAATACTGATTTCTATTATATGCATTGGTGCAATTGGATGGGTTTTAAGGAACAATCATAACATTCCTTATAATTTAGGTGCATCATGTACAGCATATGTATATTATGCCTTTGGATCTATATATAAAAGGAAAGCAAAAGATTTTATAGATAAATTAGGGAATTGGGAGATATTTGGATTAAGTATATTGGCCATTTTACTATATTCATTTATAGTTAGAGCTGGATACACCGCTAATTTGTCTCATAATGATTTAGGAAATAATATTTTAACATTTTATACTGGAACTTTTACAGGTGTAATATGGATGTTTTTAATATTTACATTTTTAAATCGTATAGGAATAAAAATTGGTATATTCCGATTTATTTCAAGAAATGCCTTAATAATATTACCATTACATTATTATGTAATAAAACTTATAAATTATCTTAATATAATACCTTTTAGTCATGGAAGCATATATTATTTTTTAATATCATCAATTGTAGTAATAATCATTTGCTTTTTAGGATGTATATTGTTTAGAACTCAATTATACATGTTATTAGGTAAGGAAAAAACATCATTTAGAGAATGTTTTAACAAATAGCCATGACAAAATTTCTAAGTGATAAATTTAAAGTTCTATCATTTATATCCATTATTCTTGTATTATATATCCATTCTGGATTTCATGACTATCCCAATGAAATACAAGGAATGGTATTCAACACTAATTTGCAGAATTTTATTAGTGGAATGATAGGACGATGTGCAGTTCCATTGTTTTATGCGATAAGTGGATACTTATTCTTTACAGGTCTTTATGATGGAGGAAATGCTAATTACCCAAAGTTGTGGTTCAAAATAAAGAAAAGAGGAAAAACATTGCTTGTTCCTTATATTATAGCATGTCTTTTTCCTGTTGTATTTAATTTAGTATTAGAATTTATTCCCGGCATAGAACAATTTGTAAATAATAAAGGGATTTCTAAAAATTTTCATCAACCAATAGATAAGATATTAAATTTTATATATTTTGATTCAGGAAACGGCAGCCCATACGCATTCCATCTTTGGTTTCTTCGCGATTTAATATTTATAGTTGTTCTATCTCCTATATTACTTTATGCGAGCGAAAAAACCAGCAAATATGCAGTTTGTGGAATACTATTCGTTCTGAACTATTTCGCAATACCATTTCTGCCTTTATCAGGTATGTTTTGGTTTATGTTTGGATATTGCTTTTTAGATAAATTGTCTAATTTAAAATCTATATTTATTCCAGTTATCTTTACCGTCTTGTGCATAACAGAAATATTATATCCATGTGAATTATGGAAACAAATAAAAATTCCAATTATTATTATTGGAATAACCTCAATATGGATTTTATATGACAAGTTCTGTCCAAAGGATTTTGAAATTAAAAAGCATAATGTACTCATGAAAGCGTGTGGATTTACTTTCTTCATTTATCTTTTCCATGAACCTACATTAAATATTATCAGAAAAATTTTAATTATCCCATTCCATCATTCAAGTTTTGGATTTGCATTCAGTTATCTTGCAAGCCCTTGGATATTTGCAGTAATATGGATTATTATTGGCATTGGTTTTAAACGAATAATGCCACATATTTATAGTATTTGCCTAGGTGGACGATAAGATATTTTACAAAAAACACAATGAAAATACTACATTACATCCCCAGTATTGATCGCACATCGGGTGGTGTCGGTGCATACATGCAACTGCTAACAACCGAATTGGGAAAATTGGTGGAACTCCACGTTGTAACCCATCGCGAGGCAAATCCGTTGACTTTGGAAAACTGCACCGTTCACTATATACCGAAAAATAACAATCCTTTCTCAAACAAAGGAAAAACGGAATTTTTAACTCTGCTCAATGATATCAAGCCGGACGTGTTTCATGCGAACAGTTGTTGGTTACCATTATCAGCACGCACCACTATCTGGGCTAAGAATATCGGATATACTGTAGTGTATACTCCACATGGAATGCTTGAACCGTGGATTATGAAACGTCATTATTGGACAAAAAAATTTCCCGCATCACTGCTATTCCAAAAACGAGGAATACAAATAGCAAACGTCATACACGCTACGGCAGAAAGTGAAAAACATAATCTTACGCAGCTAGGATGGAACAATAATATAGAAGTAATTCCTAATTGTGTGGAAATAGATAAGATCACAATGAAGGAGTCATGGATACGGAATAAGAATATCTTATTTTTAAGTCGTGTCCATGTCAAAAAGGGTATCAACTTCTTGATAGAAGCTACAGCGAATTTAAAAACAGAATTACAAGGATATACAATCAACATTGCAGGAGAAGGTGAAGAAAGCTATATCAATGAATTAAAGCAATTAGCTTCTAAATTAGGTGTTGAAAATTTAATTCATTTCATAGGAGGTGTATACGGTGATAAAAAGTGGGAACTTTTTAAAAAAGCCGATCTGTTTGTTCTACCTACACATAGTGAAAACTTTGGTATAGTGGTAGCTGAAGCACTTGCATGTGGTACACCTGTCATAACTACCCAAGGAACTCCATGGCAAGAGCTGGAAAGTTATCATTGCGGATGGTGGACAGAAATAGGAACCGAAGCTACGACTAAAGCTCTCAAAGAATTTCTGCAATGTACAGAAACACAACTGGAGCAAATGGGAAAAAATGGAAGAAAATTAATAGAAGAAAAATACTCATCACAAAAAGTTGCTCAAGATATGGTTGAACTATATAAAAAAGTTTGTCTATAAACATGGAACTCAACATAGCAGAAAACCGCAATCATCTGAACTACTCCAAATGGATCTATGTAAAACGTATACTGTGGACATTCGGAAAATTCTTTTTCCGTAATTCTCCCCGTATAGCTTTCGGATACAGAAATACGATACTACGCCTATTCGGAGCTAAAATAGGAAAACATGTCCATATCTACTCCTCCACCGTTATCTGGTTCCCGTGGAATCTGGAAATAGGCGATTGGAGTGCCATTGGAGAAGAAACCCTGATCTATAATTTAGGTAAAGTAACAATAGGAGAAAAAGCTACCGTCAGCCATCGGGTCCATGTATGTGCAGGCACACATGACTATACCGTTCCGGCTCTTCCCCTACTACGTCCCGAAATCCGTATCGGCAATCAAACATGGATTTGCGCTAATACATTCATCGGTCCTGATATAGAGATTGGGGAAGGTGCTGTGATAGGCGCAGGTACAGTAATGGTAAAAGACGCAGAGCCGTGGGGAGTTTATGCAGGAAATCCGGCTAAATATATAAAAAAAAGAATATTAAAGAAATGAATATAGTTAAAAATAATTACATGGGGGGGGGGGGGGGGAAAAAACAAAGGTATTATTCTCTTAAAGTTCATTGCTGCCTTTTTAATAACTTATTCACACATGGGAATATTATTTCCTAAATACGGTAGCTTAGTTACCGGTGGGGCAATAGGTGACGGTTTATTCTTTTTCTGTTCCGGTTTTACTCTATTTATGGGAAGACAAGACGGTTTTCCGAATTGGTATAAAAGACGAATTAACAGAATTTATCCCACTATCATAATGTGGGCACTGGTATCGGCAGTAATTTTCAATTGGAATTGGCAAATCACAGACTTAATAACAACCCCTAAATATTGGTTTATACCATGTATTATGGCATATTATGTCATCTTCTATTTCATCCGTATTTATCTATTGAAGTATTTAAATCAAGTCTTTGGCATAGCTTTCCTGCTTGTGGCAATCAGTAGTTTCTGGGTATTAGATTTTAACCATTCGGTAATGTATGCTGCGGTTCCATTTATGAGAATATATTATTTTCTTTTTATGATGCTAGGCGCTATGGTAGCCATCAGAAAATACAAGGTTGTATCTCCTCTCAAGTCCGGAGGTTATGCCTTGGTAAGTCTTATTACATATTATGTACTTATGGGAATTTATAAAATAGATCCGTTCTTCTGTAAATTCCAGTTAATATCACTTATTCCGTTATTGAGTAGTATTTATTGGATATATAGATTTTGTGACACACCTCAGATTTATAAAATATTGGAATACAAATCAGGAGGAAAGTTTATTTATTTTATCTCAACTTTAACTTTGGAAATATATATGGTTCAATATGCCATCTTTACAGATAAACTCAATAACATATTTCCACTGAATATCATCATTATATATATCATCATATTTATTGCTGCATATCTGCTAAAATGCACAGCACATCTTTTTTCACAGGTATTCAGCAATGAGCCTTTCAATAACAAAAATATATATCAAGTATAACGAAAGCTATTATGAATAATTCCATAGCTGCCATCATTCTTACATACAACGAAGAGAAACATATATCCCGTTGTATCAACTCGCTTAAAAATATCTGTGAGGAAATATTCGTCATCGATTCTTTCAGCAAAGACAGAACTGTAGAAATTGCGAAAGAAGCAGGAGCGCAAGTTTACCAAAATCCTTGGAAAAACTATGCGACACAGTTCAACTGGGGGCTGAAGAATTGTCCCATTACAACAGAATGGATATGGCGCATTGACGCTGATGAGTTTTTGGAGGGTAACTTGGGACCTGCCATGAAAAAAGCATTGGCGGAATGTAACAATGAGGTAAATGGAGTATACGTCCGCAAGCGTATAGATTTTATGGGAAAGCCTCTGCTACACGGGGGATGGTATCCTTCTTACCACCTGAAAGTATGGCGAAGAGGACATGGGGAGTGTGAAAACCGATGGATGGATGAACATATCCGCATCTTCAGTGGAACAACAATCACAGTGGAAGAGGGGAATCAAGTGGACGCCAATTTGAATGATCTGACCTGGTGGACAGAAAAGCATAATGGATATGCTACACGGGAAATGGCGGATATGCTGATGATGGAATACGGACTGGACGACAGAGGCAAAGAAGTACAGGCCAAGTTTTGGGGTACAGAGGAACAGCGTAAACGGTGGCTGAAAGTGAAATATATAAAAGCACCGCTATTCTTACGGCCATTTATCAATTTCAATATACGCTACATTCTGAAAGGGGGATTTCTGGATGGAAAAGAGGGCTTTATATGGCACTTTTTACAAGGTTTCTGGTATCGTTTCTTGGTAGATGCCAAAATTTATGAAATAAAAAAACGCTTTGGATGGAATGACAAGAAAATCAAGGCATTCATAAAAGAAACGTATTTGAGCCAATAAACATACAAGAAAATCATCCCCACATAAGGATGAACACAGAACGTTTGAACAAACACATGAAATACAATATTACATCTCTGATTGTCGCTATGTCGCTTATCCATATAACTATATCGGAGACATGCCGGGCAGAATCATTGTCAACACACATATACGTCACACACGAAGAAACTCTATGGGAGAATAAAGCTGCATATACGCAAAAAAATATTCCCACGCCTACTCAAAAAGTTTCCCGTCTGGCCCTAAAAACAAATATGCTGTATAATGCGGCACTTGTTCCAAATATCGGAGCGGAAATTCATATCGGCCGGAGATGGTCCGTTGGCGGTAGTTGGATGTATGCCTGGTGGAAAAACAACAAACGTCATAATTACTGGCGCATATATGGAATAGAACTGAATGTAAGAAAATATTTTGGCAATCAGGCAGCCGAAAAAACGTTCACAGGCCATCATCTCGGCCTCAACGGACAGGCATTGACCTACGATTTCGAAACCGGAGGACGAGGGTATATGGCAGGATCACCAGGAGGGACAATATTCGATAAAGCAAATTACACGATCGGACTAGAATACGGATACGCATTGCCTATAGGACGAAAACTGAACCTGGACTTCTCACTTGGAGTAGGATATATGGGAGGAGAATATCATGAATATCTGCCCCTTGACGAATGCAATGTGTGGCAGAATACTAAAAAACGCCATTGGCTGGGACCTGTAAAAGCGGAAATATCATTAATGTGGCTCATAGGATGTAGCAACTATAGGAGAAAAAAAACAAACAATAAAAAATGAATTGTTCATTTATCCATATCCTCGGCATCATCACACTTCTGACTTTATCAGGATGCGAGCACAAAGAATTGTGTTATGACCACCCCCACATGATACAACTCAAGGTTGTTTTCGACTGGACCAAAGCGCCAGACGCATCACCCGAATCTATGTCACTCTACTTGTTTCCACAAAACGGAAGAAAAGTGCTACATTATGAACTGCCAGGCCATGAAGGAGGCACAATAAGGGTGCCGGAGGGCCGATATGAAGCACTATGCCTGAACAGTGACACTGAAGGCGTTTACTGTCGTAACACAAACCAAATAACAACATTTGAAGTGACAACACGTTCTACAACCCTTCTGTCGGATTTTTTCACGCTAAAAACAAACAATTCAAAGATTCCTCGTGCCAAAGGAACAGAAAACGAACGGATAGCACTGGCGCCTGAGGAATTGTGGAGTAGCCATGAGGAAAATATATTGCTAGAACAAACATCTGAAAACCAAACAATCAGGTTCTGTCCGGAAGTTTCAACACAGTCTTGTACGGTAGAAATACATAATGCGGAAAATTTGAAATTCGTATCAAAAATCAATGCTACCATATCAACCATGGCAGGCGGATTGCTGGCCGGTACAGGACCGAACGCTTTGTCAGAGGAACATGTCACAATCCCTTTCAAAACAACCGTATCGCCCGATAAAACTGTCATAACAGGTAGTTTCCGGACTTTCGGCCACTGCCCGTCGTCTTCAAACAGTCACAAGCTAGTTATTTATACCGTGCTGACCGATAACAGCAAATGGTATTACACATTTGACGTAACCAAACAAATTCACACAGTTTCGGTTCCGCAAAACATACATATTCGACTGGAAAATCTACCCATCCCGAAACCTATCACCGGTAGCGGAGGGTTCAATCCCTCTGTAGATGATTGGAAGGATATGGAAATTAAAATAGAAATGTAAATAATTATTCATTAATTCAATTATTTTTTTATTTATGAAACAAAAATTATTTTTAGTCACTATGGTAGCGATCGCCATGGCATCATGTTCAAATGACGAAATTGTAAAGACTAGCCCGGGACAAGCGATTGATTTCCGTACCGCAATGGCAACGCGTGCCATTACTGAAACAACAAACGGAAATCTTACTGGTTTTTTCGTAACAGCATTTAGCGAAAATGACGCCGAAAAAGCCTATTTCGAAAACTTAGAGTTTACAAGAGAAGGGGAGAATTCTTCCATTTTCACCTCAAACACTAAATACTACTACCCAGGCGATGGATCTCAGCTGACTTTCTACGCTTATTCACCCTCCAAAGACAATGAAAACAGCAAATTTACTATCAACAACGATACTGACAAAATAACACTTACAGGATTCTCTCCAGCCAAAGATATCTCCAAACAGATAGACCTTATCGCCACAAGCGCCACCGGCAGCAAAGAGAACACAGATGGTGTGAAACTAAGTTTCAAGCATCTTCTCACACAAATTTGCATTACAGGCATAAACACAAATTCCGCTTATGACATCAAAGTAAAAGGTATACGCATCGGACAGTTTGTTTCACAAGATGACTATGAAATTAATTCAGATCCGCAGCATAGCAGATGGAAATCCAATGATCAAAATAAAGAAATATATGAAATTATCTCCGAACAGGAAGTAAGCTTATCGGAAGAAAGTCAAGAACTCATGTTCGGCCATGGTAACGCCATGTTAATTCCCCAAAGCACGACCTCATGGAATCCGGATATTGATAAGGGAAATAACGATAAAGGCGCATATTTTTCACTACTTGTACGAATCACCACCCAAAACGGCGCAGTGGTATATCCTTTTAAGGAGGATACTCGTGAGTATGCCTGGGCCGCTCTAGGTATAGAACGCAACTTTATAGAGGGAACAAAATTAACTGTCACATTAGACTTCAGCGAAGGTGCAGGTTGGGTAGACCCTACTGAAGAAATAAAACCGGGCGAACCGATTCTGGGCGAAGAAATCAAATTTGATGTAGAAGTTGAAGACTGGATGGAAGAGGAGGATTGGAATCCTTGGGAGAATGATTTTGAAGATCCTTTTGCATAAAACACAATCGACCGGGATTCAATCTTCCCGGTCACCAAACCCGAAAAATCTGATACAATTCCCTCAACCAATAACATAAACATAAAGCCTATGAAAGTTTCAATTATCACTTCCTGCTACAACCGGGAAGCCACCATTCGTGGAGCAATAGAAAGTGTGCTGGAACAGGATTATCCCGACATAGAATACATTGTGGTGGACGGAGCGTCGAAAGATAACTCGCTGGCTGTCATCAATGAATATAAAAACGGGATAGATACAATTATCTCCGAGCCGGATAAAGGTATGTATGAAGCGATCAACAAAGGAATACGTGCAGCAATAGGAGATATTATCGGTCTGATTCACTCCGATGATTTCCTGTTCTCATCTCATACCATCTCCGACATAGTGAAAACATTCGAGCAACAAGATGCGGATATGATATACGGCAACGGGGTCTTTGTAGATTATGACGACACCAACCTGATGATACGAAACTGGATAAGCGGACGGTACAGTAAAGAGAATGTAAAAAACGGA